>Ga0233431_1005775_pt1 | contig 11662 bp, 17 predicted proteins | sample SI_118_April2016_FD_179867 | JGI IMG/M metagenome (GOLD analysis project Ga0233431, IMG submission 179867) | Seawater microbial communities from Saanich Inlet, British Columbia, Canada - SI_118_April2016_200_MG | ecosystem: Environmental > Aquatic > Marine > Inlet | place: Canada: British...
CGGTCAACTGACACGCCCATGTCCGTGAGCATGTCGTCGCTGCTTTGCACGGAAATGACACCGGCTGTGGTGTTGCTGACAACCGTATAGGTCTTGGTCGTCACGCCGTCCAGTGCCAACGTCGCACCGGCCCACTCGTTGACCAGCATGGTTATGCCAGTGGCCATGGTGGTGGCTGTCAAACTAGCGGCCACACTTGTCGGCATGAGGTCGTCAATTACCCGGAAACGTCCGGCCCATCGCCCACCGTTCTTTGCCGTCAGGGTGAGCACAGGAACTTTCTGCTCTGCCCACGTCGGGTCAACAACGGGGCCACTCACAAGATAGCGCCCGATGCCCGTGGAATAGAACGTGTAGCCCGGAGCCACTTCGGTCCCGTCTGTCACGCGAATGACATACAGGCCACCGGCACCGCGGGCGTTGTCAAAGAAGTTCTTGGCCTGATCAGGCACCACGCATCCAGCCCAACGCTCCCCGCAATAGCGGTCGAAGTCCTGTTGCCTGTTGTTGTAGATCAGTTCATCCGGGCTCCCGCGCTCCACGACGCCCGCCATGAGGCAGTTGCCCAGCGGTGCGGGGACAATGGCCCCGGCCGCCTGCTTCTCAAATACCTGGGTTCCGGCCATATCATCGGCTACGCCTATTCTCCGCATGAACTCCCCCTACTCGGTAATAACGATTGTCTCTGCTGAACCTATCCGATCTTGCTGCTGATTGATGAAAGACAGGTTCAACGTATCCACTCCGGTCGTTTGTTGCCATGTACCTTGCAACATTCCCACACGCAAAATCGTACAGGCAACGGTGATTGCCTTCAAATTGTCTGTACGAGGAGAGGGTGTCCGCATTGGCTCTCCTAGCATCAGATCCCACCGCTCGCCAGTAGCCGCACTTTCAAGGTATGGCTGGTCCTCAGCCCTGGCCTGCAGCGCTGTCTTCAAGCGTTCTATGCCCGCACCCGTCGGTGAATACAGTTCCAGCGCCGCCACAAAGTCGGTCTGCACTTCATCGGGACTAAGCCAGGCCACGCTCGTGCCACGGTCCACTGTCCATAGTTGTTTGCGAGTGCGCTTGTTCTGGCCCGCAAAACTGCTGACAATAATTGCGGGCACCTTCTCCAGTTCCGTGTAATCCTCCGACAGGGAGATCATCACCCACGGGCTGAACTGGAAAACGAACATGATGCGCTTGCCCGTGGCCTGTGCCCCCGTGAAGGTGGCAATGCCGGTGCCGGTGTTGTAACTGCTCAGGATGTTGGTCAAGTGCGTCGGGTCGTCTGTGTGGTTGTAGGCTTCCACCACGTCACTGATAGTGTAGCCTGCCTCAAATGCGAAAGTGGAGAGGTCCACTGTCGTCGTGGTGGCGGTCATTGTGTAGGCCAAGCGCTCCTCTGCCGTCACCGCTGCCAGGTACGGCTTCAAGGTCCGGTACACAAGATCGTCGTTGTAGTCGAACGTGCCTTCCCACAGCAACTTGATTTCGTAGAGCGTGGGCGTGTAGCCGTAGTCGGTGGTCACCAGGTTCACCCACAACTCAAAGTCCCGTGTCGCCGTCCATGTCGCCAGGTTGGCGTTGAAGTCGGCAATGGTGTTCCATTGGCCGGCCGCGGCCACTACCCACGCCGCGCCGTTCCAGTAGTAGCGGTCGGTACCGTCACCAATGGCGAAGGCAAGGCTACAATCTTCAGGGATGTCCGCCGAGTAATCCAACATGATCAGGCGCGTGGCCGCACCCGGCGTCAATGGCCACTTGACGGAAATGTCCAGGTCTTGCGGGTAGCCAATGCCATAGCCTGGAATGGTGGTTGCCTTGAGCACTGCCCCGTTTGCCTTCACCGTGATCTTGGCCGTGTCCGAAAGGGTGTACTGGTACGCACGGGCATCCTCGAGCGTGCGGATCGTTATGTGCTTTCTCATGATTTCCCCAGTGCCCCGGCAAATGCCTTCTCAAGTATCTTGGTGGCCGCGTTTGCAAACTCGGCATGTTCCAACGGCTCGGCGATGAAGTCATAGCCGGGGATGACGATGTATTGAGTGCTGGCCCGTAGGGGTTTCCAGTCCTTGTTGCGCTTGAACAACTCCGCTGCCCGTCCTCTCAGGTTGTTACCACCGCCGCCTTTGGATGCATTGGCCAGCGCCCGGAACATTGCCCGCATCTTGGGCGTCACCCTGATTCGTGCGCCAGCAATGAGGGCCGCTGCCACGTTGAACATGGTGCTATTGCCCTTGGGTGCATTGCGCAGAATGCCGACGTTGACGTGGTCCTTCTCCACCTTGTGCGTGATGGCGTGGATCATGCCCTGTGGCTGGTCCAGAAATCGGGCCTTTTTTCCCTTGACTGCCAGCGTCAACGCTGCGTTCCGGGGCCACTTGCCTTGCCGTATCCAGTCACGAATCTCCCGCTCGGCCCGCAAGCCAACCCGTCCAAGGGCAATCTTCAGGCGCTTGGCCAGGAGGTGGGGGGCCTTCTTGTAGTGCCGTTCGATTCTGGCCCACTCTGGCCCCTCGATTATGCCGCCCTTTGAAGCCATTACGCCTCCTTCGTCGGCAGTTTGTCGGTGAAGTAGATGCGTTGGGCCTTGCTGCGTCGGGTGTGAGACACCACGTTGGTCACCGACTCCACGAAGTAGAGCACCGTTTCTTCACCAATGCTGGTGATCTTGTCGGTGAAGGCCACAGTCTTGCCCATCCGCTCGAGATCGCGCTTGCGGACGATCAGGTAGCCCTTGCCTGTGAGCCCGATGCCCGTTGAGCGAAAGCGGGGATTGTTCTGGTCCGCAAACACAACCTGGGCGCGGATGTTGAATGCCGTGCCCCGCTCAACCTGCAGCACGGGTTCAAGCGCATCATCGTCCCACGTCGTACTGGAGGTATCCCGTTGCGAAATGGTGACTGTCTGTGGGTGTATCAGAAGCGGTTGCATGGCTTATCCTATCGGCATCGGACGGCGATACATTCTAATGATCTGTTCCACGCGGGCGCTCCCGCTGGCCAATGCCGACACGCTAACCGCCGGGTGATTGGCCCACTTGCGAGTGTGGATGTCTGTCTTTTCCTCGGTGATCGGGCCGTGCTGCCCGGCTCCTTCGTCCAACCCCGCCACTCCGTACTTGTCACCGTGAATGCGCAGCAACTCAATGACTGCCTCGGTGATCGCGGGCGGGCACACATTGCCAGGCTCACGGAAACCGTACATGCCTACCACCGTTTGCTGTGTGGCGATCAAGAACTTCGAGTCCCCGATGTCCAGCCGCTCCCAGATATTGATGCTGTCGTTGTACTGCTTGATCTTCACCCTGGGGTTGCGGGCTTGTCGTTGGGCAAAAGACGAGGAGCGCAGCACGTCATCCCAGAACACGTCGAAGGCGCTGGAACTGGACACCGATGATGCCCCGTTCATGGTGATGGACTCCAGCCCCAACACCGGCGCCGGCAGTTGCAGCAACCGCGTCCCCGATCCGGTCAGCACCAACGCATGGTAGTAGGGCCTGAACAATTGCCCACAGCGTTCGTCAATGTACTGTTGCCACTGGTAAATCAGGCGCGCCACATTGTCATTCGACAGGCTGGCAATGGTCACGCCGGTGTAATCCCGAAATTCCTGGATTGAGCAGTACGCCTCGAACTGTGGCTGCCAGCGCAAGGACACTTCCTCAATCTGGAACCACTGGCTCCACGTCTCTTCCGTGCCGCCTGATTCTGCCGTCCATTTCCAGTCAATGCGATACAGCCCGGCCGTGTCGTGGCTCCAACCCGCAGCACCAACGCTGTCATAGGCGTAGTACCTGCCTGCCGACACATAGCCCGTGGTGGTGACATCTTCGTACGTCGCGGGCAATGTCGGGTATACCTGCGTGCCGGTATCGTCCATCACGCGAAACTCAACGCTGTAGGCATCCACAAGAAAGCCGTCGGTGCCCACATGGAACAACTGCAACAGGTCGGCGGTGTTAGCCTGATCCTTCGCCAAAAACAGCATAGTGCCTCCTGTCGAACCGCAGACTTCCGGCGCGGCGGACTTTCGTGCTCACCATGTCGTTTCCATGATGATGCGTCTGGGTTATCTCGGTATTGCCCAAAAGCAGGACGATGCGACTTGCTACTACGCTCACACCGTTGTGGACAGGTTCAATCCAGATCTTGCGGTTGCGCCAGTCCTTGGTGGTGCTGGTCATTTGCAGGCGTCCGGCCACCTTGAAGCCAATGCCCGTGATGTCTTGTTGAGTCTGGTTGTCGCTTGAGATGCGAAAGGCGCGGGCTTGATCCCGCTCCTGCGTCATGTCGAGATGTTCAGTTCGTCCGTCTGTCCAATTGACCAACACCACATCCTACGCCTTCTTGTCTTTCTTCTTGCTCTTGCCTTTCGGCTCGGGCTTGACTTCAGCGAGTTCCTCTTCCAGTACCGGTTGTGGTTCCGGCTCAGGCTCAGGTGCCACTTCCACAAGCACCGGGGGTAACGGTGGAGACATCACGCGTACCGCCGGCCCCAATGCATCAAGTTGTGCCTTGACCTTGACGTACTCGGGGCCAGGCAACGGCAACGGGGCATTGACAAACAGCGTAAAGCCGACAGGCGCCAGGTCCACCGGAACGCCGCGCAAAAGGGTGACGGTGTATGTGATTTCCTCAACCATGCCTACTCCTTCTTTTTGCGACTACGCTTGCCACGGGGCTTCAAAGTCCCGTCCCTTTTTGCGGCCACAGGGCTGCGCTTGACCGGCGCCGCCTTGGGCTTCTCAGCCTTCGGTTTCGGCGTTTTCACCTTTGCAGGTTCCGTCACCTTGGGGTCAAGTTTCAACTGCGGTGCCGGTACCGGTTTCGGTTCAGGCTTGGCCTTGACTTCCGGTGTCGGCTCGGGCTTCGGCGGTGCAGGTGGCGGAGGCGGAGGCGGTGGTGCCACCTCCTCAATGTCCACATGGTCCAACTGCGTGCGGAAGTAGGCGATCTTTGCAGGATCGGTTATCCTGCGACGCTGCCCCTTGTAGACGATCTGACGCCATGGGGTCGTCAGACTGAGGCAGTTTCGCAGGGTGACGTAGATTGCTCCACTCATCTTATACCGTGATGCCGAGGTTCTTGGCCTTCACAACCGCATCCAGGTTCTCGAACTGGCAATCAACCCGGACGGTGATTGCGAACTGGTTGGTGGAGGCGTAGATGTCCCGGTCCTTTTCGATCTGAATGTCCTTGCCAATGGCAAAGATCAGGTTCGAGAAGTGGGTCAACAGGGCCTGGGGATATGCCTGGTACGTGGCCTTGACCACTTCGCCAGCACCAATGTTACCACCACCCACGCGGGTCACGGTGCCAAGGGTGTCGTCCCACAGATAGTCCGTGGTTTCGGCATAGGCCGCGGTCGGCAAGTTGGCCAGGGCGTTGGGAAGCACGCTCTGCGATCCGTCATAGATCGGGGCATAACGCAAGCTCTGCGCAGCCACGCCGGTCATGGTCGCATTCTCAACGACGGTGGGGTAGAACGGCAGCAAGGGGACTGGCACCAGCGGCACGCCAAACGGAGTCTGGCGGTCGGCACTGGAAACGGCCCGGTCGCCTGCGTTGGTGGCCCGTGCGCCAACCTTCTCGCGGTAGTTCTGCTCGATGCCCGGGGACACCAGGAAACGCAACTGTCCGTAGTTCCGCTTGTACTTGTCGGGCAGCGCATTCAGCATCCGTGAAAACACGTTGCTGGAAATGTTGGCCCCGGCGATGTCCACAACCTGGCCGCCGTCTGCATCCCGCATCCAGCCATTGAACAGAGCCAGGTAGTTGTCCTTGACGTACAACGTTCCGCTCCCGCCGTCGATCAAGTCGCTTTCCAGTGCGGCCGGCCCCACTGTGTCGCCCAACAGGGCCAGTTCTTCGAGGTTGTTGTTCAGTTGACGGGCGAACATCCGCAGGATCGCTTCTTCGGCGTCCATGCCCTCAATGTTCCAGTCCAGGAATTCGTCACTGATCTCCACCGGCACCATGATGCTCTTGGGAGTCAGGGTGACTTTGGAAGTCGTGAGGCCCCGGCGAACTCTGGGGTCGGTGGCTTCGGCCTTGGGCACGGCCACGCGGGTACCAACTCCCCACTTGGGAATTTCCATCTGCTCATTGCGGAAACGCACGATTCGCGCATTTTCCTTGAGCACGGACTCCTCGATGATGTAATCGATGAAGCGGTCGGCCTGCTTGGGGTTCAGTTTTCCTGCGGTGGCGATGGTGTCAGATATGATCTGCCCTTTCGCAATCAGTTCTTCTCTCGTCAGTTTAGACATGGTTCGATCCTCCACTAAGGGTCTTTGCTATCAATTCGGCTGCTCATCGCCGCCACTGTTCAACTATCTCAGGCCAAGGATGTCGGAGAAGGATGCCTCGTCGTTCTTGGCGACGGGCTCTCCACCTGCGGCCTCTCCGCCGGTCTTGCCGATGGCCGGGGCTTCCAGTTCCTCGACCTTCTTCTTCACTTCATCCATGGCCGTGCCATGTTCTTCGATGGACTTCTTGACTTCCGCAATGCTGGCCACGGTGGCAGCGGCGTCCTCTTCCGTCTTCTTGGTCCGTTTCTCAACGTCCTCAAGTTTCTCGGTCAGGGCCTTGTCTGCTTCGGCCTTGGTTTCTGCGTTCTTCTTGACCTCTTCGTCCTCGGTCTTGCGGGCTTCGGCGTCTGCCTCAACCTTCGCAACGAGTTCGGTGTGGGCGACTTCGGCAGTCTCCGCACGCTTGGTCAATTCCTCATTGGCCGTCTTGAGTTCACCCAGGCTCTTCTCAAGTTCTTCAATTTTGGCCAGCATTTTTTCGTCCATCTTGGTCACCTCTTCGTCATCGCCGGTGTCATCTTCCGGCTTGAGTTCATCCAATAATTTGCCCAACGCCTCCCAGGCTTCATTCAACTTCTTGAGCCGGGTGGCTGACATTTTTGCGCCTTTCTTTGTGAGCGGGGCTTGCCCATCGTCAACCTTGCGCTTGATGACGGCAAATTCCTTCTGAATGGCGGGGTTGTCCACAAGGGAAATCTCCCCAACACGGATGTTGGACAGGCGCTTTTTCGTGCCTGCGTCATCAGCCTGCTTACGCAGTGTGATTTCATTCCTCAATGGCATTGCCTTCCTCGTCGACTTCCTCGCTGGTGGCCTTGCCGCCAATTGAGTAGCCACGCAGTTCACCGTCTTTCACCTGTTGCCAGATGTCGTCGTCCAACACCTTTGACACCAGCATCCATGTGCCTTTCTTGATCTCTTCGTCGCCCAACGTGTAGTCCACGGGGGCAATGAACGACTGCACCGGAATGATGTCTGCGTTCAGTTCCTCGTGCATTACGCCCATGCCAGTGTAGATATTGAAGAGGGCCAGGAACTCGTGGGCGGACTTTTCGATCTCATCAACGGAGATAATATGGTCCTGTGAATCGAAAGTTTCGGGTACCAATACCGGCCCATAGACCAGTCTCTTCTCAGTATCAACCTTCGTAATAGGTGTGTAGATTCGTTGCGTGGCGTTCTCCACAAGGCACTCCGTGTCTCGCCTATAATCCTGCTGTTGGCAGGAATGGAGTGCAAATTGTGTGTACGAAGGGTGAAAAACGTGTATATTTTCCATGGAGCGAAGCAAGGTTGAGCATGGCCGACAAGTTGAAGATTGAGTATGTGGCCTTAGATGAAGTGGTGCGATTCGCACGGAACCCCAAGCAACACGATGAACCGGGTATCACCAATAGCATAGAGCGTTTCGATTTCAACTCGGCGCTGGAATACAACGAACACCCTGAGGCAACGTTCTTGCTCGCCGGTCATGGGCGGTGCAAGGCCCTGGTGAAGATGCGTGAGGCTGGCGATGAACCACCTGGCCACATAGCCAAGGACAAGAAAGGGCGCTGGATGGTGCCGATAGTCAGGTTGAACCTGCCACCGGGTGAGGCAGAGGCTTATTCGCTGGCGCACAATCAGTTGACGGTAGTTGGTGACCCTGAAACGGGGAACCTGTACGATGAAGAGGAGTTGGCTGGGCTTGTGGCTGACCTTGATAGTCGTGGGGTTGGACTCGGTGGCCTGGGTTGGAGCGATGAGGAACTGAGCGGTATGTTGACGGACGCTGGTGGAGGGCCAACTGAGCCGCCGCCCGAACCGCCGCCGCCCGAGATTAACAAGGCAGCCGAGTTGCAGGAAAAGTGGGGAACAGAACCAGGGCAACTATGGGAACTTGGTAGACACCGGGCAATCTGCGGAGACTGCACAGATCCATCAATCATGCAGAAGTTGTGTAACCCGCTGCGTGCCAACCTGCTTTTCACTTCACCTCCTTATTGGGTTGGAAAAGACTATGAGACTCAGCAGAGTGAGTCTGAAATTGATACCTTCATCCTGGCGTGCATCGCAGCATGGACAGATAATGTGCATGTAGACTATGGACGCATCGTCATCAATACCGGAACCGCCGCCATACATAGAATTGAGAAGGGCAGGAAACTTGAGGTGTTGCCCCTGATAGACAAGTGGGCACATGCACTCAAGGCGCGTGGATGGTTGGCGCGTCACTTCAGGATTTGGGCCAAGAGTGGTGATCTGCCAGCATCTATTTCTGCCAAGTCAGACGTTGTAGACCAGCGCTGGGAACACCTTGTCACATTTGAGCACAACCAGTGTCAGCATATGTACCTCTGCGCTTTCTGGAAGCCTGACGGTGAACAGAGGGGGCAAGAACAACTAGGAACACCATGGGTACAACAGGGGGTGTGGTCTGACATTCAGGGTGAGCGTAGTTGCGACGGGTTGCACGTTGCCTCGTTCCCTGTTGAATTACCACGTCGGTACATTATGACTTACACCAAGGTTGGTGAGTACGTGCTGGACCCATTTGGCGGCGCAGGCACCACGCTACTGGCGGCGCACCAACTCAAAAGGGTGTGCTTCATGTCTGAGTTGGACCCGCGCTATGTGGCAGTGACGCTTGAACGCTGGCACCAGATGACCGGGGAACAGCCCGTGCTGTTGGACAATGCGGACTGAAACAGCCCGCAAGAACCGCTCGGGCAACGCGCTTGAACGGGCGTTTCAACGACAACTCAAACGAAAATACGGCAACCGGGTGATGTTCGAGGCAGGGCTCCCGGGCACGCCCGACGCGCTGCACCTGCCCACGCGCACGGCCATATTCCTCCACGGCTGTTTCTGGCACGGTTGCCCGCAACACTACAAGGCACCACGGGCCAACGCCCGATTCTGGGCACAGAAGTTGAGGGCCAACAAAGTGAGGGACGCCACAGCACAGCAAACCTTGCAGGCAATGGGCTACTCGGTGCTGGTGATTTGGGAGTGCGAGTTTCGGGCGAAAGGGATCAAGCGGCTGGTGCGGGTTCTTTCTCAAACAGCAGCCCGCACTTCTCGGTGAGGGAATAGGCGTCCTGCTCCAAAAGTATCCGGTAGGCGTCGCGCTTCAAACAAACCCGGGCACCCGTCCGCAGTGCGGTATCCACGATCTTGGGTAACTGCTTCGGGTCCGGACGTGGATTGTTGACGTGGTTCAGCCACCCAATGTTGTACTGGTCTACTGCCCGGGCACTTGTGGCAATGACCGATATCGTCTCGTAGGGATACAGCACCGGCTCAATGCTGGCCCAGGTCCGCAGTCCGTGCTCCTTGGCTATTGCCAGCGCCTTGATTCGCTCCTTCGCCGGTGCCGCCCCCGGCTCCATTTCCCGGCGCGTCGATTCCTTCCACAAGGTCAAAGAAGCACCGACCCTAACCTGCTTTTTGTACAGGGCGAGCAGTGAAAGATCATGCAAGCTAGTCAAACCGCCCTTGGACAAGATGCCCAGGTTCAATCCCGCCTCAAGGATTGTCCGCACCACACCCGTCGTGTTGGCCTGCGGTTGCTTGTGCGGGTAGGGGTCGCAGATGAAGGAAAGCAGGATCTCCCTCCCGTCTTTTTGCGCCGCAAGTTTTGCAGCATCCTTGGCCACGCCTGCAAGCAAGCCCTTGCGCTCCACAATCTCCGCACCATGCTCAAGGAATGGCATCGCCTGCACGAAGCAGTAGGAGCATAGACTGGGACATCCTTGGTGGGTATTTACCGCCAGCGCGGCGTACTCCCTGGCCCTGCCTTTGGGCTGGTAGATCCAGCGCCCGCCTTCAAAGTGCTTGGTTGGTTTCGCAAAAAGGTCTTTCATGTTGGTTCTCCCTTTGTTGGTTCATAGCAGCCCTGCCAGCGGGTCGTTCTTGGCCTCCATCTTTTCCAGATCCTTGAGGAACTGTCCGGCTGCCTTGTAGTCTCCTACCTCCACGCAGCGGCGGTACAACTCGCGCAGGCCCACCATTGCAAATGAACGGTACTCGCCGCGCATCTCCTCGTGCCTCTTCTTGATCGCAGTCACGGCGTCATCGAACAGCGTGGCCGGTTCCTTTTGCTCCGGGTGCTTCTTCTGCAACCATTCAACAATGTCGTCTTTGGAATTGCCGTCAATCACGAAACCGACGACTGTGGCTTGTAGTTCGTTCATTATAGACCGTCCGGGTTGATGTGTGTCTTCCAGAGTTTGCGACCTTGCTGCCTGTTCCAGGGTTGCGAGAAGGACTGTGCCCACAATTCATCGAACATCTCGCGCAAGAACTCGTGCAGGCCAGGGTCGCAGGTGATGTCGAAGTCCTCGAACCTGGCGTTGTGGTTCAGGTTCATGCTGGTCTTGCAAGTCACCGCAAAGTCAGCAGTGGTGATGGTGAAGAACTTGGCATGGTTCTCAGTCACGCGAATGGCGTTGTTGCCGAACAGTTCAACTACCGTCTTCATGATCTCGGGGCGGCGCCAGACAAACGTGTTGTCGAGCAGCATCCGCAACTTGGTGATCTTGCCTGCCTTGAGCAACTGGTTCAACTGTGACACATCAGCGGAGGCGGCGGTCCAGGTCGAAAGGTCCAACTCCGCTGGGCCACTGCGTTCAAGCAATGAAATGACAAGGTCCACGAGGGAGAACTGGCCGCGGGTAAAACCAAAGAGCGACAGCGGTGGTTTCCAGTCGGTAAGTGCTTGCCTGGCAGTTTCGCCACGGACATAACGACGAATGAAAGTGCGGCGGTCCGATTTGGAGAGGTGCTGGGCCGTGGCCAGTTTGCTGGCATCGATCAGCGGGTTGCTGATGTGGTCCTGCAACAAGGGGTTTTGCCGTGGTATGAGTTGCTTCATGAATTCCTCCACTCGGCCTTGATGCACACCCATTCCCGTTCACCATACGGGTCCAGGTGCGTCTTGAACAGGGCCGGTGGTCCGTCCTTGAAAAGGACCGTCAAGGTGCCTGCCCAATTTGCCGGCAGTGGTTGCCCCGTGTCCCAATCGTAGATGTGCGGATCGTTGGGGCATTTGTAGGCTTGTGGGTTCATGCTGTTTCCTCCATCAGGTGCTCAAGCAGTCCGATGGTGCCCAGGGTGGCCTGAAATTCGACGGCCCTTTGGTCAATCTTGCTGGCCCTGTGGTTCAAGTCGGCGCAAAAGACGTGGCCGGCCTGCAACTGGTTTTTGAGCAACTCGGCCTCCTGAATCAGCCTGTCGATATCCTGCACCAGCGTTTTGCGGTCTTCGTCCAGTTTCGCCTGCTTGAGGTTCTTGTAAAGTTCTGTCTGGTTCATGGCTATCCCTCCTCCCCCGTGATGAACTCAACCACTGTCTTGAGCCCTGCCTGAATCTCGGCCATGT
>Ga0233431_1005776_pt1 | contig 11654 bp, 9 predicted proteins | sample SI_118_April2016_FD_179867 | JGI IMG/M metagenome (GOLD analysis project Ga0233431, IMG submission 179867) | Seawater microbial communities from Saanich Inlet, British Columbia, Canada - SI_118_April2016_200_MG | ecosystem: Environmental > Aquatic > Marine > Inlet | place: Canada: British...
TATATCTTGCTGCCAGTTCCCACTCAGCTGAAGTGGGTAAACGAAAACCGGTCGCAGTATTGTTTGCCATATCCGTATTTCCGGTTGATCCTGATTTTATATATGGATTGTCCTGACTACCTGCTGTTAATTCCGTGATTGTTGCTGAATCTGTTGCCGTTCTGATAGGAGTGGCGTAATCACTATCTGAATAGTACACCTTAGTTAATGATGTCCCGTTCTTTTCATTATAATAATCTGTCAAGGCGTTCGTCCATACCATAGCGTCACGCCAGTTTATTGTGGTTACTGGTTTTTGAGAAGTAGGGGCGGCATCTGTTGTACCATCATCTCCTTCTATACCGGCATTGGCAAAAGTGTATCCGTTTGATATTGCCCAATTATATACCCTATACCACAGCTCGTAAGTCACTTCTGTTTCACCGATAAGATAGGCATTGGCCACGGTAGCTGAGCCTCCCAAATCGTCAATATCTGTGAAGAAAGTTATTCCGCCCGGTACATTAATCATAGTAAATGACAATACCCTTGCCGTATAATTCTGCGTAGTACCATCTTCGGCTGTTACCGTATAGGTTACAGCACTGCTGAAATCATTGTTTGTTGTGCCACTCACTTGCGCAGTGCTACTAACTTTGACTGACTCTCCAGTTGCAGTAAATGTCGCTATCAAGGAAGTTACGTCTGTATTATAAGGAACCGTTGCCGAAATATCAGTGCTACTTATGTTGGCGACTACATCAGATGAAAGGTCTGTATTTAGAGTTTTAGTGAAGCCAAACTCAGTAAAGGCTTTGTCGCTGGATTTATCATCATCTGACGAGGAATCAGTGCAACCTAGGGATAAAAAAGCAAAGACACAAATCAATGAAAGATATTTACAGGAAATTTTTATAGTTCTTCTCATGATCAATCTCCGTTATAAAGAGTTTATATTCTCTTCAAATTCAAGATTGTTACGAATGTAGAATACTATTTTGACAAACTCCTTAAATTCAAATCATTTTAAGATCCTTCCCAGCTCATATTATAATTTCACATTCTAAATAAAAAAAGAGCTAAACATATCTTCTATAAAGAATTGATCAAAAAAAGGGATTAGCTATATAGATTAAATCGTCCACATCGCAAGGTTTTTTGGCTTGAACTTAAATACTGAGACTAATTTATAAAATTGATTTAGTTTAACGTCAAGAAGGCTGAAAAAACAAGGTTAATTATTAATAAATTGTTCTTTATCTCCACTGAAAAGAATAAAGTATGTACCGTTTGGCATTTTCTATATCAAAAAATTTGCGAATTTCATGCTTCAACTATGACTTGTTCCACTTTTCTTTATCCAGGAGATGAAAATAAACTAAATCAAATGTACTTGATTTTAATTCCGCCTATGATAAAGTTTTTTTAACCAATTTCTTTTAAAAAATAATAATGTAAAATACTAATTTTATTAAAATATTTGTTATTTAAAGGAGGATTTATGAAATCAGATTTAATTAATCAGGCTGAGATACTGGTTTTATCTGGATTGAATAGGAAAATGTTTAGAAACGTTTTTTCTTTAATTTTGGTTATCGGTATTTTTATAATTTTAATTTTAATTTCGACTGCTTGCCAAACACCTAGTAGCGATAATAGTGAGTCGGAAACAACACCGGGAACACAAGATACTATTGTCCCCTCTGTGATTCACACATATCCTTCATCTGATTCCAGTTTTATTCCTGCTCAATCCTCTATTACAGTTTTTTTTAGTGAAAATATGAGTAGTTCATCATTGAACACAACAACATTTACCCTGGTCGATTCGAGCAGCAATCAAATTATTGGGTCGGTAAGCGTAACTGACGAAAAATCGGTTTTCAATCCAACAACTGATTTGTCTCACGACGTAAGTTATACGGCTACAATAAACACTGGAGCAAAAGATACTGCGGGAAATTCACTGACAACAAACTATACTTGGGATTTTAAAACTACTCCTGAAATAGATCTGGTAGCAGGTGGTGGTTGGCATACCCTTGAGTTGAAAAGCGATGGGACGGTCTTTGCGCATGGGATGGGAAGTTCAGGCCAATTAGGAAATAACAATACTGAGGATTCGGCACTGCCAGTGCAAGTTGTGGGACCAGGTGGTTCTGGTTTTTTAACCGATATTGTCAATGTGACCGCAGGAGATGAACATTCGATGGCCCTGAAAAGTGATGGAACTGTTTGGGCTTGGGGGAGCGCTAGTGATGGGGAACTAGGCACCGGATCTAATACTGATATTTCGGTACCTGCCCAGGTGGTTGGACCAGAAGGTGTTGGTTTTTTAACCGATGTTGTAGCTATAGCGGCAGATTATTATCAATCTATTGCTTTAAAAAATGATGGAACTGTTTGGGCCTGGGGAGAGAATGGCAACTATATTTATGGGAATGATACCAGTCAGGCTAGCAATACACCAGTACAAACCTGTGATAAGGGTGAAACATCCCCCTGCCAGAATTTCATAAGTGGTGTTACTGCTATATCTTTAAGTTCGTACCGTACCTTGGCGCTTAAGAGTGATGGTTCCGTTTGGAGTTGGGGTGAAATCACATACGGAGGTCTGGGAATTGGAACCTGGAATTCCCAAAGAGTTCCCGGACAGGTTTGTGCCAATTTTGATTCAGGAACCAGCAGCTGTTTGAGCTATCTTACCGATGTTATAGCAATTGACACAGGCCTTTACGGCTCAACAGTTGCTAAAAGTGATGGTTCAGTCTGGACATGGGGTTCAAACTACTATGGTGCACTGGGTATAGGTTCTTCCGATACATCCAACCGATTGATACCCGTTCGAGTCTGCGAAACCGGAGGTTCCGATCCCTGTTCAAGTTTCCTTTCCAACGTCATTGCCGTTGAAACCGGTTATGGTCCTTCTGCCGCTTTAAAAAGTGATGGTACTGTTTGGATGTGGGGTTATAATTATAGTGGTGGTCTTGGAGACGGAACCTTAACCGATAGGCTTGCTCCGATTCAGGTTTCCGGATTAACCGATGTAAAATCAATCGCACTTAATGACTATTATACAAGCTATGCTGTGACATCCTCAAATTCAGTTTATGGCTGGGGTTACAATAATTATGGAGAACTTGGAGTACGTACCACAACCGAATGCGATAATCGGAATATTAATTGCTCTAAAGTTCCTATTATAAACACTCCTGTATCTGGCCAGCTTGACCCAGCTTATACTGATAAAGGTTATGCGTTAGGAACCAATCCTGCCGGAAACCGAGGTGATGATGTAGGTAGAGCCCTGTTTATTGATAATTCAGGCCGGATACTGGTTACAGGATATAGTGATTCTGCCTTATCCACGGACATCAATAACGACATGACCATATGGCGTTTGAATCAAAATGGCACTTTAGATTCTTCCTTTAATAGCAACGGCATAGTCACTCATGAGGGAGCCGCCGGTGCCAGCGGTAATGATAGAGGTATGGCTATTATTACAGATGCTTCGGATAATATTCTTATTGCTGGCAGAAGTTTTAATGGCAGTGATTTTGATATGGTGATCTGGCGATTTAAAGAAGATGGATCTTTAGACACATCTTTTAATTTAAACGGCTACGTTGTTTATGATCGAGGATTTGGTGACGATTATGCATCTGCCATACAGGTTTCTTCAGATGGTTCAGGATCGGTTGTGGTTGTTGGACTTACGACAAACAATGCAACAAATACAGCGATATATCAAGATCTGACTGTTTGGCGTTTTACTTCTGATGGCACAACAGATGTAACATTTGGTGGAGGGGATGGTGTTGTAATATACAATGGCCCTGCTACAGGAGGGGGCTTTGATACGGCCAATGATTTCATATTTGATGGAACTAACATTATAGTGGCTGGAAGTAGGGATACTGATGCTGCCAACCAGGATATGGTTATTTTAAGACTCGATGCTACCGGCGATTATGATACAGCTTTTGGAACAGGTGGAATGGTAGTTCATGACAATGCTGCTGGCGGAAACGGTAATGATTATGCGACATCCGTTTTAATCGATGCCAGTGGTGACTATCTTATAGCTGGTTATAGTGAACGAAGCGCCGGAAACTATGACCTTGCTATGTGGAAATATGACACTTCGGGTAATCCTGTAAATACTTTTGGGACCAATGGAATTGTTACGCATGATAATGCTGCAGGAGGTACATCAGGAAGTGATTTTGGTTTTTCAGCCGACTTCGATAATAGCGGAGACATCTTAATAACCGGGAAAAGCCATAATGGAACAAATGATGATATGGTAGTCTGGCGTTATACTCCCGATGGAATATTAGATACGTCGTTTAATGGAACTGGATATATTGTTTTTTATAGTGGAGACAATAGCAGTTATACAATTACAGATGTAGGATGGGTTGTACTCGGAGATTCACAGGGAAGAATTCATGTGGCTGGAGAGAAATTTTATAGGGGATGGTACAACCTCGATATGGCTCATTGGAAAATCCTACCTTAATCAAGATTATCTCAATCTTTTTACTTTTCATATGAATAAGACGGGGTTTGTAGCCCCGCCTTGTATAACATTTGCTGCTAAATATATAGATCACGATTTATTAAAAACATACTTCCATAAATTAGCTCAGATATTAATAGCTCAAGCTTCAGATAATTTCGAATTGCCCCATCATTCCATCGTCTTCATGTTCGAGTAGATGACAATGGTACATGTATATCCCTTTATAATCTTTGAAATGAATAATGATTTTAACAGACTCACCTGGTAAAATCAAAACAGTATCTTTACGCCCTTGTTCATGAAGCGGTGGTGTTTTACCATTCCTGGATAAAATTTGAAACTGAACATCATGTAAGTGCATAGAATGTGGCATCGACATCATCATGCCAGAACTATTTACAATTTCCCATATCTCAATTGAATTGGTCTCTATCTTTTCATCAATTCTGTTGATGTCCATTTGTTTGCCATTAATAGTTAATCTTTTTCCCATCATACCCATTCCTGACATCGTTCTCATTTCAAATCGACGCGTTTTTGTTGATTTGCTTTCTGGGATTTTATCTATTTTCCGAAATATTTTCGGAATTGTTTTTTTTCTATCAGGAGGATGACTTAATAAAAATTTCATCGCTTCGAAACGTCTTCCTCCAATCTGATCAACCATCAAATTTACATATCTCCCAAGTGCTAAAATGGAAAAATCAACTAATACTTCCGCTCGTTCACCCGCGGACAGAACAATGGAATTCATCTTAACAGGTCTTTCAAGAAAACCACCATCAGAGGCTATTACTTGAAAGGGAAGTTCTTGATCAAAAGCTATTCTGTAAATCGATGAATTAGATCCATTCAATATTCGTAAACGAACCAAACCACTATGGACTTCTGAGATTGGTTGGATTGCGCCGTTTACAAGCAAGTAGTTACCAACTACGCCATTTATAACGTCATGCATCGATTGAACATAGGCAAACTGTCCAGTTTTGAAAAATCGTCGATCCTGAATAATTAAAGGAATATCATCGATACCGTAGGTTTTTGGTATATCCAGATTATCAGAGATTTCATCATCAATATAAAATAAACCAGCAAGTCCATTATAAACTTGTTTACCTGTTGATCCCATCGCGTGAGGATGATACCAAAGAGTGGCTGCCTGCTGCGCGATTTTAAAATCGGGTCTCCAAACTGTTTTAGAAGCAATTGGTTGACGGGGACCTCCGTCCCATTTTGCGGGGACATGTAATCCATGCCAATGGAGGGTTGTCGTTTCAGACAGATTATTAGTAAGGTTTAATCTAAAAGGTTGTCCATTTCTAACTCGAATTGTTGGACCTAAAAAACTACCATTATATCCCAAAGTTTGTGTCGGTTTTCCTTTGAAGAATTCTACGGTTCCCTGTTGGGTGCTCATGGAAAAAGTCGCAGTTTTACCACTTTTATCGATATTTTCTAAAAGCTCCGGAATAGGAAGATGCATTTTTGAGGTTTCTTTCGCATTTGCGGTTCCTATGATTCCTGATCGTCCTGGAAAGATCACACCAGCTAACCCGGTAAGCGCGAGAGCGGTTGAACCCGTTTTAAAAAATTGTCTTCGGTTCATAATTATCCCCATTTGAAGAGTACTGGATTTTAAATAAGCTCAATTCAAAAAACTGATATCTGAAAAAATAAATTATGTTTAGATTTCAGTTCTTCACTTTCTTTAATAATCCAAGATTTCGGTCATTTTATCAAAACTTGAAAGATTTCGATAAAAGCTTTGTGACATTTTATTTAGAAAGTTTCTTAATTTTAATATGTTGATGAATAATACACCAAAGCTGAATAATATATTTCAAAAAAGATAAATCCTTTAAGTGTTTGAATTCGATTCGAGGTATTGGTCTTATTAGCATAACAGCATTGATTATCGCTCTTAAGGAGAAAAACCTTTAGATGCATTAGAAAAATGGATTATCAAACTTTGTGAGAAAAAAGGTGTTAATAAAACAGCTGTTGCTTTGGCCAACAAAAATGCCTGGATCGCCTGGGCTTTGATGGCTCATGGAAAAGAATATGATGTAAGACTAGTATCAAATCACCAAGAAAAAAGCAGCTTATTTCTTATCCCAAAGTGCAATTGTCAGTCGATTTATGGCAAAACAGGTAAGACCGGCTCTCCCAAAACCTGCTGGGGTCGTAGATATTTAAAAATCGTTGGTCCGATAAGGAGAGAGAGCGCAAATTCCATAGGGGCGCAAAGAGAAAGAAAAAATCTCTTTAACAAGAAGCCGGATATACGTTCGCATCTTTTTCTGTTTTTGTGTAAATTTGAACTTGACAATAGGGAGGAACCATATACGACCCGAACAAACAACCCGAACCAATAACCAATTATTTTCAAACATAGTCAAATGCTTCGATAAGACCTAAGTTCCCCTGGTGCTATTCGCAATATTTTTATTAAAATTTTTCCAATCATCAAATGGTTACAATACGGATGAATAGGCTTGAAGTAAGCTTTAACAAAACAAGAAGAAAACAGTTGGCGACACAATAGTTTTTTAAAAAAAAAGTTGATTTTACAGGTTGTTTTATGGTAAAAACGCCAAGTTTTAATATTTAAAAAGCAGTACTAGCTGTCCCTGTCACGCAGAAATGGGACTGTTAATAAAATAAAAATCGATATTTCAATGGTGAAATCAGGAGCGATCAAAACGATTGAAAGGTCAATGGAGTAATTTGCCAGCGATATTACCAGCCATGGAAACATTTAAAAAAATGAAGTTAGGCTTTTTAGGAAAAAGAAAACTTATTTTTGAGGGAGCTACATTTTCATAGCATAACGATGGGGCCAAAACTTAGGAGTTTTATCCGAACCGTGAAAATCTGTCGTTATTATTAAAATCATCTTTAATTATCTGAAAATCGACTAGTATAACGCATCTAAAGCAACCTATGGAAAAAGAACATAAAATATTGATTGTTGATGATGACGAAACCGTTACACGGTTTTTAAGGGAGGCTTTAGAAGAAGAATATGAGATTACAACATCTTCAACAGGAGAAAAAGCCCTTCTGATGATTACTCAGGACAAACCACATATTGTTTTACTTGACATTATGATGCCTGGCCTTAATGGGCTGGAAGTATGTCAAAAGATTCGAGAAAACAGTAATACAGCAGACCTTAAAATCCTGATGCTATCAGCAAAATCTATGTTGAATGATAGGATGGAAGGTTATAAAGTAGGTGCTGACGATTATTTAATAAAGCCATTTGACGCAGAAGAGCTTCTGGCCAAAATCAAAGTATTTATAAAATTGATAGTGACAGAAGAAAACCTTGTAACCGCAAAGAAAGAAGCAGAAAAAGCCAACCAAAGTAAAAGTGAATTCCTCTCCATTGTATCTCATGAGTTGCGTACTCCGTTACATTACATCCTAAGTTTTTCAAAATTCGGCCTTAATAAAACAGGCATTGTTCCGGAAGAAAAAATTAAAGACTATTTTCAATTTATTCATAAAAGTAGCATTCGAGTACCCATCTATGTCAAATAAACCATCCTACGAAGAATTGGAACAAAGAGTTAAAGAATTAGAAAAGGAAACGACTAAATGTAAACGAGCGGAAAAAACTTTTATAAAAGCCATTCATAATATTGCTCATTATTAATTATAAATCCGGATTAATATGATAATAAACTCCTTACTGGATTACTGGAAAAACATTAGTCACCAGGTCGCAATGAAGTTCCCTCACTATAAATCAGAAATGATTTGGACCTGGAAAAATTTCAAAGATGATATTCTTTCTCTTAAAGGTAGACTGGGTGTTGAACAAACTTATGTTGATTTGTTGGGGTTGTCGCTTGATTTTGAGTCAGGAGAAACCCTAGACACTATTGCCGGCGGGAACTACCCTACAGATGATCTGGTGGGGTATTTATTCTATTATAGCAAAGCCCAGGAAGCTGAGCATTCATCACTATGGGTTCATTATCATCAATTAACAGGTACCAGTGGGTCAGTGCCCGGTTTTAAAAATAAAACGACGCAAGTGATTCTCGAAACTTATTCCCAATATCGCGAAAGGGTAATTCAAGTTATCGAGAAATTGGGCGGAGTACTAGCCGATTACGGAGATACCGCTTATATTCTGGCACCTCTTCCCTACTTTCGCTTGCTGCTTATTTTTCATGATGAAGATGATGAATTCCCCTCTGAATTTCGGTTGCTCTATAACCAACATGCGATTTATTACCAACCTCCAGAATATTTGGGAGTTATTGCCAGTTTTTCACTGTCACGGATCATTAACCTGGTGTCCAGTTATCCTAAATCACCGATTAGGTGAACACATTCACTTTATCAGATAACACTTATAACGACTTCATGATCGGTATTGAAACTGTTGGCTTCTGCACAAAGTACAAATCACGTTCTATCGTTAAGCCATAGTAAAGAGGAAAAGATATTCTATATTCAGTATTATGATCCATCCGGAGCAAGGCATTTGGAAACTGTTGGATCTTCTATTAAAGGAATGACTGCACCAAGAGCAAATAATATTAGATCGAGAAAAATCGAAGGTAAAGAACCTACAAACAAGGCAAAAAGGAAGGCTATACAGGAAAAAAAACAAGAAAAGAAAAACCGTTGGACTATTGATAGGCTTTGGAAAAGTCTTCAAAAAATCCCCCCAATACCGAAACGTCAAAAAGTTGACATTGGATTTTACAATAAACATCTTGAAAAGAGATTTGGAAGTATGATTCCGGAGGAAATAAAGCCTGCTGAAATTGATAAGCTCAGAAGAGCATTAGAAAAATCATTAAAACCTGCTACTATTGTTCAAATATTGGGGTTGTTTAAAAAAATTATAAATTTTGGAACATCTCGAAATTATTGTAGACAATTAAACTTTAAAATTAAGATGCCGGAAGTAGATAATCTTAAAACGGAGCATTTAACGAAAAAACAATTAGAAAGATTGTTAATTTCAATTGATAAAGACTCCAATAAGATAGTGGCAAAAATGATGAAATTTGTTCTTTTTACGGGTCTACGGAGGGGGAATTATTCAAACTCCAATGGGATGATATTGACTTTGAAAGGGGACTGATTAATATTCGAGATCCGAAGGGTAAAAAGAATCAAAGTATTCCCTTAAACGATGCAGCTCGGAACCTATTGGAGAATCTTGAAAGACCATACAAAAACAGTCTTTATGTTTTTCCAGGGAGAAATGGAGATATGCGAAAAGATGTAAAAGGTGTTACAAGAAGAATTAGGGATAGAGCAAAACTGCCAAAAGACTTTAGACCTCTACATGGATTAAGACACTCTTACGCTTCCATGTTAGCATCAAGCGGAAAAGTGGACATGTACTGGTTACAAAAACTATTGACCCATAAGTCACCACAAATGACACAACGTTACGCACATCTAAGGGATGAGGTTTTAAAAAATGCTTCCGATATCGCTGGAGATATAGTTTCCGCAGCTGATAAAGAAAAAGATAAAAATACAGATGGAGAATCATGAATACAAATGTTACTTAGAATCCCGATAAAGACTTTAATAGTCAGGAAATAGCAGAGAAATTAATATCTGATTTCCTTACTAAGCTTAATAAGAAAGAATTAATTGAGTTTTGTGAAGATAACGACTTGAAATTTAGTTCAGATGAGCTGGCATCCAGTGAAATCAAAGACACAAGGGAAATAGTATTTGGTTTTATCAAAGATCAAATAGGACTATTTGAAACAGCAAAATCTTTATCGGAAGAGATAATACAAAATTTCTTTTCCACAAAGAATACAGCGGAAATAATAAAATTTTGCACCAAATATAAACTTCCAGAATATTACCAAAAGAGTTTGCAAGGTGTAGATCCTCAACTGTATCTCCTCAAAATCACATCCAATTATTATTTCAGATAGTTACAGGTCGGTAATTTGACTTGATTTCCTCTTTCAAAAACGATAATTCATGTACTTTTTTTCCAATTGCTATTCAAAAAATTCATGTTAGTTTTTAAAATTACTGTCCGATTTTTTATTTTCCTGATCAAGTTTCTGCAAATAATCAGAAAATCAAAAAATGATTTGATTATCGAGAATCTCGCCCTTCGGCAGCAACTTGCAATATACCAAACGAAAAAGACAAAGCCCAAATTAACAAATATAGACCGTTCCTTCTGGATAGCCTTAAAACGGTCCTGGTGTAAATGGGCGGATTACTTGATCATTGTAAAGCCTGAAACAGTTATAGCATGGCAGAAAAGAAGATTTAAGAAGCACTGGACCAAAATATCAACACAAAACAAGAAACCTGGCAGGAAGAGAATCAAGAAAGAAATTCGAGATTTGATTTACCGGATGGCGGGAGAGAATCGGTGGGGAGCACCACGAATCTATTCGGAACTATTGATGTTGGGATTTAGTGATGTTTCTGAAGCAAGTGTTTCAAGATATTTGAGAAAATACCGTTCATTGCATCTAGACAAGAAGAAACAACAGTCGTGGATGACATTTTTGAAGAATCATCGGGATGTAATTTCTGCAATGGATTTCTTTATCGTTCCAGCGGTTAACTTCAACATCCTGTTCGTATTCTTCATTATTGATCACAAGAGAAGGAAGATCATCCATTTAAATATCACCAATCAACCTTGTGCACTTTGGGTGATTCAACAACTTCGAAATGCTTTTCCTTTTGATCAGATTCCCAAATATCTCATTATGGATCGTGATAGTATTTTTTCGGCAAGGGTGAAAGGATTTCTTAAGCGGCAGTTAGGCATAAAACCAAAAGTCACATCATACAAGAGTCCCTGGCAAAATGGAGTGGCTGAAAGATTAGTAAAAAGTATTAGAAATGAGCTGCTAAATAATGTTGTTGTCTTTAGTGAAGATCATCTCCGACGTTTAATGCGAGTGTATGTCGATTATTACAATAAGGATCGATGTCACCTTTCTTTGAACCGGGATTCACCGATGAGTTGGAAAGTTGATAGTAAACATTCCAAAAATGCAAAAGTTAAATCTGAGCCAATATTGGGTGGTCTTCATCACAAATATATTTGGCGGAAAGCAGCTTAATCTTGGTTTGTAAGATTACAATCTATTGAAATCCACAACGGGATAATTGCGCCCAA
>Ga0233431_1005779_pt1 | contig 11650 bp, 9 predicted proteins | sample SI_118_April2016_FD_179867 | JGI IMG/M metagenome (GOLD analysis project Ga0233431, IMG submission 179867) | Seawater microbial communities from Saanich Inlet, British Columbia, Canada - SI_118_April2016_200_MG | ecosystem: Environmental > Aquatic > Marine > Inlet | place: Canada: British...
GATTGCTGTTTATTCATATCCATTTGGTTTTTTGAATTCATCCATATGACAATCCTTACAGTCATGAGCAATTGGACGATAACGCACATAATTCTTATCAATAATACCAGATGAAACTATAACTTTTTTATGACATTTTTCACAATCAACTTCCTGGTGTTTTCCATCCAATTTATACCTGGTTGTATTATGATCAAATTCCTGAATTCGCCATTGACTGGTCATATGGCATTTCTGACAATCTGTTGAATTCGATTCATCAGCAAACTGCAAATAATGAATATCTACATGACATGTTTGACAGTCCTGCGAAATGCCTGAAAATTGTACGGGTAATTCCGAATCTGGAATTGGCTTTGTGTGACATAAAAAACAGGGTACAGCCAGATGTCCGCCGGTAAGTGGGAATTTTGTTTGCTGATGTTTATTTATTGAAAATTGTGATGGTTTCCATTTTCGGGTATCATGACAATATGTACAATCTTTTATTTGTGAATTACTGACAAACTGGTTCTGATGAATATCTATATGGCAATCATAGCAAAACGGCTTTTTGACCAATATTTTATCCGGGATGTGACATTTTTCACATTTGACTGTTTTATGCTGTCCGGTTAATGGAAACTCCGATACATCATGATTAAACCCCTTTGTCTGCTTCCAATCAGTCTCATCGTGGCATTTTGCACATGTGGTTCCATATCCGCCATTATGAATATCTTTATGGCATTCATTACATTGCATATCTTTTTTGATGACTGTCTCACTGTTGTGACATAAGCTGCATTTAACCTGCTGGTGTTTCCCCAATAAAGAAAAATCTGTTTTATTATGATCAAAAGGTAATGGCTTTTTCCAATCATCTTCATCATGACATTTGCTACAATTTTCCCCATAGACGCCATTGTGAATATCCTTGTGACAATCCATACAGCCTTTCTCAATAGACACAGAAAATAGAATATCCAATTTTTCAGGTTTATCTTTTGGAAAATGACATTGGATACATTTCACTTTTTTATGAGATTTTTTTAGTTCGAATAATGTTTTTGAATGGTCTAGTGATTCTGATGCCGTATTCCAGGATGAAGTATTATGACAATCTGCACAGGGTTTCAAAAATAACGAATTTGGTTTATTCTTCAAATCTGGTTTATGAACATCTTCATGGCAATCTAAACAATTTGGAGAAAGCCCGAGGAATGTTCTGTCTAAAAATGTTGAACTACGGATATCTGTTTCCCAGCCGATCACATCTTTATCTAGAATGAATTCTGATTTATGACATTTCTCACATTTCTGACCCAGGTGTTTTCCATCCAAGACATATCCGGTTTTAGAATGATCGAATTTATCCTGCCCATCCTCCCAATAAATCATTGAAAAAGCAGATCCATTATGATCAGAGTGGCAGATATAACAATCTGTCAGATTATTCCCACCGTGATAACCATTTTTATTTTTAATGGTATTCTTGATGGGTAAATGACAATCTGAACAGTCATCATTATCAACAGATTTTCCTTTTGAGTGGCATTGATCACAGTTTTGGTTTCCAGAAAGAAATGCATGCGGGTCAGATAATTCACCAGGAGAAAATTGAGAGAACGAAACAGAGAATAACAGGAATATGAATATATTGCTTCTCATACCTTGTTTTCAACTTTTGAACCAAATTTGATACCAACATCTTTCAATAATGCATAGGGAGGGATTCCACCAGCAAATATGAATACATAATCATTATCCATTTTTATTTCATTTTGATCCTGTTTTAGAATCACAGAGTCATCCTCGATGTTCATCAAATTTGATGAAAAATGAACTTTTACATGTCCTTTGTTCATCATCTCTTCAATTTGCGTTTCGTTTCTGGATTTTAATCGAAAGAAATTTTCCTTTCGGTATGACATGATTACTTTATTTCCATATTGGTGGGCCATACCAATTGCAGCTTCAACAGCAGAATCTCCACCTCCAACTATGAGAATATTTTTTTCCTGATAAGATGATGCATCAATCAATTTATAGGATACTTTGCTCTTATCCTCACCTTGAACCCCCAGCTTTCTTGGTGTTCCCCTTCTTCCGAGGGCAAGAATAACATGAGTGCTTTCAAATTCTCCGTTAATGGTTTTCGATATAAAACCCTTCTCCTGAATTTTAATCGACTCTAGCTTGAATGATTCCTTCACATCAATGCTGAATTGTTTTTGTACCTTTTTCCAAATTTCAAGTAATTCTTCTTTTGAATAAATCCCTTTATCAAGAATCCCGTAAAGAGGCAATTCAACATTTTGTACCAGAGTCATCTTTTTCCTTGGATACTGCAGGATGGTACCACCAGCTGATGTTTGATCGATAATAGTGTATGGGATCTTCTTTTCAACACAGCGGAGAGCAGCAGACATTCCGGCTGGTCCTGACCCAACAATCATCACATGTGTATTTTCTACGGATTGAGTAAAAATCGCATCAACTGCCTCTCTGCCCTGTGCAATGGCGTTTTTGACCAGTGAGATTCCGCCTAATTCTCCAGCGATATAAATGCCGGGAATATTGGTTTCCAGATTTTCTGATAGTTGAGGGATATCCTCTCTAGTAGAAATATCACCCATACCTATAGAGATTGCGCCTACTGGACATTCCCGTGCACATTCACCAATTCCAATACAACTGGCTCCTTTGACGATAGCAACTTTACCTTTCACAAGGCCTAATACATCCCCTTCAGGACAAACTCTTGTACAAATACCTATACCAATACAGGCATTGACATTGAACTGCGGATGGCGACTAAAGGGTTTGCTTCTACCTGTCTTTTTTGCCTCATCAATCTTTTCTGCCATTTTTCTGGCATTTTTTTGTTTTTTTATATAATATGGAATTAAAACAGAAAGTACTATTATCGCAGCTAAAATTATAGTGGCCAGAGTTTCGTTGATATTTAGAATATCCATGTAAAACCCATAAAGAGAGTTAGTCCAACATGCAAAAACAGAATGATGATCATGATGTAAGCAAATGGTTTATGAATAACATGCCAGTAATGGAACAGCTTGTGGAATAAGTCCAATGATCCAATTCGCCTGGTGAGGATTATGTGCTGAAGCAATATCTTTCTGATCTGATTTATTTCGTTCTTAGGAATATCTTTGCTCAATAAGCCGGATTTTTTTATCCGCTGGCCAATTCTTATTCTCAAGATAATATTTTCAACAGGCATCATGAAAAATATTCTAAACCTTGAAGTCGTTGTTTTGGGTACGGTATCATCAATCATAAGCCAATCAAGCTGCTTTACATCAATCCTATATTGATCAATAAGCGTACTTCGTAGAGAACTGATTTCCTTTTCCATTTGTCTTGCAGATAGTTCGGCACCGTCCTTTGCCCGTGGAATTTGAACGTAAATATATTTTCCGATAAAACCTGAAATCATGACAGCCATCATTGACCAGAAAGATACGGAAACCAGGCCATTGAATTTGAATGTAGTATGTAAGATAATCAGGATAGGCCCGGTAATACCCATAAATATATGATAGTTTAACCAGGTTTTAAGGCTGCCAAACTTCCGTAACCATCTCCATCGTTTACGCACAGAATAAACTAACAACCCAAGAACGAGACTGGTACCGAGTATACCCAAACCATGTCCATATAGACCGCTGGGTTTCCACATTTGATGAGCCGGTAAATGAGGACGCTCTAATTGACTTGTGAAATAATATTCGCCTGCAGATTTAACGCTGAATATAATTATCATTAAAATTATTAGGGAGAATATAGTGATTAATACTTTATGAATCATTTTTTGGATTAATTTTGAAAGGACTAAACTATCCCGTTTCAATGAAAATTGAAAGTAGAAATATATTTTGTTACACTATTTTTCTAAAAAAATATTTTAATTATTGTGTTGTTTTTATAAAGAACTTAGAAAGATGGTCTGTGATATAATCGATATTATACTCTTGTTTTCCATTTAGTGATTATTATTTCACCAAACGATTTATTCAGCAGATTCTATGCGTGTTATAAAATATTGTTCTGAGGATGATTAGCATTGGTGATGTAAGTGTAATTATATAAAATCGGGAGGGGTAATTGAAATCAATGCTTCTCAAAGAAAATTTGTTATGCTATAACTAAACAAGTAAGATGATTAATACTACCGTTTATTCTTCTTTAAATAATATTATTAATCAATAATGAAGAGAGACACCAAAAACAGATTGATTGTAATTTTCCTTCAACCCATCATTTTTCCAAAAATAATTTGTCAAGGAACCATGTAAACTAAATTGCTGATTTATCATAAATGAAAATCCCGCCGAGATGGATTCCCTTTTATCATCATCGAAATCACCTGTATATGGAACTGGTAAATATTGATAACCGCCATATAAATGCAATGGAAACATTGGTAAATGAACTGCAGCACCAATATGATGGGCTAATGTTGATTCAAAGGTAGACTTAATATTATTGTTAATACCAATTTCTGCAGGCAATTGCAAATCTTCTTCAAAAATGGTTTTTGATTTAAACTCAATATTTGCAAAATCGGTCCATTCCATTTCATAAAACACATTGAATTCTTTTGTATTAAAGGTAGCCCCTAAATGCAGCACCATTGGTTTTTTGAGAGTATATTCCCATAACTCGTTAAATGACCTGAAATGGTCGAAATTGTCAGAGTAAATCCATCGGTCATCGACCCAAAGCTTTGTAGGTAATTCCAGTGAACCACCGATTTGAAATTGAGGAGTATATTTCTGAAGAAATCCGATAGACGCACCAAAACCGCGATATGATGCATTAAAGAAATCTGTTGAATCAGGGTAGGCTGAATTTGGATATATCTTTAGCAATTCATTCTCACCCCTGAAATATTTGAAATCAGCGCCGATATAGAGATGTTTTGAAAATTCTACGGCAGCACCGAAACTGGTAATATACATACCGCCACTAACATCAAATGTATAATTCTCATTTATTCCAGCCCCTGAAAAGCTTGTTTCTTTATTTATACCAAAGCCAAAAACAAGGCTACCCTGATAAACATGAATCGGTAAGATTGCATACAGCCCACTAAACCCACTGTTTGACAAATCCCTATTACCATCAAATTTGCCATTATAAAAGTTAGTTCCCAGTGTGGAAAACCGATGTAAACCCAGATTTGCCGGGTTGCTTGTTAAACCGGGAATGATTTCCCCGGCAGTTACTGTCGCCTGTCCGATGCTATTTTGCAATGACTGAGAACCTTCATATCCAAAAAATGGCAGTAATGCATCCATCTCATTTTGTGCTGAAGCAAAAAATAAACATATTGATAGGATAATAATTGTCCTCATTATCTCGGTCTCCTATCCGGTCGTTTTGCTTTCTTTTTTCCATCCTTTTTGGGTTTATTTGAACTATCTCCTTTATCACTGTTACTGTTTGAACTTGCTGGTGCCGAATCTGAAGAAGATGGTGCACTCACACCGCCGGCTGGCAGTGGATCAGGCTCAAGCTGATCACCGCTGCCGAAATTTGGATTTCGGGAAGAGTCCCTCTCTCGCCTCGCTTTTCTTTGTTCACCATCTTCACCATCGCCTGATTGCCACCAGTGATTGTGATAATAATCATCATATGGATAGTATGAATATCCACCATAATACCAGTAATAATCATCATAATAGTAATTGTAATCAGAATAATATGGATCATAGTAAAAATCAGACCACCAGCTGTAATTCCTACGATATCTTGGATGATTTGAATAGCGGCCAAATGATCGATTATCGATATCATTGTAGATGTTGACCTGATCACCCTCTATAAAATAATTCTCACCTTCAGATTTAATTCCTTCACCACTTTGCACAGGTGGATCTACCACAGTGTAACATCCAGTCATTAAAAATATAAATACAAGAACTATATATTTTTTCATAAGTTGTTTCCCTTCTGTTTCAAATTATACAGGAAATTGAGAGTGAATATTTCTGTCAAATTCTGATTTTTTCTTTGATGTTTTATAATCATCAAATCTGAGAACTGATAATTTATTTCCTGTGATGACAAACAATTTCTCTTCATCTTTTGTTAGGTCGGCTAGAATTCTTAATAATTAATGTAGGATAAATTAAGCTTATCCTCATTATCCCTCTCATCAAAATATTGTTACACCTTCTAATGAAAACATAGGTCAATATTCCGTGTTTCGGAACTTCTTTTTTGAAGATAGAACCTGAAAAATGTTTTACTAATTGCATAATGAGATAATTGAGATGTTTTTATATAGATTTTTCTATATCTTACTTAAGATTGATCTTCATCAATTTTTAACCATAATAAAATCTCTTCTGCGACAAAACAATTATCATTTAGTTAACTAGATTTTTTACAAAGTAAAATAGAATACTGTATTCTAAAATCAAAATAATTCCAGCCATTAAATAATTATTAAAAGTCAGGTATTTTCACAATGGAAATAGCAGGCTGATTCTTTAGATTATATTTATTATTTTAAGTCGGATAAATGAATTTTATAGTCATTTTTTCTGGGCTGACAAATTTAACCGGAACTAAAACAAACAGCAATGGCATTCATTCCTTACCTTTCTCAGGATAAAATTCCTGTCGATCATCGGGTGTCCGATCATGACAATATTGTGCAAATTCACAGTGTTCACAGTAAAGTTATGAAAATGCATCTTGATCTCTATTTGGAAATGATGAGAAAAAAGGGACCATTATCTTTTATTCAGAGAGAGATGATTGCAGTACTTGTTTCATCTATAAATAAATGTTTTTACTGAGTGACACATCACGAGGCGGGTCTTCGTTTCCGGATGTCAAAGTCAAACATTGGTCAGGGTGAACAGGATAAACTCATTTCATCCCTGAAAGAAAATTATAAAAAAGCAGAAATCAGCGCTGATGACATGGCAATGCTTGACTATGCAGTTCAACTTACCGAGGATCCAGCATCGATTTCAGAATTGCATGTGACTGAATTAAGGAATCATGGCTTTTCTGATCTTGCCATACACGATATTTGTTTTATTACTGCTTACTTTGCATTTGTCAATAGAATGGCAGATGGACTTGGAGTTGAACTCGAAAATGAGACCACGTCCTGATTCAGATAGAATTTCCTACATTAATTATGGAGAAATCATGAAAATAATTCATTGGATACTAATAGTGTTAACATCTAGTGCATCTTTGATAATTGCACAGGATGAACCCACCTATCTGCCTATGAATCCAGGCACACCAATTGGCAGCCGACCTGAAATCTCACCAGATTATTTCCAACAGGGCATATATTATATCATGGATATTTCATTTAATCCAGAATCAGATATTATTACAGGATCTGAAACCCTTACCTATGTTAATAACAGCCCGGATACCCTTCAGTTTGTTTATTTTCATCTTTATCAAAACGCCTTTATCCCTGGGAGTTATCAGGATATCCGCCGCATCGGAGTAGGCGATAATGATATACATGAATTAGAGGAATCTCAACAAGGGGGCAGCAATATTGCAAGTCTTGAAGATGCCAATGGTGAGTCATTGAATTTTAAAGTGGTCGACACCAATATGAAAGTATGGTTGAACAAACCATTACCACCAGGTGGAAATACAATTTTTTCACTTCAGTTTACAACCAAGTTCAGCGATCATGATGCCCGAATGCACAAAGGTGATGACTATTATGTAGCAACTCATTGGTATCCACGAATGGCAGTTTACGATTTTAAACGCGGATGGAATAACGATTTTCATTTGGGTCGTGAATTCTATGGTGACTTTGGTACTTTTGAATGGAATCTCACACTTCCTGCCCATTACATCGTCGATGGTACCGGGAGATTATTAAACCGTGATGAAGTGATGCCCATCGCTCTGCGTCAGAAAATTGATATTACACAATTCAAAGATAAAGATCCACTTGAACCCGTTACCATTATAACTGAACCCACTGATGAAACAAAAACATGGGTTTTTAAAGCTGAGAAGGTTCATGATGTTGCCTGGATCGCCTCCCCATCATTTCGAATTGGCATTGCTGAATGGGATGGAATAAAAGTATACTCATATGCCAGGGAACAAAACGCTGCAAAATGGCAGGATGCTGCCCACATCGGTGCCCTGTTTATTGAAGATTATTCTATTAGATGGGGACGATATAGCTATCATAAGATGATCGTTTCAGATGTTGAGGATGGCATGGAGTATCCCATGCTCACTGCAGACAGCGGAGGGTCACCTGGTTATATTGGGCTTCTTGGCCACGAGATCGGTCACAATTGGTTTTACGGTTTGGTCGGCTCTAATGAAACTTACCGGGCCTTCCTAGATGAAGGATTTACCAATTTTATTACTGCTGTTTCAATGGATTCAATCTGGGGACAGGGAAGCGCTACCCAATATGAAAAATGGTATGCCTCAAAATTCTACCCGAGAAAATCGAGAAAATATATACGCAATGATCTGAGATATATGAGATTTGCCAGAAGTGGGTTTGAAGTAGATCCCCTGAATACTCATTCTGATTATTTCAACGAATACTCTAACTACCGACTGGTATATTCCAAAACTGCATCCATGCTTTTTAATCTTCAATATACTCTTGGGACTGAAACCTTGAACAAAGTGATGCAGACATATTTCTCTCGTTTTCTTTTTCAACATCCATATCCGGAAGATTTTATCAAAGTTGCTGAAGAAGTGAGTGATAAAAAACTGGACTGGTTTTTTCACCAATGGCTGGACCAAACAATTACTCTCGATTATGCTATCACTGATTTGAAGTCTCTCAAAATTGATGATCGTCATTTTGCCAAATTATCCTTAAAACGCAAAGGTAAAATGGAAATGCCTTTGGATATCCAACTTACATTGCAAAACGGTGAAACAAAAATGGTCCACATCCCAAATCAAGAAGTAAATCAGAAGGAGTTACCTGAATCATGGTATACTGCAAAGCGCTGGGTTGGATGGAATAGCTTCAATAATACCTACACTGTTGATGTACCGGTCAGTTCACCGGTAGTAAAAGCACAGATTGATCCATCAGGCCGATTAACGGATATTTATCGTCTTGACAATGTTAGTGGAACCATTCCACCCATCAATTGGCAATCGGATAATATGTATGTGTATTATCCAACATTGGATGCTTATGATGTGTATCTTCGTCCCACATTTTCATATAACAAGGTAGATGGATTCAATCCCGGAATTCATTGGAAATCTGGATATATGCTGGATGATTTCTATAATCAATATCATTCAGAAGGCAGCATCAGATACCGGACGGCCTCTACATCACCTGAAGTTTCTTTCTTTTTTGAGACACCCATTGATTTTCTTGGCGAACTTACCCATGTATTCACCGACTTCAATTATACAGGATTATATGAATCATTTGAAATTGGCTACAATACACAAATTGCTCAGGGCATTGATCTATTCCCATATCATGATATACAGGTATCTATTCAAACAAGTAAACTAAACTCATCTCAATATACCCCTGAATGGCAATCATGGGAATTCGGTCAGGTCCAAAGTCTGAAATTATCCCATGGGTACTATTGGGCAAAAGGAGAGTCCACTGGAGATTACATTGTTGACATTGAAACCAGTATCAATGGAAGTGATTTTAATTACAATCAAATCACCTTGACAACAATCAACAATCTTACATTTTTCCTGCCATTGGATATTCGCACATTTTCCGGTTGGCAGTCCGGTTCTGTACCGTCACAAGTTTCTTTCAGGTTAAACGGTGCTTCTTTCTTTAATACGGTTCAGAAGAATTGGTTTTATTCAGGTGTAGGAATCTTTCCGGATGACTTTACTGAAAACTCCCACATACATTCTTCTGGTGGTGGAAATATCCGCAGTGAATACATTATTACAAGTCCACTAAAATGGATGACTGCTATCAATGTGCAAACAAATCCATCCTCTTTCCTTGAAAATCTTACCGGATACGACAAAGTCATAAAGAAGTTAAAAATCCAGCCTCTAGTATTTGTCAATTGGAATTATTTCAAAAACATCAGTGATGAAACTGAGACCATTTTTGAAGCAGGTGTAGGTTTGACTAGGCCATTAACCATTATTCCACCATCCCTGGGAGAGTATGTAATTCGGTTTGACGGTGCAGTCCCCGTTTGGGGAAAAGATGCTGAAAAGAATTGGGTGTTCTCCCTTGAAAAAACATTCTAATTCCTATATTGCGTCGATCTGAATTTATATCTGACCATTCTCAAAAAGAGGTATTTGATAATCTTACACAACTTGAAGTTGGATATCTTGGAATAAACGATCAAAAAGGTTTTGCTCGTCCTGTCCCTCTACAATTTGTTTTTCATGATGGGGATATTTATTTTCATGGTGCTGATGAAGGTGAGAAATTCCAGGTATTCACAAATAAATCAAAAGTATCTTTCTTAATGATCAAACCATTGTCGATGATGCCGTCATATTGGACCACCAAGAATTATGCATGCCCTGCAACATCTTATTATCTATCTGGATATGGCAGGGGTACTGGCGAATTAGTTGACGATTTGAATGACAAAGCTTTCTATTTGAATATAATCATGGACAAATATCAACCGGAAGGTGGGTATATTTCTATTGATTCAAATTTACCGATGTATAAAAAGGCTCTAAAAGAAACTGCTGTATTTCGAATAAAATCTCTTAAATGGGATATTAAGTGTAAAGTAGGGCAAAATTTGATACTGGCAAAACGTGAAAGTATAATGGATCATTTGAAGAAAAGAGCTACAGATTTGGATAACGAAACAATCTACTGGATGAAATTATTGAATAACTAAATATTTTGATGGTTAAACCACAAGGTCTATAAATATTCCCTTTCCAAAGGCCTCTCTTTCAATTCCACTTTTATAGGATATGTTAACAGGATTTGATTGTAATTCCACACCATTGATAATGACCTTATCTTCAATAGCGATGTTTTTGGGGAACTGCTGCTCTGGATTATCACCATTTTTGAAATAAGTTTTTCTTCTAGTATTATAACTTAAATCTATGATTTCTGAATTGTTAACGATGGTATTCAAATCGAATTAAATTCTTTTCTTTCGTACAAGGTACGTTTTCTTATTTTTTATAAATTCCAATATAATTCGACTGAGAGCAAAACTTGGCAGTGAATTGTGCAGATTATATTATTGAATTGAACTATAATCTAATGAAAGAATTTCATTTTGCAAGAAATTTCTTAGAATTTGGTTATTTTTTTTGAAAATTTTTGATTGAGACAGTTACGTGGAATCAATAGTCAAGTAGATATTTAAACATTCGCTCTTAAAAGAGAATGCTAATATTTTATATGCGAACATGAGCTAAAATTTGAGTCCAAAGAAAAGAAATGTAATGGAGGAAATTCTCGGAATAATAAGAATTGATTAAGACTTTGGAGCTATTTTGTGGATGAAATTCCTATATTCTTTATTCTAATATTGATCCTTGATGGGGGTGTACAATATTTTGTGTAAATGACATTCTACAGGTATTGATTTACACGTTCTTCAAAAATAATGGAAAAGTGATTCATTGCTGCTTTCCATCCTCTAATTGCCATCGTCCACTTCTTACT
>Ga0233431_1005780_pt1 | contig 11649 bp, 9 predicted proteins | sample SI_118_April2016_FD_179867 | JGI IMG/M metagenome (GOLD analysis project Ga0233431, IMG submission 179867) | Seawater microbial communities from Saanich Inlet, British Columbia, Canada - SI_118_April2016_200_MG | ecosystem: Environmental > Aquatic > Marine > Inlet | place: Canada: British...
CCTGAAAAACTTGCACGAATCATCATTGATATTGCCATCCTCGGTTAGGGAGAGACCTAATCGCGATAATCTTGCCTGGCGCTTTGACAGGTTTAAAGCAGTTGGCTAAAGGCATGCTGACACACTTGCAGTGGAGTGGATGACCAAGATGACGTGGATGGATACAGATAACGCACAAACTGATGCTTTCTTGGGAAGCAGCTCAAGGTTAAAGCAACGGAAAATGTTTGAAGGAAATTGAGGTAAATATGTCGCTAATTAATTGTTCAGAATGTGGTAAAGAGGTCTCTGATAAAGCAGCTGCATGCCCAAATTGTGGTGCCCCTATTAAACAAGCTCCAAATCCTGCTGAGAGCTCTAAGGCACCCACCCAGGTAAAAAGAGAAGGTGCCAAATGGGAAGGTATGGGTACTGTACTGATTATCCTCGGCATCATAGTAGCTCTGTTTGGGAATTTTCAACCCGGTGGGATACTGTTTGCTCTCGGATTTGTCGTATTCATCGTAGGTCGATTCAAGTAAAGATGATGACCAAACAATACCCAGCACCCGGCTTCCTGGACAGACTGCAAAAGATTTGCGAAGCCAAGGGCATTACCATGGATCAGCTTGCGGAGATCGCCGAGGTAACCGTCCCCATATTCGAAGCCTACGCTACTGGTGAAGTTAAGTTAGATGAAAAAACCCTCCACAGAATCCTAGATTACTCAGGTGTAGACTGGATGTGGTTGGAGCATGGATATGATCCTGAGGATTTGAAGGTTTTCGCTGAATCGAAGAAAATTGGTTTAAAACATACTTGTTGAATGAGGTGAGTCATTGCTTGATGCTAAAGATGACCGGAAGAGGGGCAATTGGGCTCCATTTATAAAAGGCGTGAAGAAATATGGAAAATATTAAATTAATTCAACCTGAGAAAATCAACTTGCGAGAGCACCCAATATTAAATGAGCGTTGGTTGCAAGACGTTATTGCCAAAAATCCAGACATTTTAGGACTGGGAGAACTGGTTTTAAAAGATAAAGAGCGTAAACAACCTCGCGCGGGTCGTCTAGACCTATTGTTGCAAGATGCAGATATTAATAAAAGGTATGAAGTTGAGATCCAATTAGGTAAGACAGACGAAAGTCATATCATTAGAACAATTGAGTATTGGGACATAGAACGAAAAAGATATCCGCAGTATGAGCATTGTGCTGTAATAGTTGCGGAAGAGATTACGAGTAGGTTTCTAAATGTTATTAGTCTTTTCAATGGGAATATCCCTTTAATCGCAATCCAATTAAATACCTATAAAAACGGTGATGAATATTTTATAACCTGTAATACAATCCTAGATGAAATGAATTTAGGTTTAGTGGATGAAGATGAAGAGGTTAGTGCGGTTACCGATCGACATTATTGGGAGAAAGTTAAAGGTACTGAACAAACAGTTAAACTGGTTGATAATGCACTATCGATTATAGCTGAAATTTTACCCGGATATGAGCTGAAGTATAATAAATTTTATATAGGTCTAGCACAAAATGGAACTACTGATAATTTTGTAATATTTCGAGCAAAGAAAGCCTTTATGCGAATGGAGATTCGTCTTGAGTATTCCGATGAACTTGAGAGGGAGATTGAAGAAAAAGGGATTGATTTGATGGATTATGAAAAAAGGAGTGGAAGATATCGGATAAAACTTTCAAAAAATGATATGAAAAAGCATAAAGATTTTATTGCATATCTTATTCGTGAAGCAAAAGGTATTGAACATCCAAGTACAGATGAGAATCTTGATAATACAACAGCCTAAATGTCCTAAGCAATCATGGAGAGACCATGCCAACAATTTACGATAATATTCATAAGCATCTTGAAGAGGGACTTAATAAGACTCTCGAAAACTCTCAGCGCGCAGATTTTTGTATTGGTTATTTTAATCTCCGAGGCTGGAACAAAATCTCAGTAAATGTAGATTCTTTGACCGGGGGCCTTCTTCCAGAAGAGACTGAAGATGAAACCAAATATTTTTGTCGTGTCATTGTTGGAATGCAGCGTCCGGTAGAAGACGATCTCCGAGAATATTTCTCTCACACAGAAAAAATGCCCGTCGATAATTTGAAAGCCACCGAACTTAAAAAGAGTATTGCGAAGCAATTTAAAGAACAACTCACTATTGGGATTCCGACAAATTCTGATGAGGCAGCTTTAAAAAAACTTTCCAAGCAACTAAAGAGCGGGCGGGTAATTGTAAAGTTATTTCTTGCACATTCTCTTCACGCAAAACTGTACTTGGTACACCGAAATGACTACAATAGCCCGACTATCGGCTTTGTAGGAAGCTCAAATCTCACATTCTCTGGTATTGTTAAACAGGGCGAACTAAATGTAGATGTCGTCGAAGGCGATGCTGCTAAAAAATTGAGCAAGTGGTACCAAGATCGTTGGGAAAACCGTTGGGCGATCGACATTACTCAAGAACTAGCCGAGATTATAGATACAAGCTGGGCTGCAGAAGAACGATACTTACCATACCATGTCTATCTGAAAATGGCATATCACCTATCCCGAGAAGCTAGAGCGGGGATATCGGAGTTTGATTTACCGCGTGTTTTTAAAGATGTTCTTTTACCATTCCAGCAAAGCGCTGTTAAAGTGGCTGCACACCACCTCCACCATCGGGGAGGCGTGATAATCGGTGACGTGGTAGGACTAGGAAAAACATATACGGCAACTGCTCTAGCCAAGATGTTTGAAGATGATTTTTTTCTGGAAACATTGATCATCTGCCCAAAGAACCTGGTTAAGATGTGGCAGGGGTATGTGCACAAATATCAACTTCGTGCGAAGGTAACTTCAATTACGCAAGTTCAGTCACATTTGCCTGATGAGCGTCGATATCGTTTAGTCGTCATAGATGAAAGTCACAACCTTAGAAATCGGGAAGGTAAGCGATATAGGGCGATTCAGGAATATATTCAACTCAATGATAGTAAAGTCATCATGTTAACTGCTACACCTTACAATAAAACTTACCTGGATCTTAGCAGTCAGCTTCGTCTTTTCTTAGGTGAGAGTTATAATCTAGGTATCAGCCCCGAGAGATACATTCAAGAAAAAGGAGGTCGTGTTCAGTTTTTAGCCAATCACCAGGTATCAGAAACCTCTGTTGCAGCGTTTGAGAAAAGTGAGTACTCAGAAGATTGGGCGGAATTGATGAGGCTTTTTTTGGTTAGGCGAACGCGCAGCTTTATCAAATTGAATTATGCCATTGATGATGCTGAAGTTGGCAGGAAATATCTGGAGTTTCCAAATGGAGATAGATCCTATTTCCCTGACAGACTTGCAAGAAAAGTAGAGTACACATTTGACCCCAAAGACCCCACTGACCAATACGCAAAATTGTATTCATCTGATGTTGTTAATATCATTGATAGACTAATTTTACCGCGCTATGGCCTGGGACAAGAGAAATATGAGCGAAAAAACCTACTGGAAACATTAACCGTTGATGAAAATGGTGTTAAGGAAAACCTAAGCAGAGCAGGTACTCGCCTGATTGGTTTCGCGCGGACTAACTTATTCAAACGACTCGAAAGTAGCGGCTATTCTTTTTTACTTTCAATCAGTAGACATATTCTCCGAAATTATTTGTTTCTTTACGCTATTGAAAACAACCTGCCATTCCCTATTGGCAAACAGGAATCTGGCGCAATAGATGATTTTATGTACACTGACCAAGATGAGGACACGAGCCAGCAACTGGGCTTTTTGGATCCGAAAAGTGATTTCATGGAGCAAGCAAAAGAATATTATGCGTCTTTACAAAGGAAAAGACACAAGTATCAATGGATCAGAAGTGAACTTTTTAGCGATAAATTCCAAGGGGATATGCTTGCAGATGCGCAGCAATTACTAAAAGTTTTAAATCTTGGAAAAGACTGGTCGCAAGTTGATGATAGGCAGCTAAATGCTCTTTATAACCTCATTATTAATACACACAAAACTGAAAAGGTTCTTATCTTCACACAATATTCCGATACTGCATACTACCTTTTCGAATCTTTAAAATCACGGAACCTCCAAAATCTGGCGTGTGTCACGGGTGATATGGACGACCCAACGGCTTTTGCACATCAATTCAGTCCTGTCAGCAACGAAATATCCATTCCCGATTCTGATCAAACCCGCGTTCTAATAACTACGGATGTTCTTAGTGAGGGCCAGAATTTGCAAGACGCTCACGTAGTGCTTAACTATGATTTACCATGGGCTATTATCAGACTCATACAAAGGGCCGGTCGAGTAGATCGAATCGGTCAGAAAAATGATAAAATCTTTTGCTATTCTTTCCTTCCTGAAGATGGTATTGAAAATATCATTCGATTACGACAACGTCTTAGTCAACGTATACGTGAAAACGCTGAAACCGTTGGGTCTGACGAAGTCTTCTTTGAGGGCGATCCGATCAACATAGCTGATCTGTATAATGAAAAATCCGGAATTCTGGACGATGAAGAAAATATAGAAGTCGACCTGGCTTCGTTTGCCTACCAAATTTGGAAAAACGCAACAGATTCTGACCCGAAATTGTTAAAAATGATACCTGATTTACCAAATGTTATCTACTCCACTAAACAAGTTAACGAAGATCAGGCAGCTAATAGTTCTATTATTTATTCTAAAACAGCAAGTGACAATGACATTCTGGCTTGGGTAGGTGGTACAGGGGAGATAATTACTCAATCCCAGTTTGAAATTCTAAAAGCTGTGAAGTGCGAACCTGAGGAGCCGGCTCTAGAACGCTATGTTAAGCATCACGAGCTTGTTCAAAAAGGTTTGGAGCACATCAAAGATACCGAATCAAAAATCGGTGGCCAGCTCGGTAAAAAATCTGGGGCAAGATACCGTACCTATATGCGATTAATCGACTTTGCCCAAAATAATCAGGGTACGATCTGGGTAACGGAAGCATTGAACAGAACGATACAAGACATTTATGATTATCCACTTCGTGAATACGCAAGAGAAACTATCAACCGGCAGCTAAAATCGGGCATAGATGATCAAGCATTAGCTACCCTGGTCGTGTCATTACGTGACGATGCTAAATTAAGCATTCTTTCTGGAGATGATGACAAACCAAAGGATCCTCAAATTATCTGTTCATTGGGATTAAGGACGATATAGGATGGAGAAGATTAAAAAGAGTCGTTTTACAGCATTGCTAAGGTCATTTGATTTTAGAACACTATTTAACGAGCTCGGGTGGGATCATTTTAGTAATGAATTGCCAATAGGGGTTCAAGAAACTACAATTGTATTGCAGGGTCTCGCTCAGAAAAAGGGTTTTGCCATTCTCCTTTGCGAACCTCTTCCTGATGGATCATTACCGCGACGCAGTTTTCGTCTACAGCTCGAAAAAAAAACTGCTAAACTTTACCATGAGCATCTGATTATTTATACCGACTCTAAAAAAAGTCTGCAGGTTTGGCAATTGGCTGTAAAAGAGGAAAATAAACCCCGCCAGGTCAAGGATGTAACCTGGTATATCCACCAAGACGCTGAAATCCTGTTTCAACGTCTTCGAAATTTATTGTTTACCCTAAATGATGAAGACACTATATCTATAGTAGATGTGACACAGCGGGTCTCAGAAAACTTTGCCATCAATACTGAAAAGGTAACTAAGAAATTCTACACTGAATTCAAAAAGCAACACGGAGCCCTATTAAAGTTTATTGAAGGTATTGACGACCATATTGAAGCTTCTGAAAACACAAATAAACAGTGGTACGCCTCATTGATGCTGAACCGTCTAATGTTTTGTTATTTTATACAGAAGAAGGGCTTCCTCGATCAAGATATCCACTATTTAAGAAATAAGTTAAAGCTTAGCAAGAAGCAATCTGGAATTGATAATTTCTATAATTTTTATAAAAATTTTTTAATGGAACTTTTTCATGATGGCTTGGGAAAACCTAAGAGCCAACGACATCACAGATTACAAATTCCACTTGGCAAGATTCCATATTTAAATGGTGGCCTTTTTGATGTCCACGAACTAGAGCATGCGTTTGAATCTATCAGCATTAATGATGACGCATTTCAGGATATTTTTGTTTTTTTTGATAATTGGAACTGGCATTTGGACTCAAGATATCAAGCAACCGGGAGGGATATTAATCCTGACGTAATAGGCTATATTTTTGAAAAATACATAAATGACCGCGCAGCAATGGGTGCCTACTACACCAAAGAGGATATTACAGACTATATAGGTAAAAATACGATAATCCCGTTCCTCATTGACGAGACTGAGCGTTGTTTCGAAAAAGCGCCTTCACCAACTAAAGGGATTTGGCAATTCCTTAAGCAAAGTGGCAGTACCTATATTTATGATGTGATGAAACATGGAGTACCCCCCCAAGACCAGGACATATACAGCGACCTACCAGATGACATTCTATCTGGAATTGAATTGGATATCGAGGATCAAGTAGTAACCGAAAGCACAGCTTTGCGTCTTTGGGATTTGCGTGAACCTTGGAATCAGAAAGCCCCCTCAGAAATTGCTCTACCATCTGAGACATATCGTGAATTGATCGAGCGTCGCCAGCGGTATAGTGAAATACTGGAGTATGTGCAAAGCGGCGATATCAATTCAATCAACAGCTTCATTACATACAATTTAGATATCCGTCAATTTATCCAGGACTATCTAGAGGCAACCGAGGATGCAGAATTTATTCAGAATTTTTTTATATCTCTCAAGAATATTACTATTCTTGATCCAACTGTTGGTTCGGGGGCTTTCCTTTTTGCAGCGCTAAATATACTTGAACCATTGTACGAAGTTTGCCTCGAGAGGATGGACCAATTCGTAATCGAAGAACCCGGTAAATATTTAGACATTGAGAGGACTCTTGAAAAAATTAGGGGTACTCAACATCCAAATCGAAGCTATTTCATATATAAAACAATTATTTTGAATAATCTTTATGGAGTGGACATAATGAGAGAGGCGGTAGAAATAGCAAAATTACGACTATTTCTTAAGCTTGTTGCGTCTGTTAATGTAAAGCCCCAATTAGAAAACTACGGTTTAGAGCCTCTTCCTGATATTGACTTTAATATCCGGGCCGGCAACACACTTATTGGATTTGCTAATGAGTCGGAAATAATTAAGTCTATTGAAAAAAAGGAAGGCCTCTTCTCTCAGAAGCAATTAGATGAGTTTAATAAGGAATTCAAACAGACCAGCGAGGCTTACTTATCTTTTCAAGAGATCCAGCTTTCTAAGGACCAGGGAAGCGAAAAATTTAGAGCTTCAAAGGTTGAGCTTAATAAAAAGTTATTCAACCTAAATCATAAGCTAAATGTCTATATGGCTGAAGGGTACGGCATTTCTGATCCCAATAAAAAGGTTGAAATTGAATCCATCACGGGAAACAAAGAGAGCACTCGTAAAACAGTAAATCAGTATACTTACTGGCTTGATACGCACCAGCCGTTTCATTGGTTTTTGGAGTTTTACCAAATTGTGGCTCTTAGAGGTGGGTTTAGTGTAATAGTTGGAAACCCGCCTTATGTAGAATACTCCAAAATAAAAAGTACTTATACATTGCATGGATATGAAACGATTACCTGTGGAAATATATATTCACAGGTAATTGAACGGTCCACCAAACTTCTTTCGGATACGGGCAACTGTGGGATGATCGTTCCCTCTGCATCTATAAGTACTCCAAGGATGAATTCACTTATCAAATATCAAGCTCGTAACTATTCGAACCTATGGATTTCTTGTTGGGATGAGAGACCTGGAAAATTATTCAATGAAGTTGATCAACAATTAGCTATTCACTTGCTAATAAAGAACTCACCTTTGAAATCATTTTCCACCACGAATATGATACATTGGAATAGATATGAGAGAGATAGTATTTTTAAGCGGGTACGCTATTTAGATTCAAATATTGAGAACACTACCGCTGAGACTAATCCTCGGTTCAACAATAGTTTAGAATTGCAGCTGATGGGCAAGATTTCAAAGACTAAATCAACCTATTTACCTTTTCTCCAAGTGGGAGGCGATCAAACAGAATTGTTTTATCGAAATGCTGGGGGCAGGTATTGGAAACTTATCAAATCGTTTCCAGCATATTATCGCAAAAAGGGGATTGTTAGTATCTCATCGACTGAAAAATTAATGTCTATTAGAGCTGATCTACTACCAATTATTATTGCAATCTATTCCTCAAATGCTTTCTATTGGTTTTGGAGATCAGTCTCAAATTGTAGGCACTTAACAAATAGAGAGTTGAATGCTTTTCCTCTCGCCAAGACTCTGTTTGATAGTGAGAATTAAGTGCACTTGGGACTGAGTATGAGGGGTCGCTCAAGAAAAATTCAATAAGAAAAACCATAAATAAAGCTGAGCAAGATGTTTTTTATGCACAAAAATCTAAAACGATTATTGATAAGATTGACTCTGAACTTGCGTTGCATTATGGCCTCAGCGAGCGGGAATTGGATTTTATAATTAATTATGATATTAAGTACCGCATGGGCAGCGCACTCTAGAATAAATAATTAAGGGCAAAGCATATGCAAAAAATTGAGATTGATAATCGAGCTGACCTAAAAATATTTTGTCCATTTTGCGGATTGAAAGTTAAGTCGGTAGATGGTCTCCAGAATTGTGGACATGTGCTGTATCAGGCTAGTGACTATGGCTTTGAATACGTCAGAGATGGACTTGGTTTCAGTAAGCGAATCGATATTGGTGAGGTAAGTATAGACGAATATACGGATGAACTTGAATTTGAGAACTCGTTAAAAATTGCTATCTACGATCCACCTCCGACCAGATTTGGAAGCTATATAGCATTCCAAAAGCGGTAATGGTGAGTAAGCATGAAAAGAGACCCACAAGAAAGAGACCCCAAAAAAAGAAAGTTGATAAAAGCCGCTGAAACTGAGGCTGAATATTCAATGGAACAGGATGGGACTATAAAGTTTGGCGGTGCCTGTCATATTTTGTGGGGACGACAGCAGGAAATTCTAAAAGAAAAATATGGGATTAATTGGCGAACTCCTGCTGAGATGAATCCTGATGTTATGTTTGATTGAGGTATGCACATTATGCTGAATTTGAAAGATAAGTTTAACTCCATCGCAAAGCCGAAGATTATCCCGAACCTTCAATTTAAGCATTATGACGCAAGAGCGTCTGCTGAAAAGTACGGAGCGAAATGGAGGGCAATGATAGAGCTGTTCGAAAATGATATGCTCTCATTTGATCCTGAGACTAACAAAATAGAAACGCAGGAGCAGAGCTATGAGTGGGATTTTTTAGCTCGGTTGATTGCACGAGGATGTAGTGTAAAATTGCTCAAGGAGATGCTTAAGGGTCTCGACAAACCGTATGTATACGAACTGAGAAAAATTTACTACGATTGGGCTCGGGGAGTTTGGAAAACCGTCCCAAAACTTGATTCGCTCGCTGCCTTTGTTGAGAGTGCCTCTGAGGATACTTGGGACGATGACGACATAGACGCACTGTACGAATTATCTTCCTCCATAGAAACCGCAATTGAAGTCATGAATGATGAAATTGCACTGTATGGAAAAAGAAGTGAAGAGGAATATGTGTCCGAGGAATGGTTCACGCGTGAAAAATTGAGCTGCCCTGTATGTGACACTGATCTGCTACCTCCCAAACCTAACATTTGTGAGCATATTGTCTTTTATTGGGTGCTGGGTCCCACAGACCACCCCTTCTTTGAATTTCTATCACCGAAAGTTCAAATTGCTCCTGATGACCTACTTGCGACAAATCGATTACCAAAAATAGCCCAAGAGCACGACTTGAAAATCTATGCATTGGAGGAGCAAGACACTGACTACCCCACTCAAATTATTCTTGGTATAAGGCAGGGAGACTTATGAACCGTGCAATCGAGGTGCCAGAGTTAGTATTTTCAGATTGGTATCCTTGGGATAAAAGAAGATCAATATCGAATTCTGAATATCCCGGTGTCTATATGATGGCTATCTCTAAGAACAACCTGAGCGGTCATAGGCCGTCCTATGCGGACGTTTGTTACATTGGTATGACGAATTCGCACAAAGGTCTTCAAGGTCGTTGGTATCAATTCTACAGATCAATTCAGGGCAAATCTGGCCACAGCGGTGGGAACACAGTTTTTCGAAAGTTAGGGCATTACGACACGTGGAGTGAGAGCTTATTTGTCTGTGCCCTTCCAGTTATTTGTGATCCAGTATCTCCCGCTGAGGAAGACCTAAGGGATATGGGTATCGTTGCATTTCTTGAGTATGATGCTTTTGCTGCATTTATGAACGCCGTTCCTGACCAGAAGAAACCAATGTATAATACTAAATAAGTGACAGAGTTTATAAAGGGCTTCAAAGAATACGTCCCAGTTGGAGAAACGAAGACATCCAACGGTGATTCTAAGAAATATCATGGATAAAAATAAAATGCAAAATCGACTCTCATTACTACGGAAAGCGTTAGTAGAAAGCCCGAAATCTTTCGATAACCTATTTGAAACTGTCCATGAGATTCTTTTTCCTGGGTCAAAAAAATTAAAGGAATTGAGATCGACATATGAAATGCTCTCGATACTTGGCGAAACCCTCCTAGAGAACGAGAATGCTCGAAAAGAATTAGCAATCGCTAAGAGCATCAGCGATTTACCAACTAGAGCTCATATACTCGCTAAAAATCTCGGTGTTAAGCAGGCAAACCAGAGAGATGTTAATGGGGCAAAAATATGCTTTGAGCTGGCAACTATCTCAGCCAGACTTATTGATAGCATTGTTGAGAGGGATGAGGCCGTAGAGGGTGTTATTGATCTACAATTAAAGGCGACCCTTTTTGCAAATTCAACATCCAACGTGAAATACTTGGGTGGGGAATACGCTCAATCAAAGGTGCGTAAGAAAATAGCTGAGGCACAGGCAGGAGCTGGTGAATTCGAAAATGCTGTCATGTTGATTGCGGAAATAAATGATACTGAACTTAGATCTCAAGCTTTCGCGATGGTCGCAGTGCTACAGGCTGATCGAAGCCAACTGAACGAAGCGAAAATATTATTTGGTAGAGCAGTTAAAAACGCAAAGCAGGTTGAAGATTCATTTGACAGAGATGTTGTCTGGTCAAAGATAGCAGAAGGTCAGGCAAGTGCTGGAATGGTTGAAGAATCATTGACGACTGCAAAGTCGATCGGTGATGGTTGGGAGTATTCCAGAGCTTTGGCGAGTATAGCCCAGATACAATCATCACTTGGCGATAAGAGAAAAGCGAATGAAATTTTCAAAAAAGCTGTGGAAGAGGCAGAGAGTTTTCAAGACTATAATAACTTCTTACCAGCTACACTTGGATTTATTATCGAAAAAATGCTTGAAGCAAACGAGGGCTCTGAAGCAAAGGCAATATTAGAGCGGATAACGGAACCAACCGCGAGGGTGGGTGCATCGTTAATGTTTGCGAATAATCAGATCGAGTTAGGCCAGCCCTTATGATCATGATCCTGTTGATCCCCAGGCTCAGTCTAAGCTCGCTTTTGAAAAAACCATGGCGTTTGAAAACTTCCAATTGATTACTGATCCCATGGTATATGAGTATAGTAATATC
>Ga0233431_1005781_pt1 | contig 11649 bp, 18 predicted proteins | sample SI_118_April2016_FD_179867 | JGI IMG/M metagenome (GOLD analysis project Ga0233431, IMG submission 179867) | Seawater microbial communities from Saanich Inlet, British Columbia, Canada - SI_118_April2016_200_MG | ecosystem: Environmental > Aquatic > Marine > Inlet | place: Canada: British...
AACTTGTGCAGATCGTCCTTTTGGCTTACCAAATGCATTTCTCATTCCAGTCTGCATTCTATCTGCTCCAGCACCCGTTGCTAATGCATTTTCTCGCATAATATGGTGTGGGAATGCATGAATATGAAGTGCAAAACCTTTTTTTCCATAGTGTTTTGCTAATAGGTGTGTTGCAGTGATTCTACCGGATTCTAGTGCATTGTGTCGTAGGTTAACATCTTTCTTTGCAACAAGCTTGAATTTAATTGGATAGTCCGCATTAAGGTTACCCATGTCGTAGATATGAATTCTAGATCCCGGAACACCCTTTATGAAGGATTTTTTCTTATATTTAGACATACGTGTGTATGCTCTTTTGATTCTTCGATATGCTGAGGCACTTCTTAGCTTTGCCATGAGTATTACCGGAATATGTCGTTTTTAAGTCTTTCTAATTAGAAAGACTTTACTAGCAGATTTTTCTGCTTAGTTAACAGTTGCTATAATAAACTGCTCAAAAAACTATATATACGAGCATCTAGATTATTTATTGTGGTAAAGATACAACGAGAAGCTATGCATGAAGCAAGTTATAGTTTAGTTATTTTTGCTCTGGCAATGGTTGCCTGGGGCGTAAGTAAGCTAATTGTGTTAGAAACGGTTGTAGCTTACTGGTTTGCCACAATGTTAGTATTTTTAGTATCTATCACCTGTATTACTGCAGTTATCCATTACTGGCGATATGGAATGCATAAGTAATTCTATTTACTACAGTCTATAGAAACTTTTTAACCAAGCAATTCTTTCTTAGAATATGGATGAGTCTTATATTTATTGGTTATCTGACCTTTCTATCGGTGATGCAGAACGATTCGGAGAGAAAGCAGCTTACTTAGCTGAAATTCATAATAAAAAAATACCGGTACCAAATGCATTTGTAATTAGCCAAGACTACTTTGATTGGGTTATTTCCCGATTTAGACCTGAGTTGGAGGAGGCGCTTTCCGCAGTTTCAGATCTTCAGTCAGCATATTCTGCAGCATCTCGCGTTAAAGATATATTCTCCCAATTTAGTTTTAATGAAGCAGCAACTGATGTTCTTTTAACAAATTACAAGAAAATACCTGATTATGTAGAACATGAGAAGATGAGCTCTTTGACAAAGCAATTAGTGACATCTGGTCGAGATCTACCTTTTGTTGCTATTCGAGCATCTCCGCTTAAGAATTATCCTTTCCAGTTTAAGCCAATCTTAAATGCATATGGCATTGAGCAAGTTATTGATGGAATTAAACGAATGATTGTATCTGCATTTTCACCTCAAGCAATATATTATCGATACAAACAAGGAATTAACCAACTAGATTTCTCAATGGCGATTATTGTTCAGAAGATGGCACATGCTATCCGTTCTGGCGATATGTTTTCGATTAATCCAATTAAGAATGATAAATCTGAAATATATGTTCAAGCAATCTGGGGTATTAATTCAGACTTACTTGCTAATCCCAGTTCGTATGTTTTTAACAAACAGACTCGCCAGATCGTAGAAAAACAAGAGATTGAGCAAGCAAAATATTATTCAAAAAACGCACAGTTTGGCGAACTTCTTCTTGAGCCTCTTCCGGATGAGATGAGACGCGCACATTTGTTATCTGAGCGGGAACTGACAATTCTTTCAGATCTAGCTTCTAGGATTGAGCAAATTATGAATTTCCCACAACATATTGAATGGGCAGTTGAGCGTAATTCAATACAAATTCTTCAGACGCGGCCAATCAATCGAATATTTACAAAGCCGTTGATTAAAACCGATAATGGTGTGCTAGTCAACACTTTTCAGGGTTCAGGTAAAGCAATTATTGTTTCAAGTAAGCAAGATCTGCAAAATATTAACTCCAGCAGTATTATGATTACAAGCGATGCCAGCCGGGAGGTCTTTCCTTATTTAGTGCAATCATCTGGATTGATTACAAGTGCTAACGGGCTAACTTCACCTGCTAGTCAGGTTTGTCGAGATTTTTCCATCCCTGCACTTTTCCAATCGTCAAGTTTAGGTTCGATATCAAGCGAACAAGATGTTGATTTTACCGGACAGTCTGTAGATATTAAACAACCAGTAGTTGCAGAACCGATACCTCAATCTTATTCAGATTACACTCAGTCTCCGCAAACACCAAACTACGTTTCAGAAAACAGCGATATAGGCAGTCTTCGAACACAGTTTGAACATCTTGAACGCAGTCTAAGTGAGTATGTTTCAAAAGAAGCACAACGCAGAGCAACTGGAGAACATATATCCGAAGAAGATTTTAAACGATCGCAATTGATAACTGAACTTGAATGGCAAATTCGGAATCTTAGAAGAAAATTAGAGACTAGTTAGTCAATTGTAAAGAACTTATTTCGATCTTTGTGTTTTATATCTAGCCATCCAGCAACTGCTGCAGCATCTAGCCAAGCATGTGCATAATTTAGTGCAGCAAAAGCCGTTACATACTCACCCTTATCTTGAAAGTGCTTTGCGTCAGATACATATCGTTTACAGAAATCTAAAAATTGCTCACAACTTTTTTTATCTTTTGTAGAAATTTTAGTAGCGATCTTAGCCATCTTTAGCGCAGTCTTAGTTAGTTTGAAGTATTTTTCTAGCTTATGCGTTGTTATTTCAGAGTGGCTCATAACTCTTAAATAAAACCATGACTTTTAACAGTTATGCTAGAAGACAGAAGTAAAAGATGGGCAATTGTTGGCATAGTTTTAGTTGTATTGAGTGTAGCTCTTTGGTCGGAGTTTGAAGGCACTGGCGCATTTAAACTTAATCCTATTGGACATGCAGATCTAGAAGTAGCTGCAATCGAACTTGAACAAACTGAAATTACCGCAGTTATATACAACAGCGGTACAGATGCACAAAAAGGTTTTACAGTTTACTTTTATGAACGTGAAAGTGGATCTAAATTAGATTGGACTTTCCTTGGAGAGAAATTTGTTGAAACTGGATTAGGTGCAGAAGAATCAATCGATGTTGTATTTGATTGGGCGCAGATAGTTGCGAACGACCGAGAAGTAAAAGTAGTAGTAGACGCAAAAAATGTTATCTTAGAGCGAAATGAAGACAACAACGAAGAGAGTAATTCGGTTACAATTCGAGAAGTAGTTCCAGATTTATATGTGGATAGTATTGTAGGCGAAGCAAGTAGTGTACGTGTTGGTATTGTAAACTCTGGTGGCACACAAGATTCTATCGCAGTAGTTAAGTTCTTTAAATATGTGGCCGGAGTTCCAGAGGAGTTCTATACATATACTATTGAAGAAATTATTCCTGCACACACATATACTATTTCAGCACCAATTATTCGAAGTGATGAAAGCGAGTTAATTCGAGTAGTTGTAGATACTGAAAGAAATGTTGTAGAATCTAATGAAGATAACAATGTATTAGAGCGAGAGATTTAGTAAAATAACTATGTCAAACTACGATTTAGAGCTAACGAGAGTAATACGAACAATTCAGACTAGCAAAGCAAAGAAAGTTTGTATTCAACTGCCAGATGGTTTAAAGACAAAAGCAACTCAAATCGCAAAGAAATTAGAAACTGCGACAAAAGCAAAAATTCATATTTGGTTAGGTTCAAATTTTGGTGCCTGTGACGTCCCAATGCATCTCAAGCACCTGAAATTTGATTTAGTTGTTAATTTTGGCCACTCAAAAATGTAGTGTTTTCATTTTTACAGAGTAATAAATCAAGTTTATATATAATCGGGTATATACGTTTGTAACTTAGGTGAAACCATGGCATTAGGATTTGAAGGAACCTTAAATGTGGGCATTGGCCTGCTTTTGGGATTGGCATTACTAAAATACAGTGGTTACGTTGAATTAATTAAGAAAGAACTAAGCTACATCGCTTCTGGAGCAGTTTTCTTGTTACTTGGAGCAGTTATTCGGACTGCCGAAGGTATCACTGGAATCGGCGCAGCTGTAAAGTGGATTGAGTTGATCTTCATCGTTATCGCATTCATTTTAGTGCTAATCGGAGCCATTACAATGGCATTCCAGATCTTTTCAAAAATTAAGTAAATAAAAGATCTGATTTTTTCTTTTTTTCAATTTCATTTTTTAAAGTCAGTAATCTTTTAAATCATATATTCCAGTATATACTATGAAAACCTTATTCATCGAGGCTCGTTCAGATGTTAATGTGCTAGCTGCAGTAAAGAAAAATCTAGCTCAGCTAAAGACGTTTAAGAAACTGGGTGTATTCACAACAGTACAACATGTTGGCCAGCTTTCTGCGGTTGAATCTTTCTTAAAATCGCAAGGCATTACAGTTTTTTCAAAGAAATCTTTAAAATTAGCAGATCAGCAAGGCCCAAAAGCAACATACTGTGGTCAGCTTCTGGGATGTGATGCAACAGCGGCAAAAATTATGAATGTGGATACTTTTTTATATATTGGATCTGGAGAATTCCATCCCTTAGCTATTGCAATTGCGTCAGATAAGCCTGTTTTTAAGTTAAATCCATTTACTAAGCAATTAACTACGCTCGCTGAGACTGATAAGCGAAAATGGTTAGCACGACAGGCAGCAAGAATCGATAAATTGAAATACGCTAAAAAAGTTGGGATTATTTTGTCTACCAAGCCCGGTCAATATAAGCCAAAGCTAGCTGAAAAACTTCAAAAGCAGTTTAAGAATTCATATCTGTTTATATCTGATATGGTTACGTCATATGATTTAATGAATTTTCCAGATATTGACGCATGGATTAATACTGCCTGCCCACGATTAGTTGAAGATAAATGGCCAAAGACATTTTTGAATGCTTCTGAGGTCATATAAAAACGTAAATGTTGGCGAAACTATTATCAATACTAAATTATATAGATTGTAGATTCAAATGGTAAATTTTGAAGCAGGATTTAAGAGACCATTTAATGATGTTGGAAAACTCATTCTTGGAATAGTCTTATCTATAATTCCAATTGTTAATTTTATTGCAATCGGTTATGGATTTAGATGTATCAAGACTGTGTTAGGAAAGAAGAAAAAATATGCTTTACCTGAATGGAAGGAGTGGGGAGACTTATTTTTTAAAGGCCTTGCTGTAGGCGTTATAGGAGTTATTTATGCATTACCTGGAATACTTGTAATTATGTATTTAATGTTTAAATTCTTCTTGTCAGCAGGTGTTTTTGAGAATATGACTGCATTACAAGATCCTTTGACGTTATTACTAACGTTTGTAGAAACTAATCTAACATTAGTTGTACTTACGGGAGTATTGTTGTTGATCGCTTCTTTTATATCGCCATTAGCTATTGTAAATTATGCAAAGAAAGGTTCTTTTGGAGCAGCATTTAGCTTTGGAGAAATATTCAGTAAAATTAGTGGAACATACGTAGGCGTATGGGTTATCGCTGGAATATATAATTTAATTTTGATTAAAGTTCTAGGTTATATTCCATTAGTTGGCATGGGCATAGCATCATTTATTGTAATGGTAACAACATATACCTGGTTCGGAGAAGCATATAGTAGTGCTTAAACGAACTTTTTTTATTTTTATTTAATTGCTTAGTGTAAGCATTGTTAGGATATTGACAGATGTTTTGACTACAATGTTTTCTCACAGAGAAAGCCTTATAAATCCCATTTTTAAGTAAATTTTATGAAACCAGAGATTATTGAATCAAAAAAAGATGTACTAAAAGTTTCGTTTAGTGATATTGATCAGGGATTTATGACTGTAGTTAAGGATAAATTACTTGAAGATAAAGCAACTGAAATTGCGGGATTTAAAGTTACACACCCAGAATCTGGCGAACTAATTTTTACTCTGAAAACAAAAGGCAAGGATGCAAAAAAGGCTTGGAATGACGCGCTTGCTGCACTTTCAAAAGACGTAAAGTCATTTGAATCAGAAGTTAAAAAATTAAAATAAAGAAAAAAGTTTATTTTAATGCTAGTTTTATTCCACCAATCTTATCAGCTATAATGTTGTATAGGAATGCTGTAATTGCTCCACTTATGAAGTACATTATTCCATAAACAATTGGGACAACTATGATTGCAGCGAATCCAACAGTTGCAGGTAATGGAATACCCATAATTGGTACAGACATGCTACTTGCAAATGCAATACCAAGTCCTGCTAGGAAACCTACGATTACCCCAAACAAGCTGAAAATCTTGGCAAGAGACATAACATCAATTTTTTTTAGTACAGTAAATTTAGCCTTTGCCATATTACATCAACGTATCTGTTCTAGTATATATATTTTTTTACAAAAGACCGAGTAATTCCATTGAACCAACTTTCACCCAACCAATGTAGGGTATCTTAGCAATGGCTTTCCCATGTACCTGTTCGGGGCTAATGTCTCGTTCAAAAGAAATCTGCCCAAAATTAGCATCACCTTTTGTCTGGATCGGATCTAATGCAATGGTTCTATGAATAATCGGATCTCTTTTACCTGGTGCAGAATAAACAATAATATCTCCTACCACTAAATCCTCTTCAGAAACACCTTGAATAACTAACACATCTCCTTTGTTAAATCCCTCATTTAGATAGAATCCTTCAAATTGTGACTCCTTGATATTGTATTTTTCATAATACTCCTGGTTTGATGCCCACCAGCTCTCAAAAGACATGTCTTGATGATCCATTGAACCCGAGATTACTGCAACAACTGGAAAAGCACTACCCGTAACGGCTGCAATAAGTGGGAATAGAACAAATTTACCAATTATTACAATTAGAATCGCATCTACTGCAAAGCTTGCTAGTGAATCTTCATGAACAATAAAGTTCCAAGTCTTCCAGAATAATTTGCGTAGTTTTAGATTAGACATTTTGATTCAATGATATAGACCTAAAAGCTTACTTTAAAAAAGTATTTGGTTGTAAGGCGTAAGTTTTATAAGTCACTGCATCTTCAAGAGGATCGGTAAAGATGAATTCAACAGCTTTTTGTCCAAAATGTGGGGGACTTTTAGTGCCTGCCGCAGACAAGAAGAACATGCAATGTTCTTGTGGTTATGTATCCCGTTCAAAAGCAGATTTAGCACTTATAGAAAAGACTGAAGCAAAAGAACTGTTAAAGGTTAAAGAAGATTTTAATGAAGCATTACCAAAGGTTAAGGAAGATTGCCCAAAATGTAAGCATGAAGAAGCATTTAATTGGAATCTTCAGACTCGTGCAGCAGATGAGGCTGAGACTGCTTTCTATCGTTGCTGTAAATGTAATCATACTTGGCGAGAATACGCATAGTCCGGATTGAACAAATCCTTATATTGAGTTTTTAGTTTTAATGATTAAGATGCCAATTGAACAGCCAGAGAAAAAGCAATTTAAGAAGCGAGAACCGTCTAAACAAGTTTTAGTTAAGAATCTAACTAAAGATATGAAACGAGTAGCACTTATTGGTACTTTGGTAAGCAAGAATGATAATATTCTTTCTTTCTTAATTGATGATGGAACTGGTACGGTAAATGTAATTATAAACGATGCAGATATGTTTGGTCAGCTTCGAGAGGGTCAAATCGTTAGAGTTTTAGGTAGACTTTGGGGAGAAGACGCAGATATTGAAATTCAGGGCGATATTGTCCAAGATTTCTCAAAGTTAGATATGACGCTCTTCAAGCAAGTTTTCTCTCAAGAGTAGACAGTAATCTATTTATATTCCCAGTTATTTCTATAGATATGAAAAACGGACAATTCATGGGAACATATTTTATGATTTTGATGGTAGGCATTTTAATTGGTGCAGGAATAATGGCGTATGCAGCATCTCAAGGATACTTAAGTTTCTTAGTACCTTCAGTACCTCTATAGATATAATATCCACTGCAACCGCTAAATTATTATAAATAAATTGTATCTTCTTCAGTTAGGTGAGCTTATGTTCAACATTAAATTAGATGAAGCAAGAGTTTTTAGCAATACTGTAGCTATTATTTCAGATTTTATAACCGAAGCAACCTTTGCAATATCAAAAGAAGGTGTAAAATTAACTGCTATGGATCCTGCAAATATTTCTATGGTTGTTTTGGACATATTACCTTCAGCATTTACAAGTTACCAAGTAGATGGTGGCGAAGAAGTTACAATTAATCTTGACAATCTAAAGCAAGCACTTCGGAGAGTAAAACCCACTGAGCCAATATCGCTAACTGCTGAATCAAATCGACTTATTCTTACAATCTTTGGAAAGTCAATTAAGAAGTTCCAGATACCGATGCTTGAGAAAGAGACTAAAGACAAGCAAGCACCAAGTTTAGAGTTCAACGCAAATGTTGAGATCGATGCAAAGGAATTCAAAGACTTTGTTGAGGATGCAAGTGTTGTTGGTGACGCATTAACTTTTGCAGCTGAAGGTGATAAGCTAAAGTTGAGCGCAGGCGATACTGGATCAAAAGTCACAATCGAATTATCAAAAGCTAGTGATTCTATCGTTAACATGGATGTTAAGGACAAGTCTAGCAGTATATATTCTGTTGAATACCTGAAGAAGATTGTAAAAGCATGCGTTCTTTCAGACACAGCAACTTTCCAGTTTAGTTCAGATTATCCACTTAAGATCGATTTCAAGAGCATAAATAAACTACAGATGAGCTTTATCCTAGCCCCAAGAATCGAGAATAAGTAAATTATAATATATTTTCAATTACTTTATCTGCTACCAGAGCTAAAAGGTATGTAGTATATATGGCTCCACCAGTTAGTCCTAAGCTACATGTTTCAAGAACCGCACCGAATACATAATATGTTTTATCTGTATTTTTTTTGGCGTCAATAATACCTCGTTTCATAATTCTTCCCGGAATTAATACATCTAAAAGTATCTCTTTTGTATACGGAGTTAAGTGTTCAGTTAAACCCATAATTACTTTAGACTGTAAAACTTTATAAGAATTGTTCTAACTGCGCAGTAGACACATTATATTTAAAAACGCATTACGGTATCGAAGTATTTATATATGATGAGGTTGTCTGATTTTTAGTAGTTTAACTATTCAGTTATGCTACTGGAGTTTTAAAATGGCAAAGCGAAGAGCAACAAAGCGAAAGACTGGCGCAACCCGATATTTTGTATTGCAGACAAGTGGAAAAGACACAAAGCACGTATTTACTGGTAAGCAACCACGACAAGCAGCTCTAAAGGCAGCTACAAGAGGATTCACAAGCATTACTCTTAGAGAGCGAGGCCGAAAGAGATTGCACATATTTACAGGTACAAGAAAGCGAGTAAAGGCACCAGCAAATGCACCAGAATGGATGAGAGGCAAGCAAATCTGGAAGTCAAACGTTAAGAAGAAGGGCATCAAGCATATTTAGATTAATTATCTTTAAGAGGTGTACTTTTTCTTTTCCCTTTTTTTATTTTTTCAAATAGGTCATGTAGTTTTACTGATCGTGCATTAACAATTGCGCGAGGTAGTTGTTCCATTTCACCTGCAATTGTTTCTTTGCGAGGCCAGTATTTAGTAATGTTTAGAACATTTGGATTGAGCCAGGTGAGTAACTTAACCGTTTCTTGAAAATCTGCTTCAGACTCATCTGGAAATCCAACAATGATATCTGTTGCAATTTCAATATCAGGAATTTCTTTGCGGAAAGATTCAACTAATTTCTTGAATTCATCAATATTGTATTGTCGATTCATCAAATTCAAAATTTTATCTGATCCAGATTGAACGGGAATATGAAAGAACTTTCTAACCTTTGGATGTTTGTAAACTTCAATTAAATCTGGCAAAAGCTTGAGCGCCCATTGCGGACTCATCATCCCAATCCGGATTTTGAAGTCACCTTCAACATCAATCACTTTTTCAACTAATTTAATTAATGTCGTATTGGTGTCAAAACCATAGCAGCCCGTATCTTGGCAGGTTAGATATATTTGCTCGCAACCATCTGCAATCGCCTGCTCAACATCTGTAACGATTTTTTCAACGGAATAAGATACGAGATTTCCTCTAGCACGTTTTCCTGCGCAGAACGAGCAGTTTGAAAGGCAACCTTTTGAGATAATAACTTTTCCAATCTTTGGTTCGTTACGTATTCTTGGCAAGCAGAATTTTTCTTCAGCTTTTCGGCTGAGCATAACAACGCGATTTCCTTTCAAAGTTTGCTTAACAACCTCAACAACATTTTTTAGATCAAAGCTGCCGAGAAGTGAGTATGTTTTAAGTCGATCATCATCTGGAAAGGATAGTGGAAAACAACCTCCAATGATTACTTTTTTTGTTTTAGCAATGTCTTGAATCTTCCGAAAAAGTCTAGCTTCGGTTGGTGTCTTGAGCGAGCAAGTATTGAAGATAACCAACTTTGCAGATTTTAGCGTAGTTAGTTCATAGCCAGCTTCATTGAGCAGTCCAGCTATTATTTCTGAATCTGCTTGATTAGCAGTACATCCTTGCGTATAGATATGAATTTTAGTCATATTCTGATCGCAACAGAGAACTCTTAAATATTTCCTTCAGTACATAGTTCATGCGCAAGAGAGAATTAGTTATGATTATGGCTGCAATCACTTTTGGTAGTATGTTTTTATTAGCTGGATTAAGTCTGTATATTGTAAATGACATGTTTGAAAATCCGATTTATGCGGGTGAGCGATTTGGACCATTAGTTCATGTTGTTGCAAGATCTTTTCCAATACCCCTTTCAGAACAAGAATCTCCTGCATTTCAAGGTTTGACAAATCCACGAAGTCAGCCAACTATGATCCAAATTTATGATATTACCGATCTTTCAGAAGAAGAACAGATTCAAGCAAAAGTTGTGCAAGGATTAATGAATCGCGATAAGCCAACCTTGTACCTTATTGAACATGAAAACGAAGATCAGTTTTGGCTCTCGCAGATTGACGCAGAGACTGAAGTAGTTTCCAAACTAGATTATTCCGTATATCAAACAATTAAATACGATCCAGATAATGTCAAACAGAAATATCTTGCAATTACTTTGGCAGGCGTTCATGATGCAATGCCTTCAACATCCGAAGGAAGCTTGTATGATCTTACAAATCTATCTCGAACAGATTTACACAATATGATGCTCGAGACATCTGAACATACAAACAAGAAAATGATTTCATTCCGCAGCGGAAAAATCGATCACATTGATTTTATTGTTAAGAACAAAATATTCCTGTCCCCACTTGCTTTGCAGAGCACGACCATCTTGCCAGTAGATCATAAATCATCCAGTGAGTCAGAATTAATTAGAGAAATCATGTCACAGATGGATCCAGACTGCGCAATGGTTGGGTATAACATAAACGCCGGAATTGCGGGTGAAGTAGAGACTATGAACTTTCTATCTGAATTTGGTTGTTATTCAATTCCAGTTCCAAATGTTCCTAACCTGTCTTTCTTTTCAGGATTGCCAAGAGAGCAACCCTCGCACTCAACAATTGAATCTGATGTGCAGTTAGATGACAAAGTGTATGTTGTTATCTTAATGTCTGATGGAGACAACTTAGAGCTTCCATATAAACGATACGATAGTTTTGAACAGGAGCATGAGAATCCACTAACTTGGAGTATTACGCCGTTTCTAAATGAGTTTGCTCCACCAATATTTAATTATTATTCATCTAACTTGCCTGAGAGTGACGCCTTTGTAGTTGCTCCATCAGGTGGTGGATTTGG
>Ga0233431_1005784_pt1 | contig 11641 bp, 8 predicted proteins | sample SI_118_April2016_FD_179867 | JGI IMG/M metagenome (GOLD analysis project Ga0233431, IMG submission 179867) | Seawater microbial communities from Saanich Inlet, British Columbia, Canada - SI_118_April2016_200_MG | ecosystem: Environmental > Aquatic > Marine > Inlet | place: Canada: British...
AGTGTCTTATTCAGGATGAAGGCCGACGTGACAAATACAATAATGGCGACCGCCTGTTGCCAGCCAGCGAGTCCATGTCCCTGATCCGCTGCTGCAGGTGATTGCAGTGCCAGCAACGGCAGAAGGGCGATAATTGGAATCACGGCAATATCCTGAAACAGGAGAACAGAGAATCCGGACTGTCCAGCTGGTGTTTTCATCAGGCCCTTTTCCTGGAAACTCTGCAGTACGATGGCCGTTGAACTGAGTGACAGTATCAAACCCACGGCAAGTCCCTCTCGTGCGTTAAGGCCAAAGAGGATTCCAAGTCCACCGATCAGCAGGGACGACAGCAGCACCTGCATACCGCCCAGACCCAGGATGGATTTCCTCAGCTGCCACAACAGACTGGGTTTCAGCTCAAGTCCTATCAGAAACAGCATCATGATCACCCCCAATTCAGCAAAAGACATGATTTCATGCTGCTCCTGGCCGATAAATCCCAGCAGAAAAGGTCCGACAATGACACCGGCCAGCAGGTAGCCAAGTACAGAACCGAGCCCCAGCCGTTTGGCCAGCGGAACAGACAGTACAGCTGCTATCAAGTAGATCAGGGCTTGGGCAATAAATCCGCCACCATGCATAATATCCTCATTGAATTGAATTTAGTGATTCCAGCTCCAGGACTTCGTTAAGATTAATCTTGTTATCCCGCATCTTTTCCAGGAGCTGCCGGTACTCTGCGGCATACAATGGAATGTCGACATCCTCTGAAAGAGCATGGGTGCCCTGCACCAGGAAAGGGGGCAGATAGATCATGCCACAGAGAAACGCTGTCTGCCGGAAGGGCGCCAGCAGGTCCATGATACTAAAACGGTTGTAGCCGTCGACTTGATAGGCCTCCCGTGGTCCTCCCGTTGAAATGACCGAGCAGAGATACTTGCCTGACAGCGCCTTACCATGTCTGCCGTAGGCAAAATTATGCTCCAGCACCAGATCCAGCCACTCCTTAAGAATCGCTGGGCTGCTATACCAGTAGAACGGATGTTGAAACACCACCAGATCATGATCCAGCAACAGCTGCTGCTCCCTTTTGACATCAATGTTAAAGTCCGGGTACCGTTCATACAGATCGTTCACAAAAACATCCTCCGTCTCACAGGCCGCCTGGACCAGAAGACGGTTTACCCTTGATTTCTGGAGGGCGGGGTGGGCAAACTGGATCAGAATTTTCATATTCAGATAGAATGGGTTTCGGGATTCTGTAAATTTCGATTCAATTTTCACGACTCTTTTTCTATTATAACGGGATACCCGGCTGGAAACAAAGCAAAATTTCAAATCACAAAACAGGCAATCCGAACTGCCTGTTTTGTGGTTTGAAAAATAGTCCACATCCCGTATCATGGATGGAAGAGGCTGTATCAGGTTCGATCAGCATTTTCCCTATTCAACTGCCAGGAATAATGAAACATCAAACTGACACTCCGGAACCAGCGTTTTCAATCGCCTGCGAACAACCGGCTCCTGGTATGCGCACTGACTTTTTTACGATTGGTCATGATGTCTTAAACGGTTTACCATAGTAGTTTGATTGTACTGAGTAATACCTGAATCGGGTTCAGCAATTTCTATCAATGATTTTTTGCAGCTGGAATACGAAGTCATGAAATCCACTATCACACCCTATCTCAATGCGACCCACAATTACTAGCTGTGCAGCAATCCTGCTTCTGGTCTCTTCTTGCACACCTCCCAATTTCAGTGAGACCAGCTGGAGTGAGAAAGTTGATTCGACCCGTGTTGAACAATTATATGAAGTTCATGAAAAGGACGGTGTCTTTTTTAATCCCTGGATGCAGCTTGAGGATCGAACTATTGATGTCTTGAAATGGAAGCTCTCTGCATCCCAACCCTACACAACTGAAGAAGAGAAATATCTGCCAAAGGTTAGGAATGACACGGCTTCGATGATCCGGGCAGCTGGAAGCAGGGACTTTATCGCCTGGCTGGGTCACGGGTCGTTTCTGATTCGGACCGGTGAAATAGTCTGGCTGCTTGATCCGATGTTTTCCAAGAGAGCCCTGATTCCTGCCCGTTATACAAAGCCGGCCCTGACAGCCCGAGAGATCAACGAGTTGTTTCCCGCAATAAACGTTATTATTTCCCACAATCACTATGACCACCTGGATGCTGATTCGATTCGGGGGCTGTCTGAAGACTATACATTTTATGTTCCCAAAGGGCTTCGGAAGACAGTGGTGGAGTGGCAACCCAAGGCCCGTATTGTTGAGATGGACTGGTGGAAGAAGATATTGCTTGGAGACGGATATGAAATCCATTGCCTGCCGGCACAGCACTGGTCCAGGCGGGCCTTCGACGGTTTCAACACCTCCCTGTGGGCCAGTTACCTGATTATCTCACCTGAAAAACAGATCTATTTTGGCGGGGACAGTGGATACTTTATCGGTTACCAGGAATTCGGCAGAAAATATACGAACATCGACTACGCTCTGATTCCGGTAACTGCGTATCATCCACGCTGGTTCATGCATGAAGCCCATATGAACGCCCGGGAAGCGATACAGGCATTTCAGGATCTGGGTGCCCGCTATTTCATTCCTACTCAGTGGGGGACATTTCGCCTTGGGGACAATCCACCGGGCTACTCGGCACTGGATCTGAAACGCCACATCAAAACACTCTCATTGAATCCTGACCCGTTTCTAGTACCGGAAATCGGGCAGCTGATCATGATCGAGTGAGACAGTCCGCCCTGGCGAAGTGTTCCCCTCTTAAATTAATATCCAGCTCCGGGATGGGCTTGCACCGGATTAGATGAGAGGAGTTTCGTTTTTCACTGTCAGCCAGAATAAATCTCCGAGGCCTCGGGCTGTCGATGATTCTCTTGCCTAAAAACAAAAAACAAACAATCATTATGTATGAGGGATATTTTCTGATTCAGGGCCAGAGAAAACGGGTCAGGATCGTGAACCAGTTCATCAATGCTAATCCGATGGAGATACCAATATGAGCAGTAATAATTTTCTGGTGAATAAAACCGACTTTTCTCAAACGCTACTTGATTCATCATTAACCGATGAGAAACAAACACTGGGGCCTGGCGAGGCAATTCTCAAAGTCGATCGTTTTGCCATGACCGCCAACAATATCACTTATGCGGCAATGGGTGATGCAATGAAATACTGGGAGTTCTTCCCGGCTAAATCTGGTTGGGGCATTATTCCGGTTTGGGGTTTTGCCGATGTAGTGGCTTCTGAGTGTGACGGTATAAAGATTGGTGACCGCTTTTATGGATACTACCCTATGGCAACGTATATTCATGTTGAACCACAGCAGGTTTCGCCGAGCAGTTTTTTGGATGGTGCCAGCCATCGTCAGTCATTGTCGAAAATTTACAACCAGTATGTTCGCTGCTCCAACGACCCTCTTTACCAGCAGGAGACGGAGGAACTCCAAATGCTGTTGCGCCCGCTTTTTACCACGTCATTTCTGCTCGATGACTTCTTTCATGACAACGATTTGTTTGGAGCCAGGCAACTGGTACTGAGCAGCGCGTCGAGCAAAACAGCGTTGGGTATGGCATTTTTACTGTATCACAACCGGAATGAGAGAGAGCTGGATTATAAGATTATCGGTTTAACCTCATCCAGAAATCTTGAATTTGTAAAAAACCTTGGCTGTTACGATGAAGTCATCAGCTACGATAAAATCACTGAGTTGGAAGCAGACGTACCAACTGCCGTTGTGGATTTTGCCGGCAATGGTGAACTGCTGGGGTACCTGCATCTGCACTTTAATGATCAGCTCAAATACAGCTGTCTCGTTGGCGCGGCCCATTGGGATAAACGCGGTGGTGCGATGAGGGATTTGCCTGGTCCGTCACCAAAATTGTTCTTTGCACCATCACAGGCGGAAAAACGTATCAAAGAGTGGGGAGGTGGCAAGTTTCAACAAATGCTTGCTGGCGTCTGGTCCAGTTTTTTGCAGTTTGTTGATGGCTGGATAACGATTGACCACGTTAATGGGTCTGCAGCGGTTGAACAGGTGTATCAGCAGGTACTGGCGGGGCAACTCGATCCAAAAACCGGTTATATTCTTTCGCTCTAGTTGCAGGGGTCATGTCTGCTCTTGACCCCTATAAAACCTCTTCCACCACGGCTCTGGTAACCATGTCTGTATCTCCTGGTGTTGTCATGGTTAGAGCTCCGAAAGTGATTCCGTACTTTCCCCTACTTTCCCTCGACCTAAAGACAGGTGACATCGATCCCTTTCCCGGTTTTCGGACCGAAAAATCTTGAAGGTGGGTGAGGTTTTGGCAGAATGTTATGTATAAAGTCTTTCCATTCTTTGCTTTGCGGTATTTTTACTTTTTAACCTGACGGGGTTACTTGACACCCACAGTCTGATTTCCTACCATCAACGTTTTAAGCTTTTATTGAGAAAAATGATCGACCAGAACACAACTGAGTCCGTTCACTTACCTGGAAATACTCAATTCTGCCTTTTATCGATGGCGAGCAAATAGCTTCAAATTGATGTAATTTTAAAACGATACTGGATAACCATATGAGTGACTACTTTAAGGGAATTCCGACGGAGGAAGGACTGTTTGGAGAATATGGTGGAAGTCTTATTCCCCCTGATCTCCAGGTGGAAATGGATAAAATCACGGACGCCTATTTTGCGATTAGTAAATCCCATGAATTTATTTCTGAGTTGCGGAGCATCCGAAAGCATTTTCAGGGTCGTCCCACGCCAATATACTTCGCCAGAACCCTGTCTGACGAGTGTGGGGGACGGATCTATCTGAAGAGAGAAGACCTGAATCACACGGGAGCCCATAAGCTGAATCACTGCATGGGTGAGGCGCTACTGGCCAAATATCTGGGGAAAAAGAAGCTTATCGCCGAAACAGGCGCCGGACAACACGGAGTAGCGTTGGCCACAGCTGCAGCCTATTTTGGTTTGGAATGCGAGATCCACATGGGAGAGGTGGATATTGTCAAGGAGCACCCCAATGTGATTCGCATGAAAATCCTTGGTGCTAGTGTGGTTCCAGTGAGTCATGGACTCAGGACCTTGAAGGAAGCGGTTGACAGTGCGTTTGAAGCCTATCTGAAGGATCCGGTAACCTCCATTTACTGTATCGGTTCTGTGGTTGGACCTCACCCCTTTCCAATGATGGTTCGAGATTTTCAGCGTGTGGTTGGTGTTGAATCTAAGGAACAATTTTATGAAATGACCGGAGAGATGCCGGATAATATTGTGGCCTGTGTGGGTGGTGGAAGTAACGCCATGGGCATTTTTTCAGCCTTCCTGGATGATCCCGCCATTTCCTTGTATGGCGTTGAGCCCATGGGTAAAGGTAATCAGACTGGTGAACATGCTGCTACCTTGACTTACGGCAAACCGGGGGTAATTCACGGATTCAAGTGCTATCTGCTGCAGGATGAGCAGGGCGAACCTTCTCCTGTGTATTCAATTGCCAGTGGTTTGGACTATCCAGGAGTGGGGCCTGAGCATTCCATGCTGTTTGATCAGAAGAAGGTGCAATATGCAACGGCTTCGGATAAGGAATGTCTGGATGCATTTTTTGCGCTGAGCCGTAAGGAAGGTATTATCCCTGCGCTGGAGAGTGCCCATGCTCTGGCCTATGCCCTGGAGTTGGCCAAAGAGAAGCCTCGCCAATCCATTCTGGTCAACCTGAGTGGCCGAGGGGATAAAGACATCGACTTTGTGGTGGATAATTTTGGTTATGGTGACTAGAGTTTACCCCCTTAAATGACAGAGAATCACAACAATTCTATCGGCAGACAGCCTCATTTAGCCGTCTGCTGAAAATTTGATACCAATCGACTTATTTTGGAGTTAACTGAAAATCTTCCCACTTTTTCTGATGAGGAAGCCGGCTCAAGCATCGAAGATTGGCTCATCTTCAACAATTAAAACACTGGTTGTGCCATAGCGGTTACCAAATTTATTTTTTAATCAGTTTAAATTTAATTTTGAACTTTGTGCCCTTCTCATACTCAATATCCGTCGTACCATCAAGCTGACTTTCTACTATAATACTAATTAATTTCAATCCAAGGCTTTCTGAATTGCGCCAATCAAAATTTTCTGGAAGTCCAACCTCATTATCGGCCACAGTCAATTCACACGTGTTTTCATTATCAGATGTTAAGGTGATCAAGATTTCGCCCGAATTGTTTTCAGGGAACCCGTACTTCAGGATATTGGTGGTCAACTCGTTTACGATTAGAGCCAGTGGAGTGGCCTTTTTTACATCGATTTTAATATTATTGGTTTCTATTTTATAGGTCACTCTTCTGCTAATACTCCCATAACTATTGAATATGGATTTTACAAGCTTTGTAAAATAGTTATGCATATCAATCGATGAAAGGTTATCAGAGCTATATAAGGTTTCATGGATCATAGACATCGCCTGAACCCTGTTCTGGCTACCCTATGCCTTACATTTGGAGGTAATTCATGGAATGTTAGAAACAGGCTTGTAATATTAAACTCATCAATGAAGTCAGAAGTCTCTCCACCGATTTTTTCCAAAAATACTTTCTTATCCAGTCCCAGATTAACTACTTCTTCTTTGGCGGCTTCAATGCCGAATGAGACAGGGTCAATTCCCCAGAATAATCCGTCCTGATATGCTTGTGCCAATTTAATGATAAATCCGCCGCTTCCACAGCCAATATCCATTAATTTAAATGGTTGAATCAGTTTTTTCTTCAGCCTGTCTTCATCCTGCAGTATACTCAAATAGAATAGAAAAATTTGATGACCAAGAGCCAGGGCGTCTGCAGCAAGCTTTGAGCGTTCAGCAGAATATTCTTCTGTTATACCACCTGATTTATAGTATTTGGGATAATCTATCAGGCGCCCTCCTGCAATGTTAACAAACAAACGGAAACCGGCTGCCATGGTTTTGAGGCTGGATTTATCCACCAGCAATTCATCCATATGAGGTTGAAGTACATACCTGCCTTCATTTTCTAAATCCAACAGCTCATAATAATAAGCTGTCTGGCACCAAATTTCTATATATGGTTCATACAATTCCAATTCTGAAGCGATTTCAGTGGGCGTTGCTCCCTTCTTATTGTTGATAGTCTCGAACAATCCACACTCAATACCTATTGAGATTAAGTGGGACGCATAAAACCCATCTGAGATCGATTTGAGTTTCTCTTGTTGCTGCTCTACCGCAATTTCAGCCATTGTTCTCTCTTTTGTCAGATTAATAATCAGGAGTCTAATATCACAGTTTCGTACTATTTATTATCTCCTGTACTTGGGGAGTTTCAATAAAGGACTGCCTTAATGATTTGTCCTTGAGGCCATCAGCAGTTGATTGAACTACAGCGTTGGCAGCCATAAATTGTTCCCTGGCAAGATCAGCTCGCCCTGATTTTTGGTGGAAATTAGCCAATGATAAGTGTGCTAGCCACAGTTGTCTGGGATTCCCAACTTCTTTGAGGAGTTCAATGGCATTGTTGAAATTAGAAAAAGCAGCATCATTTTCATTTTGTACTACCTGAGCTTCACCTAGCAATCTTAAATAACGACCTTCAAATTTCATCATATGTTGTTCTTGAACCAGTTTGAGATTACTGTTTATAATATTCTCAGCCTTATCGATATCACCTTGGTCGATAAGTATTTGTGCTTCCAGAATCTTCATTCTTGTTTTCCAGCGATAACGAGCTCTCTGGTAATCAGGACTGTTAGATTCAGCCTCAAAGGAATTAAGTCTCTTCAAGGCAGCTTCAGTTTTTCCTTGGTCGATTAGATTTTCCATCAGGTTGACATTCGCCTGAGCAACAACCTCTCCCGCAAATTGACGACCCATTGGATACATTTCCATGAGTTTTCTTGATACTTCATAGCTCTTTAAGTTCAGTTCTAAAGCATGTTCAGTTTGGTAAAGTTCACCATGGCAATATCCCAGGCTGTTTAATAATCGTCCCAGAAGCAATATATTTCCATACTTTTCACAAATATCGATACCTTCCTCAAGCATCGTCATCCCTTCTTCGAATTTCCCCATCTCGGCGAAAGCAATTCCTCGGAAAAAAACTACTGCTAGTAGCATTTCATTCATGGAAACACTTTTCAGCATTTCAATAAATCCTTCAGTAGATTCAATCGCTTCTCGTGGTTTTCCCAGCCATCTTTCTGAATTACCCTTAAAAATACGGGTTATCATGATGCTCCGTTGATCTCCGGTCGCCTCCGCAATTTCTACTGCTTTTTCTATGGTTTGGGAGCCTTGGTATAATCCACCAAAAGCACTAACATAAGTACCTTTAAGTGCAAGGACTTGGGACTCTAAAACCTTGCTTTTGAGCTCCAGCGCTCTTTCTATGGCTGTATCAAAAAAGAGAATACACTCTTCATATTTTTTACCGGATTGCCAGTAGTTCATTGCAAGGTAAACAAGTATTTCAATTTCATGTCCGACGAATTCATGTTTTCTGCATACTAACACGGCTGTCTTGTTTTCCTCGATAGCTTTTTCTACGTCACCAACGAGTACACTAGCTGTAGCTAGCCCCCTATATAATTGAACCTCTGTTTCAGGGTCCAGAGAAAAACTTTCCTTTACGGAAACATTTAGAGCCTTTTCATAAAAACTACGGGCGGACAATATTGCTTGATTGGCATTTGATTTTTCACCTGCTAGCAAAAGGTATTTGAAAGCCTGCTTGGGATAATCACTCTGTTCCCAATGATAGGCCAGAAGTTCATAGTGTTGTCCGAGATTTTCCACATAAATGTCCTCAATGGCCCGGGCAACACGACCATGAATTTCTCGACGTCTCTGCTTAAGAAGGCTTTCATAAGCGACTTCTTGTGTGAAGGCATGTTTAAAAATATATTCCAGATCCGGGTAAAGGGTTTTTTCATACAGGATCTCCAGGCCAATCAAGTTTGTCAGGTGAGACCTGAGATCATCTCCCAGTTCCATGATGCTTTTCAGAAGTGTGAAAGCGAAATCCCTGCCAATGACACTGGCCACTTGCATCGTCTGTTTCAGATCATCGCTGAGACGATCCATGCGGCTGGCCAATAAACCTTGTATTGTATTTGGAATAACCAGATCATGAATTGATTTGCTACAGACGTAAGCTTCTCCAGACTTTATAATCTCTTTTTGTTCAACAAGTTCCCGAACAATCTCTTCAATAAAAAAGGTATTTCCTTCTGTTTTTTCTGCTATCTTTTCAGCCAACTCTTGATCCAGGCTTAACCCGCCGAGTATATTATGCACGAGGTGAATGGAAGATCCATGACTGAGTGTTTCAATTCCCAGTCTCTGGTAATAAGACCCTTGTGCCCAACCTGGGTCCGCTTCGGGTCGATAAGCCGTAAGAAACAAGATGGGGTGTTCCTTGATACAATGGGAAACAAACGTCAGTAACTCTTCTGATACTTTATCAATCCAATGAATATCTTCGATGAAAACCACCAGAGGGGTTTCTTGACTCTGGGCCAGCAACAACTCCTTGACAGCCTCGAATGTTCCATTTTTCCGTCCTTCCGGGTTCAAGCTATTGAATAGGGAGTCATCCACCTTAAGTGAAAGAAGGTTTAGATAAAAAGGCACTAGGGAAGCAAGTTTTTCCCCGGCTTTGTTTTGAATCTGCTCTCTTACCTCTTTTTCTGCCATACCTTCCTTGATACCAAAGGATTGCCTGATCAAGTCGATTACCGGAAGGAAGTTAATATTACGACCGTGATGTGTGCATATCCCAGTCAGAAAAACAGCCTCATTCCCAATTTTTTCTCGGAATTCATAAACCAACCTGCTTTTACCTACACCGGCCTCTCCCACAACATCAACAATTTGTGCATGCCCCTGTTTTACATTCTTAATGGCCGAAATCAATATCTCCATTTCTCGGCGACGCCCTACCAATTTGGTGAGTCCTCGGGCAACGGAAGCCTCCAAACGGGTTGCTGCTTCACCAGTTTCAAGCAACTGATATGCCTCCTGGAATGCTTCTTTGCCTTTTATCTGAATCTTACCCAACGGTTTAAATTTGAAAAAGTATTGGGCCAACCTATAAGTATGAGCCGTTACTCGAATATTCCCGGCATCAGCCGTTCCTTCCATTCTAGAAGCCAGATTGACCGTATCACCAATTGCTGTATAGTCCATTCTTAGATCATTTCCAATCGATCCCACAACTACCGGCCCGGAATTCAAACCGATTCTCATTTTAAAATCCACGTTATGATCATGTTTGACCTTTTCACCATATGCCGCTGATATCTTCTGCACTGACAAAGCAGCATGACAAGCCCTTTGCACATGATCTTCGTGAGCCAGGGGTGCGCCAAAGAGTGCCATGACACCATCGCCGGTGAACTGATTAATAGTCCCTTCATAACGGTGGATTTCATCCATCAGGATTTTGAAAGCCCCATCCATAATTTTATGCACGTCTTCCGGATCCAGTTTTTCTGAAATATTGGTAAATCCTGCCACATCTGCAAAAAACACAGTCACCAACTTACGTTCCCCTTGAACCGAACTGCGGGTTGTGAGAATCTTGTCCGCCAGGAATTTTGGGGTGTACGAATGGGGTTGGGAGTAATCGATATCCGCTGACTTTGGGATTCCAGTTAAACCAAAACCACAATTTCCGCAGAACTTAAAATCAGGAGAGTTCTCAAAGCCGCATTCAGGGCAAATTAGACCGACTCTATACCCACATTCAACACAAAATTTCATCCCCTCTGGTACTTCAATCTGGCATTTCGAACATTTCATTTGTGCTCCTTGTGTGTAGCCTATTGCTTTGGATAGGAAAAAAGGTAGTCTATGATATTGCTTTCCTCATTACTTCCGCAGAAAATGATTCCCCATGAGCAGGATACACGGTTTTCGCTCCTTGATCCAACAGCTGTTTCCAACTCTCTTTAACGACAGAAAGGTCATCGGCAAAAATAGGCAGTCCTGGCCCAATTCTTAGTGGAAACTTGTTCATGGCCAGATCTCCGACGAAAATCTCTCCAGAGTCAAGTAATAAGCTGACAGATCCATGAGAGTGACCTGGGCTGGGAATTATTCTGCCTGCAATACCGTAGTCTTCTAATGAAAATTCGTTGTCATCCAATATGATATCAACATTAGTCCGCGGAACTTTAATCAAAGAGGGGAACAGGCCCATGAATCCACTGAACATTTTCCCCCACAAGTTAATCCCTGGAGGCAGTGGAGCGACACCTTCCTCAAGCCAGCCTTTTTCATTTTGATGCATCGCGATCTTGGCTCCGGTTATCTCCTGAACCTCCTTAACGGCCCCAATATGATCCCAATGTCCATGGGTGATGACAATCAGCTGAATTTCTTTGGGGTCTATTGATATCTTCTCCAACCCTTTGGTAAAATCATCCACGCAACCAGTAGCTCCTCCGTCAATCATGATAACGCCTTTATCCTTGATCACATAACAACAGTCAAAACCGACGTGAATCGGAAAAATTTCTACACTCATTTCAATCCTCCATTTTGTGGATTAAGATTTCTTTCATGCAGGCATACCTTTTCATAGTTGGAATTATTACAGGTTTTAATTTGAATATTGATGACTGGTTGAATATCAGAAAA
>Ga0233431_1005785_pt1 | contig 11640 bp, 7 predicted proteins | sample SI_118_April2016_FD_179867 | JGI IMG/M metagenome (GOLD analysis project Ga0233431, IMG submission 179867) | Seawater microbial communities from Saanich Inlet, British Columbia, Canada - SI_118_April2016_200_MG | ecosystem: Environmental > Aquatic > Marine > Inlet | place: Canada: British...
CTGATGACTGACCGCCAAATCAACCATAATCCTTGAACAGGGTGTGCCGATTTTTTTGAGCCTTCCAACAAAAGTTTCACTTTCCCTCTATCCTACCTTTAACATTGCGATATTTGAGAATATCAGCGAACCAAGCCACCGGTGCTTTTACTTTGAGAAAAAACCCGCGTCACTTTTCCTTCAGAAATGAAATAAACCCATCTCTGCATTATGGTTTGGGGGTTGCGTTAAATTGGCTGGAAGGCCCAACCCCATATAGCATCGCCTCCTCCCGAACCCCCTTCAACATAGTTCTAAATTCCCTCTTTACCCTCACATCATTTGGAACATGTTTGTAGGCCGAATCCGAGATGACCACTTCTCCCTCTTCAGCTGTGGACTGGATCCTCTGGGTGAGGTTCACGGGGGAACCCACAATGCCGTATTTGGCCCGGGTTTCCGAACCAATGTTTCCCACCACCACAAGCCCTGCATTGATACCGATCCCCATCTCCAGTGAAGGCAGATTTTCTAAAAGCATCTCCCGGTTGAATTCCTTCATGCCGTCCTGCATTTTAAAGGCGCATTCGACGGCCTTCAAAACCATGGGCTTTACGGGTGCATCGAAGGGGTCGAAGAAGACCAGCACAGCATCCCCGAAAAAATCCACGATGATCCCCTGATGCCCTTGAATAACCTGGATCAGTTGAGAAAAATAGCGGTTTAAGAAACGGATAATCTCTTCAGGGGGAAAGGTTTCCGAAAGGGGCGTGAATCCCCTGATGTCGGACATAAGGATGGCCACTTCACGTTTCTGCCCCCCCAGTCTTGCGGCCTCGGGGCGCTTCAACAGCTCTTTTGCGATCCCCTGGTCCACATACCTGCCGAAGGTGTTGGCAATAAAATCCCTTTCTTTCAGCCCTTCCATCATGGTGTTGAAACTCTGGGTCAACTGGGCGATTTCGTCCCGGCCGCGTACCGGGATCGGCTTGCCGTAATCTCCGGTAGCCACCTTTTCAGCGGTTTTTGAAATGGCGGTAAAGGAATGGACCATCTTCCCCACCACCGATCGGATCAACAGTAAAATAATGAGTATGGCCAATGCCCCACCCGCAAAGTAATAGTTGCGGAAGTGAATAATGGGCGCCAAAACCTCCTTTCCAGCTGCGTACAGTACAATGGTCCAGGGTGCATACTGCAACCGGTAAAAACCGCCTACCTCGTCGGGCGGGGCACCGGGCCCCAGAACTGTCCCGGAAGGTTTTTCCTTGATGGCTTTCAACAAAGACCGCTCAAAGGGGTCATCGGTTCCGCCAAACACGATTCCCTTTTTCATGATGGCTTTGGTATGGCAGAGGTATTTTCCAGCCTCATCAATGAGACATGCCTGGTCCGTCTGCCACCACCCAAAATCTTTCACGCCCTGAAGGAGGTATTCAAAACGAACGGTTACCTCAAGGGTCCCCACCACCTTATCGGATTCGTCCTTGAGCAGGGATACGAGGTTCACCGTTTCTTTCCCCGTTTGAGCATCGAAGTGGGGAGAAGTCACCTCAAAAGGCTTTCCCCTCTTAAAACGCATCATCCGTCCTCCCCCGGAAGAACGTTCCCCTCCCATACGCATCATCATTTTCGGTTCGGGGTCATGGCCGTCTTCCCATTTCAATTCTGCACTCTCAACCCCTTTCATGCCCCTTAACTGCTGGAGGATCCATTCCTGTATGAGCGGTCCCCCCCTGCCTTCCGAGGTATGATGGAACATCTGAAACCAGTCCGTGATGCGCCCCAGCTTCATATCGATCTGGTGGGCGGCCCTCTGGAGCTTCACGATGGACGCTTCCTGCCATTCGGTGAAGAGGGCCCCTCTCATGTAAACAAACCCGAAAACCCCAATGAATAGCAGAACCAGGGCCGTGGGAAGCATTACCAGGAGACTGAGGCGTTTTTGAAGGGTGTTGATTGCCATTGGGTTCTGTTACTTCACCTCGTAGCCGAAACGGTCGAAGATCTTTTTTTCCCCGAAAACAGCCTTCATTTTGATGGTGTACAGTCCCTTTTTCCCGAAATCCATATCCGCGCCGTAAGCGTTTTTCATGCCCATGGCCATGGCCTTCTGTTTGGAACCGCCAGGCCCCGTCACGAGAAAACCGACCTTTCCCTTCAGAACGTCTGATCCCTCCGGACCGGTAACGGCAACCATGAGGTGCTGCGTCTTTTTTTCAGGGAAATGATACAGGGAGTAGACGAATCCAAACCCCTCCAGGCTGGACGTATGGATTTTAACCCCCGGGCTGTCGGGGTGATCCCCAGAAACGGCAGGACTCACCATGGAAAGAACAGATGCCATGAACATAAAAAAACCGACCCCCAAAACCCGTACAACAACAGATCTTTTCATTCTTCTTCTCCTTTTCTTAGTCCCCACCCCTTCCACAGAGCATAAACCGCCGGAATGATCACCAGCGTCAAAACAGCGGAGGAAATCAACCCTCCCACCATGGGAGCGGCAATACGTTTCATGATCTCCGATCCGGTCTCCATACCCCACATGATGGGCAACAGACCGATGAGGGTGGTGGACACGGTCATGAGCTTGGGACGTACCCTTTCCACGGTTCCTTCCATGACGGCATCCCTCAGCCCCGCCACTGAGTGGATAGTTCCCTCCCGAATTCCGCGATCAAATGCCTGGTCCAGATAGACCAGCATGACCACCCCCGTTTCCGCGGCCAGCCCCGCCAGAGCAATAAACCCCACCACCACCGCAACCGAAAGGTTGTAATCCAGCAGATAGAGGAGCCACACCCCCCCCACCAGGGCGAAGGGAAGGCTTGCCATCACAAGTAGCGCCTCAATGAAGCTATGGAAGTGAATATAAAGTAGAACAAAGATAATCGCCAGGGTCAAGGGGACCACCAGGTTGAGGGTCTTTCGGGCCTTTTCCATGTATTCGTACTGCCCGGACCATACCAGGGAGTAACCGGTGGGCAGTTTTACCTCCCGGGATACAATGTCTCTGGCATTTTCCACATAGGTTCCCACGTCCACACCCTTGAGATCCACATAGATCCAGGCGCTGGGCCGTGAGTTTTCCGTTTTGATGGCGGCCGGCCCCTTGTGGATGGAAATGAACGCCAGTTGACCCAAAGGAATATGGGCACCGGTGGGCGCAGTAACCAGGACTCCCTTCAACAGATCGATATTGTCCCGCAGCTCCCTTCCGTAGCGGAGGTTCACCGGATATCGCTCCAGCCCCTCCACCGTGTAGGTGATGTTTTTTCCCCCAATGGCCGTGACAATGGTATCCTGTACGTCGGCAACCGTCAGGCCGTATCGTGCGATCTGGTCTCTCCTGATATTAAAATCCAGGTAATTCCCTCCTGTAATCCGCTCGGAATAGGCCGAAAGGGTTCCGGGAATCTGCCCCACCACCGCTTCAATCTCGGCGCCGAGATCCGTCAGGACCTGGAGGTTCGGTCCCATGACTTTGATCCCCACCGGCGTCTTGATGCCGGTGGACAGCATATCAATACGGGTCTTAATGGGCATGGTCCACGCGTTGGTGAGCCCGGGGAAACGAACGGCCCGGTCCAGCGCCGCCACCAGTTCATCGGTGGTCATATACCGTTCCTCGGGCCAGATCCAGGTGAGCGGTTCTTTCAACCAGCCGGGCCAGGAGGAGAAAAACCGTTTGATCTTCTTCTTGCGCCACTGGTGCAGGATTTTTCCGTCACGGACCTCGGGCCAGATCCAGGTGAACGGTTCTTTCAACCAGCCGGGCCAGGAAGAGAAAAACCGTTTGACGGGAACTTGTTCATGGATGACTTCGGGCCACAGGGTGATGGTGGTTTCGATCATGGAGAGCGGCGCCGGATCTGTGGCGGTCTCGGCCCGGCCGATTTTCCCCAGGGTATGCTGGACTTCAGGGAACGTCTGGATAATTTTATCCGTCTGCTGGAGCAGTTCTCTGGCTTTGGTGATGGAAATGCCGGGGAGGGTCGTGGGCATGTAGAGCAGGCTTCCCTCGTTTAAGGGCGGCATGAATTCGCTCCCCAGGCGGGAGAGGGGGAAAATGGATACCCCAAGCAGCAGCAGGGCGATCAGAACCGTGATCTTGGGCCATTTCAGGACCCTGTGAATGATGGGTCTGTAGATGCGGATGAAAAATCGGCTCAGGGGATTTTTTGATTCCTCAATAATCCGTTGCGGCACCAGGCACACCAGGGCAAACAGGGAAACCACCAGGGCTGCGACTAGAGACCAGTCGGGGAGCGCCAATCCCGCGATTCCCCCTGCCAACACCAGCACGGGTGCGCCAGCCGCGGAAAGTATCCATATGGCAAGCCGCCGCTGCCGGGTGGTTTCGGGACTGAAGGTCTCTCCCCGGACAAAAAAGGTCATGAGCACCGGAACAATGGTGATGGCCAGTATGGCGGATGCCGCCATGGCAAAGGTCTTGGTGTAGGCGAGCGGTTTAAACAGTCGCCCGGACTCCTCCGTCAGGCTGAACACGGGAAGAAAGGAGACGGTGATGATAAGCAGGCTGTAAAAGAGCGCCGGCCCCACCTCTTTTGCCGAATCCAGGATGATGTTAATATGGGATTTTTTGCCCGCGTCCCGGGCCAGGTGTTTATGGGCATTTTCAACGAGAACCACCGAGGCATCCACCATGACGCCGATGGCGATGGCGATACCGGAAAGACTCATGATGTTGGCATTGATCCCCAGGAGTTTCATGGCGATAAAGGCCATCAGAATCCCCACGGGCAGGGTGAAAATGGCCACGAATGCCGATCGGAAATGAAGCAGGAAAAGGAGGCAGATGAGGGCCACCACCGTCATTTCCTCCATGAGCTTACGCTTCAGGGTGTGAATGGCGCTCAAGATGAGGTCGGCACGGTTGTACCCTTCTTCAATGACCACGCCCGCCGGCAGTCCCCTCCGGAGTTCTTTCAGCTTCCTCTTTACGTTTTCGATGACCTGAAGGGCATTTTCGCCGCTGCGAATGATCACGATGCCGCCCACCGCTTCGCCCTCGCCGTCCCATTCCAGGATGCCGCGACGCAATTCGGGTCCCAGATGGATGTGGGCCATATGCTTCAGCAGGATGGGCGTCCCCTGCCGGTCCACCCCCACCGCGATCTGTTCCAGGTCCTTAAGCGATGTAATATACCCCAGACCCCGCACCATGAATTCCGTCTCGGCCATCTCCACAAGCTTGCCACCCACATCCATGTTGGATCGCAGGATGGCGGTTTTCACCTTTTCGATGGAGAGGTCGAAAGCCAACAGACGGTTGGGATCCACCTCCACCTGGTACTGTTTCACAAAACCGCCGATGCTGGCCACCTCTGAAACACCGGGAACAGACACCAGTTCGTACCGGAGAAACCAGTCCTGGATGCTCCTGAGCTGCTGGAGATCGTGGGTCTGGGTAGTGTCCTTCAACACATACTCATAGACCCAGCCAACGCCCGTAGCGTCGGGCCCGAGGCTTGGGGTCACGCCGGGGGGGAGTTTGCCCGCCACAAAATTCAGATATTCCAGGACCCTGGAACGGGCCCAGTAGAGATCCGTCCCGTCTTCGAAAATGATGTAGACGAATGAATAGCCAAAAAAAGAGTATCCCCGCACCACCTTGGCGAAAGGGACGCTCAGCATGGCCGTGGTAAGGGGGTAGGTCACCTGGTCTTCCACCACACGGGGACCTTGACCGGGGTATTCGGTGTAGACAATAACCTGCACATCGGAAAGGTCGGGAATGGCGTCTACGGGGGTTTTCCCCATGGCGAGGGTGCCTGCCACAATCACGAAAACGGTACACAGGATCACCATGAACCTGTTTTGAACGCACCATTCTATGATTTTTTCAATCATTTGCTATTCCATATCCTCAAAAAAATCGTCTTCCTTCTTTTCCTTCTTGATAACCTTCGCATCCAGCATCTTCCGGACAGCCTCTTTGAGATTGCTTTCGGAATCCAGAAGAAACTGACCTGAAACCACCACGGATTCTCCATCCGTCAACCCGGCCAGCACCTGCACTCGTTCATTATCCAGCAAGGGACCCAGGATCACGTCCCGGGGAATGAATTTCCCGTTGCCGGCGCTGATGAAAGCCACATTCCTCCGCCCCGTTCGAATGACCGCTTCCGAAGGGATGGTCAACCCTTCCCCTTTAAAAACAGCCTTGATCCGTATGTCGGCGTACATCTCCGGCTTCAGCGCCATTTCAGGGTTCTGGAACACGAGGCGGACGATCAGGTCCCTGGTCTTGGGCTGCAGGTAGGGATACACAAAGGCCACCGTTCCCCGAAAAGTCTTGCCGGGCAGGTAGGGGAGCGTCATCTCCGCCTCCTGGCCTTTTTGGATCATGGAAAGCTCATACTCATAAATATGGGCATCGACCCAGACCCGTGAGAGGTCGGCAATCTGGAAGACCATGCTTCCCGCCTTGATATATGACCCTTCCTCCGCATTCCTCTGGATCACGAATCCGCTGGAAGGGGACCGGATCATCACGGTCCTCCGGACCTTTCCCGACTTTTCCAGCGCCTCGATCTCACTTTCGGGAACGTCAAAATACCTAAGCCTGTTCCTGGAAGAGTCCAGCATCGTCTTCCCGCCGGCACTCCGGGATTGGCCCAGGGTGCGAAAGGCCACCCGGTATTCTTCCTGGGCCGCCACCAGTTCGGGGGAATACAGATCAAACAGGGGTTCACCTTTTTTCACATATTTCCCGGTAAAATCCACATGGAGCTTATCAATCCATCCGCTGGTTTTCAGGTTTACCTGGGCGGTCAGGGTCTCATCGGGGGTAATATGTCCATAGGTGCGAAGGGTGTGGATGAGCGGGCCTTTGGTGACCTCCCCCAAGCGGATTCCCAGGTTCTGCCGGGTTGTGGGGTCGATCTTCACCGCCTCCTGGCTGGTCATCTCGTCCTCATACACGGGAACCAGGTCCATTCCCATGGCGCTTTTCCCCGGTTTGTCATAGATCTCCGTGGGGTTCATGGGGGCCCGCCAGTAAAGGATCTTGCCCTTTTTCGTGTCAGAGGGGGAGCGTTCCCGATCACCCGAAGGTTGTTCATGTGACGGAGCGCCTTTTTGGGCCCCGGTCCCGGTTCCAGGCAACCGTAGATAACCCATGAAATAGGCGGATCCGCCGGCCAGAAGGAGTGTGATCGTCGCGGTCAAAAAAACGATTCCCAACCATGAACCGGTTTTTTTGGGCTCGCTTGTTTTCATTTACGGACCTCCTTCCTTTTCGGTTCAAGGGTTACCCCCACGGCATTTTCCAGTTCCGCAAAAGCGATACCAAGGGCGCTCACTTCCCGCTCGGCAGTGAGATTGTTATCCAGCCATGAACTGTAAGAGGAGATCACGTCCGCAAACGAAACATTCCCCGCCTCGTACGCCCGGGTAGAGACATCAAGGGCATCTCTCGAAAGCTTCAAGATGGATTTTTGGTACAGGGCTTCCTCGCGTTTCGCCAGATCCAGGCGAAACCACCCGTTTCGCACGAGGGTGTTGGTGCGGGCTTCCGCCTTTTCCAGCTCATTTTTGAGGGCGCTCAGTTCCTGCCGGGTCTGCCGGAGGTAGGCATCTTCAATACCGTACCAGGGCATCAGGGGTAACCCCCGGCCCCTGGCCCCACTGGTTGAAACCGGGAAATCGTCCTTGACCGCAATGGAACCCACCTGGGTGATGGCTTCATCCTCATAAAGGGACAGATTCAGGGTGTAGGGGGGAAGGATCATGGTCTCGGCCATTTCAATGAGCCTTTCCATTTTGCCCACCCGGGCCCGCATGCGCCGCAGTTCCTGCCTGCGTTGGCGGGCCAGTTTGTAAAGGCTTTTTAAAGGGGGGACAATCCTCGGGGGGTTGCGGTCTTCGGGAATGCCGATGCCGCTTTCAGGCGGAAGGTTGAGGAGTTCAAGCATCTTTGTTTTAATATTCTGCTGCTTTTCCAGCAGCGTATCCAGATCCGTCTCCAGGATCTCCCGCCGGATGCGCACCTTGATCACGTCCTGGTAGCTTCTGCCCGCTGTCTCGTATCGGATGGTGGCGACCTGTTCCAGATGCCGGAAAAGTCGAATGGTTTCCCTGGAGATATTTTCCGCTCCATTAAAGAAAAGGAGGTTCCAATAGGCCTTTCTAGCCTCGGTAATGGCCTCTCTTTCAGCGATCTCCAGGTCTTCCATAACGGCCTGGATCTCTTTTCCCACGATCTCCCCTTTCAGGGACAACACCCCTGGGAAGGGAAATTTTGTCTTCATGGGTTCTTTTCCCTTCAAGGGCCCAACACCTGTCATCAACCCTTCCGTAAAGGCCGTATATTGACGAAGGATGTCATCCAACGCCATCACCTGGCTGTAGCTTTCGACGGCGGCCCGGACTTTGTTCTCGCCCGCCTTAATCCCGGGGTTCCGGAGAAAGACAAGGGTCTCAAGGGCTTCAAGGGAGAATCGGGGTTTAAGGGCGGCGGAAGCTGTTTTGGCATCCGTTGCGGCCGGCTTAAGTGATTTCAGGAGATGGGCGGGGGGGCGAAAAAAGGCCGTCTCGCCCCGGGATGTCTTCAATGCCTTTTCCCATCGCGCCTTGGCTTCGCTGATTCGCTTTTTTTCAAGGGCAAAAGTCGTATCAATGGAAGGTTCAGTCTGCACCTTTTCTTTCGGAGCCGGAGTCGCCACATATGCGGGTGGCTGGTATTGCTCAAGGTTTTCATTGAGCAACGAATAGTTGGAGCAGGCAGAGGCGAACATCAGAAGGAACAGGGCACCTGGAAGGAACGGGGCGCATGGAAACCGGTATGGTCCCGTCATTTGATGCCTCCTTCGGCCTTTTTCTCACTTGGGGGGGGAACCTGGGTAGCGCTTTGACCCACCAGTTGCTCAAGGCCCGCCAGCACCTTTCCATAATCGGCCCGGGCCCGAGCCAGGGAGAGCTGAAAATTATAATACACACTTTGGGTTTCCACAAAGTCGGAAAAACTGGCTTCACCCTCCCGATACCAGGTTTCGGCGATCTCCATGGCGTTCATGGCCTGGGGCAGAAGATCGTCTTGGTAAAGCACCATCAGCCGCTTTGCATTGTTCAAACGAAAAAAAAGATCGTGTACCCGGGTCCGGATTTCAGTGATGGAAACCTCCCTCGCCGCTTTGGCTTTGCGAACCCCCGCCTCGGCCCGCGCCACCCGTCCCCTGTTCTTATCAAACCACAGGGGGATGGTCATACCCACCTGGAAGCCGAACCCGTCCCGCCCCGAATCATCGGGTCTAACGGGCATGTCGGGATGGCCGATTGCGGAATAGGATACCCCCACATTGAAATCGGGGAGGTTTTCGTAACGCGCAAGCTCAGCCCTGGCACCCGCCCGCTCCACCAGGGCCCGGGCGATGCGAAGGTCTTCCTGATTGGCTTCAGCCAACTTGTAAAGCCCTTTGAGACGGTAAACGACGGGCTGAAATGGCTCATCCACAAGCGTCCCGATCCGGGCGTTGGGCGCCCGGTTCAAAATACCGTTTAACCGGGTCTTTTCTGTTTGTTCCAGGTCATCGAGGAGTATCCCGTCATAGCGGATCTGTCCCAGTTGGGACTGGGCCTTCACCATATCCATCAATGCGGCCCGATCCCGGGCATAAGCGGTTTCTCCCAATTTCCGGAGATGCTCCAAAAGCCGGAGATTTTGCGCTACCACCTTCTTGGCAGTACGGATATAGAGCAGTTCATGAAAGGAACGGCGAACTGATGCGATCACCGATTTGACAGTCCTGTCGAGCTTGATATGCGCTACCCGGGCCTCCGTTTCCACCACTTTCCCAGCCTGGGACAGCTTCCCGGGAAACGGAATTTTCTGATTCAAGCTGGCAACCCAGTCCTGAGGTCCCAGGCGGGTCTCGATGGGCACGGTGAAATAGGTAAATTTCAATTCGGGATCAGGGTAACCGGTGGTAATGCGGTATTGCTCAACGATTTCCCGCCATGCTTCACGGACCTCGCGGATGGATGGGTTTTCTTGATAGGCGTATGCCACAAGGTCTCCCACAGCCACCCTCCCCACCAGGCGACTTTCGGTTTCGCCACCAAAAGATTGCGGCATAAACACCCCGCCGGTAAAGGAACCCAGCATGACCAGGAACATCAGTAGAACACCCTTCATGAATCTCCCTCCGGAATCCCGCGCGGAAAATGAACCGAGTTCACCCGTCGCTTTTGAGTCTAAACCTTTAGAGATCAAAAAGAAATTGTAAAATTGGCCCAGTCGAAGATGGGCCCAAGATGGGCCGAACCTGAAATTTAGAAACGTGAATTTGCTTTTGGGGTGCGTCCCATCAAAGATCTGACCGGGCAATGGCCCTTTCAGCTGCGCCTTCCAGCACGTGAACACCTTGAGCGTATGCCTTGACCCTCGGGGGTCGGGTCTGTCCGTGGTAAAAACGGTAGTAGATCTGCTGGATGATCACCGCCAGCCGGAAAAGTCCGAAACAATAGTAGAAATCGAAACGATCCATTTGAATCCCTGAGACGCGTCCATACAAATCCACAAATTGGCGGCGAGTGAGGGCCCCGTCAACGTGGGTGGGCATGGTGCGCATGACGTGGTGCTCTTCGGGATCGTCCTTTTCCACCCAGTAGCCCAGGGTGCAACCCAGATCCATGAGAGGATCACCGATGGTGCACATCTCCCAGTCCAGAACGCCGACGATCTTATAGGGGTCGAAAGGGTCTAAAACCATGTTGTCCAGTTTAAAATCGTTGTGGATAATGCCCGAATACGGGGTTTCGGGCGGTATTTTTTCCTCCAGCCAGGTCATCACGGCTTCGCAGTCGGGCACATCGGGCGTGCGAGCCGCCCGAAACCGCTTGTTCCAGCCCAGGACCTGCCGGCGGACGTAGCCCTCGGGTTTCCCCAGGTCCCCCAGCCCTATGGCGGCGTAGTCCAGGGAATGGAGTTCAGCCAGGACATTGACGAATTTTTCGTACAACCGGCGAACCTGATCCGCCGTGGAGAAAAGCCCCTCCGGTATATCTTTGCGTAAAATGATCCCCTGCAGATGTTCCATCACATAAAAAGGCGAACCGATGACGGAATCGTCCCCGCAATAAACCTGCGGGCTGGGGGCATGGGGCCAGTGCTGACTGAGGGCGGACAAAACCTTGTATTCACGTCCCATGTCATGGGCCGTGGCGGCCTTGGTGCCGAAGGGCGGCCGGCGAAGCACCAGTTGCCGGTTGGCAAATGAGAGGAGATAGGTCAGGTTGGAGGCGCCGCCGGGGTACTGCCGCACCTGAACCGGTCCCTCAAGGCCTGGAATCGTTCCCTTTAAATAGGATTCAATGCGATCCGCAGCCAGTTCCTCGCCCTGGCGTACGTCCGTGGGTCGATCCACATGGTCCATCTGATCCATTTGATTCATGGGGTAATATCCCTTTCCCGTCAGGTTGCGGATTCGGGGTTTACGAGACTGCCTTCAATAAAAGCGGTCATGAAGCGGGCGTAGACGTCCACCTCAACATTTCGACGGGCATACTTGGCCCGCTTAAGGTACCAGTCCTGCAGCATGGCTTTGATGAGACTGGCCGTCATCTGAGGGTTGTCCGTTAAAAAGATGTTCTGATCACGACCCATTAAAATAATGTCGGTAAAAAGCTTTTCCG
>Ga0233431_1005793_pt1 | contig 11625 bp, 10 predicted proteins | sample SI_118_April2016_FD_179867 | JGI IMG/M metagenome (GOLD analysis project Ga0233431, IMG submission 179867) | Seawater microbial communities from Saanich Inlet, British Columbia, Canada - SI_118_April2016_200_MG | ecosystem: Environmental > Aquatic > Marine > Inlet | place: Canada: British...
AGAATATGGTGGTCCTATCGGAACTGCAACTAATCAGCAAATGTCTAAACTTAAAAAACATCTGCATCAGAACTTGGAGATACATCATAGTGTAAATAATAATTTATTAAGATCTTTTTTTAAAGTTAAGAAAGCCAATCGTTTTGTTCTTCCTTTAAATTCTGAAGAGGAGATGTGGGCGCATATACATAAGTTTAAGCGAAAGGCAGTAAGACTCGCTGAAAAATCTGGAGTTGTTGTTAGAGATGTTCCACAATCTGAAATAAACAATTTATATGCATTGTATCTTAAAGTAATGAAGCGCTTTGGAACATCACCCTACTCAAAAAAGTATTTTGTAAATTTTTATAAGTATCTTGTTAGTAAGAAGTTAGCAAAAGTTTTAGGAGCATATTACAAAGGAAAATTAATTGCAGTTTTAGCTGGAGTTACTGTGAGTGGTCGTGTTCATATAAACATAAGTATTTCTGACCATAAGTATTTGAAATTTAGACCTAATGATGCTTTGCATTGGGCGTTTATTCAGTGGGCATGTAATAATAAATATCGAGAGTTTGATTTTGGTATTGTTTGGGAAGGTAGAGGACAGTATGGTTTTAAGAAGAAGTGGAATGCTGAACTTAAAGATTTAGATTACTTTTATCTTAAGCCACAGAAACTTTCAGAACCTTTTTACTTTAAGTTTAAGTTTTTTCCAACAGTGTGGAAATTAATGCCAACATCTGTAGCAAGCATACTGGGCCAATTTTTTAGAGAGCAGATTGCGATTTAATGTATTCTTGACAGCTAATAAATTTCATATTTTTAGCAGCTTCCTTGAAGATATTCCATGCTTTGTCTCCACGATTCCTCATGCTCGCAGCTCGCACATGTGGTGGAATTTCTTTACTAATTGGTTTCTTTAAGAATTCATGTAGGTGAACATATATCATATATGGTTCTTTAGCAAAGTTTTTGTTTAACATTGGGTGCATTAATCTAACATAGGATAATCCTGCCGGAATTTTGAACTTAGAAAAGTTTGGAATTGGTAATTCTAGTATTTCACCTCGTTTGTGAACTTGTGAGTTTCCTAGTTCATTGTACCTTCCAGGAAACCAGCTAGCGATAATTGAGGAACTGTATTTATAGTCGTACTTTTTCAAGATAGCATAAATTTCTCCCGGACACTCTCCTCTTGGAGCTCTGAAACCACTAACTTTTGCTCCAAGTTTCTCCAACGTATTTTTTGAGGTTGACACTTCTTTTTCTAGTTCGTCAAAAGTTAGTTTCTTTAGATTACTGTGTGTATTAGAGTGGCTCGCTATTTCATGACCGTCTTTTATTATTTGTTTTACTTGTTTAGGGAACTTTTCAGCGATTTCACCAACAATAAAAAACGTAGCAGTCGCTTTTCTTTGTTTAAGATAGTCTAAGAACTTTGGAAGTATGAGTTCAATAGCTTGAGTTTCACTCGTTTCCCAATCTGCTTCAATGTCAACAGTAAGTATTACTTTGCGCATAACAGTTGTTTTCTGGGCAATTTATATAAATTATGAAATTCAAGTAGAGTATGAGAAAAGTATATACACTACTGGCACTTGTTTTCGCTATGAGTTTAGTTGGTGCTGCATCAACAGAACCTGCAACGGTTTATGATGTAATTGATATGAATGCGAATAATTTTCAGGGAGATATTACTGCGATAGCTGAATTAGGTGAATATTCATGGGGTTTTGAGTTGGGTTATGTTAATTCAAACGATTATGCAGATAAGAATAAGAAAGTTACGGGTATTTTAGGTTTGAAATTTGTGCCAGTAAACGAAGATGGATCTTATTGTCAGACCCATCATCCATGTTCTTGGGAAGAACATGATATTTTAATTGAAACAGATACAGAAACATATCGGGCTTACCTTCCAGCAGGTGATATATATAATACACCACTTTGGTTTTATGTTGCTCAAGATGGTTCAACTTACTGGGCAAAGAGCGGACATGCTGAGACACATGTATCAGTGATAGACTTAGACTTTGAAGATGCAGCAGTGCCAGAACATCTTGCTCGAAAGGCACCAACCTTTGTTGAAGAACAAGTATCAGATGTTAGTTGCGTTTTTTATTATTGGTTTGATGATAATACGCAAGATTGCGGACATAAAGATTTTTGTGGTGTGTATATTTACCAAGGTTTACAGACTTTTGATAGTTTAGTTGAATGTAATGCTGCATTAACTACGTATCTTATTGAAGATGCAGATTCTGATGGTAAAGAAGATAGTAATGCTCCAGCAATAGTTTATATTGTAATTGGATTAATTATTCTTGTTGTTCTTTACTACGCAATTGATCGAATGCGTAAGAGCTTACCAACTGGAGTTAAGCGAAAATCATCTACTTCTAAGCGTAGAAAAGTTACTAAACAAAAGCCAAAGAAAACCGCAAAGAATTAATTATGTTTGAAGTGTGTATTTAGTAAATCCGTCAATATTATATGCGAATCTTTTACATAAATATATTATTCTTAGTTACTCTTCAGTTATTTGATTGGGAGTTTTATCCTCCACCACCACCGCCACAATCAGGGTCATCGCCATCAGTATATCCATCTGCATCATTGTCAAACGTATCTTCACAAAGAGATTCAGTTCCAAATTCGCAAAGGTGTTCAAACTCATCACCTGCATGTCCATTACAACCATCATCTGCACAATCAATATTATTGTCACAATCATTATCCGTATTATCTTTACACATAATTGCTGTTTCAGTTACTCCTGGATTTATTTCAAGTTCAGAATCATCACAATCAATGTTTGCTTCAATACCACATTCTGAGCTTGCAGTTGTGTTGTAATTATCATTGTCTGAATCTGTACAACCTGCAATTGCACAGTAGATATCTTGCGTAAGTGTTGTAGCGAGGTGTGTGTCTGTAGAGTCAAAAGATATGGAGTAATTATATGGTGCTCCTTCTCCAATCGTAGAGCAAGTTAATTTGAATTTTCCACCATACACATCTTTGAAATGATCACATAGTGTTATGTTTCCTTGACAATTATCTGTATCGTCAATTAGATTTTGTATGTTTTTGATTTGTATTCTTGATGAGCTGTCTATTCTTACTGCAGTGGTTTCATCAATTGTCATGTAATAGGAAATTAATATGAATATTGCTAGTGCGATTAGAACAATACTCATAATGAAGAATTGTCCTTTATTTTTCATCTTTAATTTCATAGTTTTTTCCATAAGTATATTCTAAATGATTCTGCTTGGTTATCATATGTTTGTGAGTATAGTGCACTTACAACGTTATTTTTTGTGTTTGCTGAGATTGAAGGGCATTTAGTATAATTAATTGTATCTATTGTGCTGTCTGTAATCGGGTAACATCCAGAGTCATTATAATATTCAATTTCATATTCTGTGAAGTCACCTAAACTGCCATATATGTAAGCATTAGTATTGCTTATGTTTGTTGAATTAATTGCTTCAAATGTATCTAAATTTCTTAGGATTTGCCAGCCAACCCATCGTAGTTCGTTATTATTCGCGTTTTCTGATATTTCAGATGTTGATTCATAATAACTGCTTAATACAATAAAGATAATTATTACTGCTAATGCAAGTTCTACAAAATATGCATAGCCTCTTTTTTTCATCTCCAACTTAATACCTGGAATTTCGTAGGTATTTTTTCTCCATCATGTTCTATTAAGCCGTATCTTTCAACTGAGCAATAGCTTTTTTCTGGATCTATATTTCCAGTTGATCCAATCTCGTTATTTAATATTGTTAGATTATTTAAGTAAATAGGATATGTTTTTCCAAGTCCAGTATTTTCTAATATCATTGTTTTGATAAATATTAGTTTTGTAGTTGGGCTCATAGATATATTAATACAATCTAGATCTTCGTTTGATACATCCCAAGTTAGTTTTATTTCGTCACCTTCTGGTCTTTCTATTGTTATGTTTGTATCTGTAATTTCTAAGTTAGCATCATCACAGGCACTATGTGTGATTGTTGATAGCGGGAAAAATAATTTCATTGACAGGCTCGCAGATGTTGAGTTGCTTCCTAAGTAAATAATAATATCTTCATTGTTGCGTACTATATATGCGCGTGGAGTAGAATCATTTGCTAGTTCAGTTGGTATTGTTTCAGTAGTTACATTAATGGCATAAGCATTATAACTTAGTTTAAATGGAATGTTGAGAGTAGCATCTTGAGATAGATTGTAGTAGCCTCTTGCTCTAGCATTTTCAAATTTGTTATAGCTTATTTCAAATGGAGTTTCATTTGTAAACCCAATAACACTAAGATTTGTCGTAGTGTCCCAGTTAATATTTGTTCCAGGTAATTCTAATAGTTGCACAGCCAATAGTTCTGCACGTGAGCATGCAACTTGTTCATTTATCTTAGCTACTTCTGCAGGGAATATGTCTAGATAGGAAGTAAGAAGTATTATTGTTGCAATGATAAAGAACAGTACAACAATGATAAATTCAGTACTACTTTGTGCTTTAGAGTTCTGATGATGTAACATTTTATTATATGACGTCTACTGCTCGAGTAACTGTATCCTTTTCATTATTATATTCAACAGTTACAATTATTTGATAGCTTCCCCTCTGCATCGGGGCTACAATTGTCCTTTCAAATTCTCCCAAGTTATCTACAAATAGAGTAAGAATATCTTTGTTTGGTGTGATGATGTTAACTGTTGCTCCACTAGCTGGAGCAGACTCGAAATATACTTGCCCGTTGATAATTATATTTTCTCCCGCAGTAACTGTTCCAGGATAGATAGATGCATCTAAATTTAAGTGTGATGGGAATATGAATAGGAAGAAACAAAATATACCTACTGATAACAATAATACAACATGTTTGAATCCTGCAATAAGTCTTTCTTCAGATATTTGACCGGCAATAATACCTGCACACAAACTTTGCATCATAATGATCATAAAGAAGACGTTTTTGAAGTATTCAATATTCAGTGTTTCTCCGCCACCTTCTCCAAAAGACATGCCACCAAATCCACCTAAGTTTTGGATGAATAATATTGGTGCAAGTATTCTAAATAATCCAATAACAACACCCACAAAGACAAAGTATACTGCATACATAATCATTATTTGTTCATTCATTACAGATTGCTTTTCAGAATTCATTTCTTTAAGTAAGTTAACATCATCTGCAAGTGAACCAAGAGTTGTTTTAATATCTCCACCACCATGAAAGCTTTCTAGAATAATTCCATTTATTCTTTTGATTAGATCACTTTTTTCGAGTAAGTTAGTAAACTTCTGCCAAGCTTTTGGAAATGGTGTACTCCAACTTAGCCAGATGTTTAGTTTGTATATATATTTTGTAAGTGCACCATAGTCAGTATCTGCGCATGTTGAGATTGCTTGAGGTAGTGTCATTCCAGCAGACACATTTTGTGAAATATCTCTCAAGAAATTTGGATAACTTTCTTCTGCTTTTTTAAGTTCTCTAAATGCTAAGAAGTTTATTGCTAGATATGGCGCAATAATTGATAGAAAGCCAAGTGAAGAAACCGCGATAATTGTTGTGCTTTGAGCACCAAGTAAGTAAGCACAGAAAGATATTATTATTGGTACGGGCAAGAGAATTAATAATAGCCGTAATTTCTTTTGCTTTGCATATTTATTTTCTTTTTGAAGTGTTGGTTTAGCTTTCTTTTTCATTTAATCTTCTACTCCCCAAGGAGATGCACTTTTTATCATAGTGACAAATACTCCAGTGATAACTGGCAAACCAATAAAGATTATTACATATTGCATGAACTTAATCATACTTACAGACATACCACCAATTGTAACCATTAGTGAAGATATAACTATGAAAAAGACAAGACCAACAATAACAACTGTAATGTATATGTTCATGAATAAAGCAATCATCTTACTAAAGTCTGCTAATCTTCGTTTGTATTTTTGAATAAAACCTTTAGCTTTTTCATCTAAGTACTTGCCAGTATCTCCACCAACTACTATTGAGTTCCTTATACCTGCAAGTAACTCTGACCAATCTGGTGATGGTGAACGGATAATTGCTTTGTCTAATGCTTTTGGTAGGGCAAGTCCAAGATATTCTACATCACTATTTATCTTTCGTGCTTCTCTTGCAGTGGTTTTATATTGTTTAAATTTTCCAAGAAGTTTGAACATTTCTTGTGGTGGTAATCCAGATCGCATTATTGTTGATAAATATATAGTTACAAATGGGAGTGAGTTATCCATCTTCCCACGAAATTCAGAAATTTTAAAGTTTGGATACATATAAAAAAAGAGTGCTGCACCAACACTTAAAACTAAACTTAATATTAAATATATTAGAAAGTTGATTATAGTAACTCCTAGAATTAGGGAACCAAAGATTGCTATGAATATAAATGCACAAGTAAATACTATGCTACTCATCAGAAATATAAATGCACCATATTTTTCATAGCTAGTTTTGATGCGAGCCATTTTTAGTTTTTGGTCTAACGGCGCAAAAATATATTTAACCGGATCTACTAGTGGCTTAAATAATTGGTAAGATCTATCATATATGTTTGTCATTTTATTTCATGTAGCTCTCTAGTTGTTGTGGATTAATGTAATACATATGGATTAGGTTTGATACTGTTGCAAAGTCTGAGACATTATTTTTCTGCATCCAAGTAAGAATTTTAACTCTTCGCATTAATTCCTGATGAATTTCTTCTTGTGTTAATCCTGCACGTTCACCGATACGTTTTAGTATGTAACTATCTTTGCTACTGAACGTATCTTTTGCAGCATGCCATTCAAAAACGGTGTTTGTTTTCAGGATCTTTTTTTCTGCATCATAACCTTCAACTTCAATTATTTTATCGATTCTACGTACTAGTTTGTCGCCTTTACGTGTTTTCTCAATGAATATAATTAAGTCTAAGTTTTCTAATAGTGAAATTGGAAGATCAATTGGTCTTGTTGTTAGTCTATCAATAACTGCATTTACATTATCTGCGTGTATTGTTGATAGTCCTGGATGTCCGCTTGACATTGCGTGGAACAGTACGTTTGCTTCTTTACCTCGCACTTCTCCGACAATTAGATAATCTGGACGTTGTCTTAATGCTGCAGTAAGTAAGTCATACATGCTTACTTCACCGTACCCTGTTGCACCAAAACCAGATCTAGTTACTTGAGGCATCCAGTTTGTATGTGGTATCTGTAGTTCTGCAGTGTCTTCAATTGATACGATTTTTAGATTTGGTTCAATAAATAAAGATAAGATGTTAAGTAATGTTGTCTTTCCTGTTGCAGTTGTCCCGGAGATTAATATTGACTTTTCTCTTTCAATTGCTAACCATAGATAAGCTAACATCATAGCATTTGTAGTTCCAAACTTGATCAAGTCAACAGGTGTTAATGGTGTATGGAAGAACTTACGTATTGTAAAGTTGCTACCTCTGCGTGCAATATCTGTACCATATGTAATTTGTACTCTTGATCCATCTGGTAATGTGCCATCCATTAATGGAGATGCAATGGATATTGTTCGGTTACACTTTTGTGCAAGTCGCATAGCAAAAGAATCCAATTCGTCTTTTGAGTCAAATTTGACGTTTGTTCTTATTTCTCCATAAAGTGGGTTTCTGTGATAAATATAAATCGGTAAGTCAACACCATCACAAGAAATATCTTCTATGTTTGGGTCCCGTAAGATTGCATCTATTTTTCCAAGACCTACTGCTTCTCTAAAAATATGATATTTTAATTTGATTGAGTCTGTTCCTTTCGGTCGGAAGTTTAATATTTTCCAAATCTCATCAATCTCTTTGTTAATGTAGTGATAAATTTCTTTCATATCTTTGGCTTTACTTAGGTCTATCTCAAGTCTGTCATGTAGCTCTTCAACTGTTCGATCAATTACTTTTGTGAGTTTAGCATCTAATTTTGGTTCTAAAATATTGTATTGAAGTTGATTCAGCTCCGGATTGTACATAATGTTTGCATGTGCTAATGGGATCATACCCATTTTTGTTGATGTTTGAACTATGTTGTATGTTTCATTTACATTACGTATTTGCGATAGAGCATCTTTCTTAAATGAAACATTATCTATTATTTGAGAAGGTATTGGTATTCTTGAAATGTTAGTTGGCGCTTCCATAAGATTTACATGTTGTGTTGGTGTCACACTTTGTTGTAACTGTTGAGCAACTCGATCCATGGAAAACCCTTCTTCTGGCAAGGTGTTAGTTATCGTTGATTCTTGTGCTGGTTGTTTCTTTACGTAACTAAATTGATCTGACTTAAGTTTATCCACCAGTTTGTTAATGATCTTCTTTCTTTTGCTTATCATCTTAGCCCTCTCTAGCTAGGTTGCTACTAATCTAATATATCTTTGACTAGCTAATATAAAAATATACTTGAATTTCTACGAGATACGAAGCTCATTGTTGCTTGTGTTGAATGTTAATGTGAGTTTTCTATTTTGAGAGTCTACTGAACCAGTGATGTTTGCTTCAGACCAGTAGATTGTATGTGTTTCGTATATTGTAGTGCTTCCTACTGCATGTAGTATTATGCGATTTTCATCACCAATAATTTGGTATTTTCGGTCACCTAGTTTGTGTGGTATGTTTGTTGTTTTGGATATTATTTCGTTTGGTGATGTTTGATTTTCCATTGCTTTTATTTCTATAGCAGTTTTTTCTATGTTTGTAAATATACTTTCAGATATATATCCACTTATTTCAGATATGCTTTCGTCTTTAAAGTCAGAAGATATTGTAAATGTTAATCCTAAGAAGACAACACCCATTAGTATAAAAAATGCCATGTAAAATACACTAACTTGCCCTTTTTTATTCGCCATTGGATATTGGAAACAGTTAAATAATTTATATGCTTCGCTTTTTTGATAATTATGAAAACAGCGCTATTGAAGGAATTATCTGAACTTCCAGGAATTTCTGGATATGAAGATAAAGTTAGAGATTTTATTATTAAACAAATTAAGGGCAAAGCAAAAGTTGAGGTTGATGCTCTTGGAAATGTAATTGCAACAGTTACTGGAAGGGAAAAAGGTCCAACAGTTATGCTTGCAGCACATATGGATGAGGTCGGACTTATTGTCAAGTATATTGAAAAACAAGGTGTATTGAGATTTGTTAAGGTCGGCGGTATTGATGATCGAATATTGCTAGATCAAAGAGTTGTGATTTGGACTAAAAACGGTCCAGTTTATGGTATGATTGAAAGTAGACCACCACATATTCAGAAAAAAGAAGAACAAGGTAAGATTATGAAGCACGACGAATTGTTCATTGATGTTGGTGCAAAAGATGATAAGGAGCTACAACGATTAGGAATACAAAAAGGAGATTTCGCAACATTTGATTCCAAGTTTATCTCGCTTACTGATAAAACTTTTATGGGCAAAGCATTTGATAATCGACTTGGTGTTTACCTATTAATTGAGGCAATTAATAACTTCAAACCCAAGAAGGGAATATTCTATTTTGTCTTTTCAACTCAAGAAGAAACTGGTTTGAAGGGCGCAAGAACTGCAGCGTTTAAGTTAGATCCCGATTATGCAATAGCTGTTGACACAACCATCGCAGGTGGAGTACCTTCAGTAAAGCCACAAGAGACAGACCTACAATTAGGTAAAGGCCCAAGTATAACTTATTTAGAAGCAGAAGGTCATGGTGCTATGGTTCCACAAAGCATGAGGCGCTTCTTGATTGGACTAGCAAAGAAAGCAAAATTAGATTATCAAGTTGAGATTATCGAAGGTGGTATGACTGAAGCTGCAATTATCCAACTAGTTCGTGAAGGTATTTTAGCTGGTGGAATTTCAGTTCCAGTCAGAAGCTTACATGCAGCTAATACAATCTGCCACAAAAAAGATATTGATACAACACTTAAGCTAATTGGTGAGATAATCAAGAATTGCGATAAACTAAAGGTAAAATGAGCTTAAGCAAAAGTTTTTAAAGCTCTTTTTTTGTGTTATATTATGCTAGAAGAGATTGTAAAAAGCATAATGAAGTCAATCGCTCTAGCTGAAAGTTTTTCAGTTTCTAGTTCATCTAGTTCAATGTAAGCAGGACTATTTTTGGTTCTGCAGGAATTTTTGGGTTAGCTGATGCTGAAAAGAACGCGCCGAGGTGGCACAACCTGGCACTGCGCGGGCCTTGAGAGAATCCCTTTCTTCAAAAGAAAGGTCTTCCAACCCCAAAGAATATTTTGGGTGGAGATTCCAATAAAGCCCGTTTCCTTACGGATTTGGGGGTTCGAAACGAACGTAGTTTGTTTTAAGCGAACTTGTTCGACGTAAATCCCTCCCTCGGCGTTCATAAATCCCTTGCCGAGATACCTCAAAGCTTTGCTTTGTATATCTCTGCTCGCAAACTCGCCTGGATGACACTAATCAGAGATTAGCGAATCCCGATAGGCAACAAAATGCCGGGATGGCACAACCTGGAAAATATAGTAAATGCTATATTTGGGTAATACTGCGCGGCCCTGCTAAGGCCGTTTCCTTTGGATTTACGGGTTCAAATCCCGTTCCCGGCGTTCCATAACATGGAAAAGGTTAAATTAACCAAACGTGGTGAAAAAATATGATAGATATCAATGTGTTCCGAGAGAACCCCAAGATGCTTCGTGAAAATATGAAGCAGCGTCATGAAAGTGGTAAAATTATTGACGATGTTATTGCATTAGATAATAAATGGAAAACTGTTCTCAAGAAAGTTGAGAATATGAAAGCTAAGAGAAATTTAGCTACAAAAGAAATCTCTCAACTAAAGAAACAAAAAAAGAATGCAGATTCTAAAATTAAAAGTATGCGCAAGATTGGTGAAGATATTAAAAAATTAGATAATATTGCTAAGGATCTTTTAAAACAAAGAGTAAACTTGCAAATGAGAACTCCGAATGTACTTTATGATTCTGTTCCTTTTGGAAAAGATGATGAAGATAATGTCGAAGTCCGAAAAATGGGAAAAGTACCAAAGTTTAGTTTCACACCAAAAGGTCATGTTGATGTTGCACCTGCACTGGGTTTTGATCCAGAACGAGCTGCTAAAGTAGCTGGCGCAGGATTTAATTACTTGACTGGAGATCTAGCACTTCTTGATCAAGCTATACAAAAGTTTACAATTGATTTTCTAAATAAGAAAAAGAAATACACCTTAGTTCATCCACCACTTATGATGAATCGAAAATCATATTCAGGTGTAACTGATTTAGCTGACTTTGAAACGGTAATGTATAAAATAGATGGAGATGATTTGTATTTAATTGCAACATCCGAGCATCCAATGGCTGCAATGTACGCAGGTGAAGTTCTTGATAAAAAGCAACTTCCAATTAAGTTCTGTGGTTTTTCACCTTGTTTTAGACGAGAGATTGGAAGTCATGGTAAGTATGCAAAGGGATTGTATCGAACACATCAGTTCTATAAGATTGAACAGTTTATTTTTTGTGAACCAAAAGATTCTCCAAAATACCATGAAGAACTTCAGAAAAACGTAGAAGAACTATACAAAGAACTGGAGATTCCAATCCGAGTTGTTAATGTTTGTACGGGTGATATTGGAATTGTTGCAGCTAAAAAATAT
>Ga0233431_1005795_pt1 | contig 11621 bp, 9 predicted proteins | sample SI_118_April2016_FD_179867 | JGI IMG/M metagenome (GOLD analysis project Ga0233431, IMG submission 179867) | Seawater microbial communities from Saanich Inlet, British Columbia, Canada - SI_118_April2016_200_MG | ecosystem: Environmental > Aquatic > Marine > Inlet | place: Canada: British...
TTTCATTGCCGTTAATGGTTTCTCCAGGCCGCAGAATGATCAGCCGTTTTACAACATTCTTAAGTTCCCTGACATTGCCCGGCCATGGGTATTGTAACAGGACTTTTCGACAGGATGCTGAAAATAATGGCGGTGACAGGTTCCACTCCGCGGATTGCCTGGCCGCCAGTTTCTCCATCAAGAGCGGTATATCCTCCGGGCGCTCCCGCAGCGGGGGCACCTTGATTGTCACAGTGTTCAGGCGATAAAAAAGATCTGAACGAAAAGAATTGTTCCGCAGGGCCTGTTCAAGGTCTTTATTCGTCGCCGACAGCAGGCGAAAATCGATGGTTTTCGGACGACTCTCACCGACCCTTTCGATGGTCCTGTCCTGAAGGACTTGAAGCAGCTTTGACTGGAGACCGATATCCAGCTCACCGATTTCATCCAGGAAAATTGTGCCCTTGTCGGCCATCTCGAATCGGCCCACCCGGTTCGTTTGTGCACCTGTAAAAGAACCTTTGGCATGTCCGAAGAGTTCGCTTTCAAACAGAGCGCTGTTCAAGGCCGGGCAGTTCACTTTGACGAAAAGTGCGTCTTTCCGATTTGACATTTGATGAATAAAGTGGGCAATCATGCCTTTGCCGGTCCCCGTTTCACCAATGATGGAGACGGATACATCTGAGTTGGCCACCATCCTGGCTTGACGGACCACATCGGCCAAAGCCTGGCTTTCATATATGAATTCATCGAAACCTTCATTAAGTTTATGTTGAGAAGTTAAAAACTCTTTTTGCCTCCGTAACTGCGAATTGATATGTTTCAGCCGGGTGTGGGTCATCATGTGGTCTACTGCGATGGCGATGTGTGACGAGACCTCTGATAAAAACTCAACCATCTCTTCTAAATGCTCGGGTGCTTTGGCATAGCTTAAATGGAGGGTTCCCTTAACCTTATCTCGAACGATAAGCGGAAAAGCCATTGTGGCATTCAAACCTGCATCTTTCATTGCATTGACTGATTGCCAATAAGTGTGGGTTGAAAGATCTGAAAGAATAAAAGGTTTGCGAGAACGGATGACCGTACTGGCGATGGCGCCTTTATCTAAAGGCCGGGCATTTTCGCTGATCTCTGTGGGGGAAATGCCCTCCGCTGCGGCAAAATAACTGAGTGAATTGGTCTTTTCATCGAACAGGTTGATGCTCAATCGATCGAAGCGAAAAATGTCTCCCAACGATTGCGCTATGGCAGAAAACACGTCACGCCTTGTAGATGCAGAGACGATGTCACTGTTGATCCGGAGGAGGAATTTATATCTACTTGTGGTGTCCCATTGCATGCCGGGTGCCTTGTATTTTCGATTCATTCTCTTGGTTTCCAAATGCTCAACAAAGATCTTAACTGGGTGCAGGATACGCTTTTGAATAATTGAGTGATATCGTTTTGTCAAGCCCAATATTGAGCACGGCGTGAGGAGACATGTGTAAATACAGGTGGTTTGGGTGGATACATTCTATCAACCGCCTGGAGTTGAAGTGCGGTATTTTGTTATATCTGCGTAACTATCCGTATTTAAACAATATTAAAAGCGTGGCATGATTGCCCAATATTATGCATAAAGCTCAATAATGGGCATCTGTCAATGGTGAGGTTCGGGCTGATGAATCCTATAACACATTAAAATTACACGCCATATAAAATTTGTTCTTGTTGGTCCCTTTTTTGCAAATAACCATACACAAATTTTAAGAAGGCAATTGACGCCTTCCTACCCGGAAGTGAGTTTTATTTTTAACCCCCATGACGATTTTAGGGAACTGGAAGAAAATAATATACGCATATCGTGCAGAACTTTTGTTCGTATTCAAGGCGTGATGGCAGGTGCATAGTGAGCTATGTGCCTGTTGTCGCAACGTAGAAGACGGGCAAAAGGGCAAGCAGGATGCGTGGAATATTTTTTGGAAGTTCCCTTATTGCTTCGCATGGAACCATTTTACCAAAAAATTTAGGAGGTCGGACATGATTCAATTTTTAGTTCACGAAAAAGCCGATAACGTTGGTGTTGCCACCGTCGATATCAAAGCGGGTGAAGCTGCCAAAGGGTTATACATGGACAGCCAGGAAAGTACTGAGATGAAAACGCTGCACCATATCCCACTGGGACACAAAATCGCTCTCACAGATATTGCTGTGGATGCTTCGGTCATTAAATACGGGGCTGACATCGGACGGGTTGTGGCCGAAATCAAAGCGGGCGATCACGTGCATACACAAAATTTAAGAACCAGGAGGTGGTAATCATGAGCAACCCGAAAGTTATGGCCTATCGTCGCGAAAACGGACGCGTCGGCATTCGCAACCACGTCATTATTCTACCATTGGATGATTTAAGCAACTCCGCCTGCGAAAAAGTCGCCTTTAATACCAAAGGGTGCAAAGCGTTGCCCCATGCTTACGGCCGCCTTCAGTTTGGAGAGGATCTGCAGCTGTTTTTTCGCACCCTCATCGGCACCGGAGCCAATCCCAATGTAGCGGCTGTTGTGGTCATCGGGATTGAGCCGGAATGGACCAATATCATTGTGGATGGCATTGCCGAGACCGGAAAGCCGGTCACCGGTTTTTCCATAGAACGTCATGGTGATATCAAAACCGTTGAAATGGCCAGTTGGAAGGCCAAAGAATACATGCATTGGGCCAGTGAGCGCAAACGCGAAGAATGCGATCTGAGTGAAATCTGGGTGTCCACCAAATGCGGTGAGTCCGATACGACCTCCGGCCTGGCAAGCAACCCCACCGTGGGCAATGTCTTTGATAAACTGGTGGACATGGGCGCCACCTGCAGCTTCGGTGAAACCAGTGAAGTCACCGGCGGTGAAATGCTCGTTAAAGAAAGGGCCGCAACACCCGAAGCAGGCGAACAATTCATGACGCTTTTTGACCGTTATGCCGAGATGATCGACCGCAATAAAACCGATGATCTTTCCGGCAGCCAGCCCACCAAAGGCAACATCGCAGGGGGGCTTACCACCATCGAGGAAAAAGCGTTCGGCAACATCCAGAAAATCGGTAAAAAATGCAAATATGTGGGTGCCCTGGACAAGGCAGTAGCCCCTACCGGGCCGGGACTGTGGTACATGGACTCTTCCAGCGCCGCAGCCGAAGCGGTTACGCTTTGGGCGGCGGCAGGCTTTGTGGCCCATCTCTTTCCCACCGGTCAGGGCAACATCATTGGGAACCCCATCGAGCCGGTCATTAAACTGACAGCCAATCCGCGGACGGCAGGCGACATGAGCGAGCACATCGATTATGACTGCTCTGCCATTTTGCAGGGTGAAATGACCCTGGACGAGTCCGGTGACAATCTGCTCAACATGTTGATTCGCACCTGCGAAGGCCGCCTGACGGCCCAGGAAGTTCTGGGTCACGAGGAGTTCGTACTGACCAAACTCTACGAGAGTGCGTAAATCATTGCCGTTGCGCTTTGGACGAACTGCAGATTTATCGGTGAATTTATAACGATGCCGGCCCGGGCAATACCGGATAGCCGATTCCCGGGCCGGTTCACCGATAAACCCATCCATCATTGATTCAGATCAGGAGGATAACCATGAGTATCAATTATCTTAAAAAAGCTGCCAAAACAGCTGAAACCGATGAAACACAAACCCGTGAGATCGTCGTAAACATGCTGGACGATATCAAGGAAAACGGCGAAGCGGCCATAAAAAAGTATGCCGAGAAACTGGATAAGTGGACCGGTGATTTCATTATTACCCAGGACGATATTGACAAGGCGGCGGCGAGTCTGGATCAGCGTACCAGGGACGATATTCAGTTTGCCCATGAGCAGGTATACAATTTTGCCATAAAGCAAAGGGAGAGCATGCTTGAATTTGAAACGGAGCTGTATCCCGGCGTTGTGGCCGGACAAAAGCTGATTCCCGTAAACGTAGCCGGATGTTATGTGCCGGGGGGACGTTTCGCCCATGCCGCATCGGCCATCATGAGTATCGCCACGGCCAAGGCCGCGGGGGTTCCCTACATTGTTGCCTGCTCCCCTTCCCACCACGGGGGCGGCATTCATCCTTCCATCCTCTATGCCATGTCGGTTTCCAAACCGGACGTGATCATGACCTTAGGGGGGGTTCAGGCCATTGCTGCGATGGCCTATGGGATTTTTACGGGAAAACCGGCGGATATCCTGGTGGGGCCCGGCAATAAATTTGTCGCGGAGGCCAAACGGATTCTTTACGGGGAAGTGGGCATTGATGTGTTTGCAGGTCCATCTGAAATCCTTGTGATCGCGGATGAGATGGCGGATTCCGACATTGTGGCTTCCGATCTGGTGGGGCAGGCGGAACACGGCTATGACTCGCCGGCCGTGTTGATTTCCACATCAGAAGAGCTGGCACGTTCGGTGATGAAGAAAGTTCCCGAGGTCATTGCCGCATTGCCGGCGCCCGAGGTATCAGAAGCCTCCTGGCGCGATTATGGAGAAGTGATCGTGGTTTCCACGAGGGAAGAAGCCGCAGTTGTGAGTGATGAATATGCATCGGAGCATTTAGAGGTTCAGGCCCAGGATCTCGACTGGTGGTTGGATCGGTTGACCAATTACGGTTCCCTCTTTTTGGGTGAAGAGTGTACGGTGGCCTATGGCGATAAAACGTCCGGCCCCAACCATATCCTGCCCACCAAGAAAGCGGGTCGTTACTCCGGTGGGTTGAGTGCCGGCAAATTTCTCAAGACCGTCACCTACCAGCGATTGAACCGGGAAGCGAATCGACAGATTGGAGCCGTTTCCGCCCGCATTTCCCGGTTGGAAGGGATGGAGGCCCATGCGCGCACATCCGATGTGCGGCTGGCCAAGTATTTTCCGGATGAGACTTTCGTTCTGGGAGAACTAAAATGAGTATGATAAACGAACTTTTTGAGTTGACCGGCCGGGTGGCCCTGGTGACAGGGGGGAGTTCCGGCATTGGCCGGGCCATTGCTTCGGCCCTGGCATCTGCCGGCGCATCCGTCGTTCATGCGGCACTGGAACAGGAAGAGGATGCGCTTAAGGAAGCGGCCTCCCAAGTGGAGCAGGCGGGCGGAAAAGCAGCCCATGTGACCTGTGATGTGAGCCGGTTCGATGCATTGCCGGGGGTCGTGGAGAAGGCGTCGTCTTTTTTTGGCTCGCCTGATATCCTGGTAAACGCTGCCGGGGTTAATCTGCGTGAATCCTGGGACAAGGTCAGTGAAGGAACCTGGAACAAGACAATCGCCATCAATTTGACGGCGCCGTTTTTCCTTGCACGGCTGCTCATACCGGCTATGCAGGAAAAAGAGTGGGGGAAAATAATCAATATCGCTTCTTTGCAGTCAACGCGTGCATTCCCCAATAGCGCTCCCTACGGCGCTTCAAAGGGAGGGGTGATGCAGTTGACCCGTGCCATGGCAGAAGCCTGGTCCGGCAACATGAGCGGCATTACCTGCAATGCCATCGCGCCGGGCTTCTTTAAAACAGGACTGACGGCGCCGCTATATGATGATCAGAAAGTCATCGAAGCGCTGGCCGCCCAGACCATCATTGGCCGAAACGGTGAATTGGAGGATCTAAACGGGTTGGTAATTTTTCTGGCCTCCCGTGCTTCAGACTACATCACCGGACAGACCATTTCTTTGGACGGCGGGTGGACCGCCAAATAATGCTGCGGGCATCTGTTTTGACGGTGTTCCAGTACCGTAATTGATTCGAAGGGGAATGAGATTTCATGAAAGCATTGGTATATACGGCTACAAATGAAGTGATCTACCGTGATGAACCCGATCCCATACCGGGGGAAGGCGAAGTGTTGATAAAGGTGGCCGCCTCGGGCATCTGTGGATCGGACATGCATGCCTACCACGGTAAAGATGCACGGCGGGTGCCGCCTCTGATCCTGGGGCACGAGGTGGCGGGTACGGTTGCTTCCGGGCGGCTGGAGGGTACGCCGGTGGTCATCAATCCGTTGATGACCTGTAACCACTGTGCCTTGTGCGATCAGGGTTATTCGCACCTGTGCGCCGAGCGTGAGCTGATCGGCATGCGCCTGGCTGGCGCCTATGCGGAGTACGTTACCATCGCCGAGGGCAACCTGATCGAGCTCCCGGCGGATATGGGCTTTGTGGAGGCATCCTTGACCGAGCCCACCGCCACGGCCCTGCATGCTATGAACCTGGCCCGGATTCAATCATCCCGGCCCCTTGCCGAACTGAAAACCCTGGTCATCGGCGGCGGGGCCGTTGGCCTGCTGGCGGCGCTGTTGCTCAAAATGTACGGTTGCCGGGATCTGGTGGTGGCTGAAACCCACGCCATGCGCCGGGGTTCTGTGGCCGAACATGTGGGGTGCCGGGTTCATGATCCCATAAACGATCCGGCCTTTGCCCCAGACACGTTTGATCTGGTCATCGATGCGGTAGGCGGCGGGATGACCCGGAAAACTGCCATGGCCGCCATCAAACCCGGCGGGATTCTGGTGCATATCGGCCTCATGGATTCGGCAGGCGATCTGGATATTCGCAAACTGACCCTTTTTGAAATTACATTGGTGGGCGTCTATTGCTACACTCCGGCCGATGTGCGGGCCGCGGCCCAGGCCATTAGAAAGGGGCAGTTGGGTGATTTGAGCTGGGTGGAAACCCGGCCGCTTTCAGAGGGTGCAGAGGCTTTCAGGGATCTGGATGAAGGGCGTACGGCCGCGGCTAAGATCGTTCTCATCCCCTGACAATGGAAGCAAATGGTTCGACCGGCATGGGGGGGGCTCAAGTTGGACGACAAAAGGATTGATTTGAAGGAATTGCATGGCCTGCTGGTGAAAGCCCTGTGTGCCCATGGAACCAAAGCCAAAAATGCCGAGATGGTAGCACGTGCATTGGTCGCTGCCCAAGCGGATGGCCTTCCCGGCCATGGTTTATCCAGATTGCCATCCTATTGCGCCCAGGTTGCCAGCGGTAAAATCGATGGTCACGCCTTGCCCAGCCTGGATCAGGTTGCCGATGGTGTTGTGGTTGTCGATGCCAAGGGCGGATTCGCCTTTCCTGCGTTAGATCTGGCAATAACGGAACTGGTGGCTTTGACACCGAAAACCGGGGTCGCATTGGCGGCCATTACCCGGTCGCACCATTGTGGGGCCGCCGGCCATCATGTGGAGGCGCTGGCAAGAGAGGGTCTGGTGGCGATAATGTTTGCTAACACACCCAAAGCCATTGCGCCATGGGGTGGGACAAAAGCGGTGTTCGGTACGAACCCCATCGCTTTTGCCGCACCGCGCAAGGTCAAAAAACCGTTGGTGATCGATCTGTCATTGAGTAAGGTTGCCCGGGGAAAGATATTGGTTGCCAGTCAGCAGGGCAATCCGATCCCTGAAGGTTGGGCGCTGGACGATCAGGGTATTCCGACCCAAAACCCTGACGCGGCGCTGTCCGGCACCATGCTGCCCATGGGCGACGCCAAAGGTACCGCATTGGTATTTATGGTGGAAGTGCTTGCGGCTGCTTTGACATCTTCCATGTTTGGCTTTGAAGCCAGTTCTTTTTTTTCCGCTGAGGGTTCCCCGCCAGGCGTGGGTCAGCTGCTGATAACCATCGCGCCAGGCCCCGTATCCAACGGTCAGTTCCAGAGCAGACTTGAAGATCTTATTGAAGAGATTCTGCACCAGGATGGGGATGTCCGTCTACCCGGTGATCGCCGACTCGAACTGCGCGAGAAAGCCCATCTGAATGGAATCAGCCTAACGGATAAACAGTATCAGGAAATCGTATCCCTTAGCAGGCGTAAAAAAGTGAATCAGTGAACAGGTTCTCAGGTTGCGGAGCTGACCATCTTGTCCCAGAACTTCTTTTCCTGCTCCCGCCAATGGGTACCGTGGAACCGCCTGTCGTAGAATGAGGCAAACCTGTCAAACCATTTTTCCCACGAATTCATTTTCTTATCACTGGCTTCGATCACATCCGCAACAAAGAGATGAATATCCTGCATCTCCTCCTTCGGCGCAAAATAGGCGGCTCCGTCCTGTGCGGATCGTTTGAGACTTTCTTCCGTAAGGGAGTGTGCCGTCAACATGAGGGCGGGAACCTTCTGTTTTTTCGCAATCTCAAGGAGTTTAAATCCGTTCACTCCCATGATGTCCAATATGGCCACATCATATTGACCCTCTTCGAGTCGTGTCTTTCCATCCTCGAATGAGGTGGCAGTGTCGATCTTGCACATATCCAAAAGATCGATCAGCTCCTCCAGAACATCCTCCTCGTCATCCACAATGAGTAATTTTCTGCCCCTTATGAGTTCTTTCGCATCCATTCTGCACTCCTTTTGACGATTTCTCAGCGCCCCAGACGCTTGAGCACCTCTCGTACGATATCTCCCACCAGATTTTCCACCTGTGCGGGTTCCTGAACGGTCCCCATTGCACCTTGCGAGGCGCTGATCCCCAGGAGTCCGGCGGCATTGTCATGCATGATCTTCTGACGCACCTCAGGCTTGAAATCCAGTTTGTCATAAGTGGCCAGGGCATCTTTGAAATCCACAAAGGGGTGGGCGCTGGCGTAAAGAATCTTGTCCTCGATCATGGTATTGGCGGCTTGCACATAGGCTTCCGCCAGGGGTGAAAATTCGTATTCAGACAGATCGATATAGACATTGCGGTTCCGCTCGGCCACGGTGATGGCCTCATTGACCCAAGGGTATCCCCCATGGCTGATGACGATCTTCAGATCCGGGAAATCCCGGGCCACGAAATCAATGTAGCGGGGGGCCACATGGTCGATGATGGCCCCGGGCACCAGGGTCGCCGGGCCCGTGGTGAAGATGATTGGGATATTCAGTTCGCAACACTTGGAATAGATGGGGTAGTATTTGGCGTCATTGGCATAAAGCTTGGCCAGATAGGGGTCGATGGCAGCCCCGCGCATGCCCAGTTCGGTGACGGAGGCCTTTAATTCCTCGATGGCTTTCATGCCTTTATGGGGGTCGAGACCCACAAAGCCGATGAATTTGTCCGGGTAAGCCTTTACAAACTCGATGACGCTGTCGTTGTTGGAGGGCGCTCCGTAGGTAGTCTCTGCATCCCGACCGGTGATGACGGCTCTCACCACGTTATGACGGTTCATGTCGTTGACTACTTCGGCCAGGCTTTGCGGTTTCATTTTGGCAAAATCAATGTATTCGCACAGCTCTTTCCACATCTTACTGTTGGCAATACCGGTGACGGTTTCGGGTGTGTTGGGCCTGAACCGAAAATCGATAACATTCATTTTAGCAACCCCTTTTAAGGCTAGTGTTTAATAATTGCTTCTTCTTATTCTCCTACTGCCTTGAACCTTTGTGCGCCATCGCTTTGGGCCATGCGGGAATCAGCAAATCGGCGCAGTTCGTCGAACTTCTTCTCGACCAGGTTTTCCATCCCTTCCAGAGGATATTCCCAGTCCAGATATCCATACTTGGGTGACCCCATCCGGTGGTAAGCCAGAAGTTCATAATCAATGCTGGGCATATCCCTGATGAAATCCACAATATCCCCGATGGCCCCTTTGCTGTCGTTGAATCCGGGGATAACCGGCGTTCGTACACGGACCAGAAGATCGGGGTAAGTCTGTTTGAGTTTTACAAGATTGTCAAGGATAAGTTCATTGGATGCACCCACATATTTCGTGTGTTGGGTTTTGTCCATGGATTTGATGTCGTAATAAACGCTGTTGAGGTATCTGCCGGCCTGCTCCAGAATCTCCCAGGGTACACTCCCGCAGGTTTCGATACAGGTATCGATGCGACGCTTACGGGCTTCCCGCAGGAGGGCGAGTGAAAAGTCCGCCTGCACGAGGGGTTCGCCACCGCTGAGGGTGACACCGCCGCCGGACCGGGAGTAGAAAGCCTCATCCTCTTCAACCCGTTTGAGGGCATCATCCACGGAAATTTCGTACCCATAGACATTCAGGGCGTGGGTGGGGCAGACGTCGGCGCATATGAGACACTGGTCGCACACCGAAGCGTCCCAGACCATTTTTCCGTCATCTCCGACCGAAAGCGCCTGGTGGGGACATACGTCACGACAGTGTTTGCAGGCTTTTTCAGTAAGGCATTTGTTTGGATTGTAGGCCAGTTGTTTTGCCGCCCATTGGGATTCGGGGTTGCTGCACCAGGCACACCGCAGACTGCACCCTTTCAGGAATATAATGGTTCTGATGCCCGGCCCATCATGAACCGAGAATTTCTGGATGTTAAAAACAATCCCTTTTTTAAGCTTGTCAGGTGTATTGCTCAAATATGGTTACCTTTGCCGAATCGACTGAAAACGGGGGTCATCAGACCCCCGTTTTGAATGAATACAGTTAAATGGTGGCGTGTCCCGTCCTGGCAATGAGGTCGTCTTGCAGATCCTTTGACAGGTCGCAGAAATAGGCGCTGTAGCCCGCAATCCTCACAATGAGGTTCCGGTATTTGTCCGGCTCTTTCTGGGCCGCCATCAGGGTATCCTGGTTGATGATGTTGAATTGGATATGCCAGAGTTTTAAATCCACGAAGGTTTTGATAAAGGAGATCAGTTTCTCGGTCCCTTCATCGTCGGCGACACAATTGGGGGTCAACTTGATATTGAGCAACCGGGCCGCCCTTTCTCGGTAATCGTAGTTCTTGGAGGCAAAGTTACTAAGCAATACCGCCGTGGGGCCATTCACATCCGCGCCATGTGAAGCGGAAGAACCGTCGGACAGGGCGGAGTACGCCAGCCGGCCGTTGGGGGTGGCACTGATCACCTTGCCAAAGGGCACGTGGGAGGTGAAGGGGACCAGACGAAGGTCCAGATGGACACCCAACTCCTTGGAGTATTTTTCAGTGAACTTCAGGGATTCCAGGTCAATGGCTTTGGCAATACTGTCGGCATAGGGGTCATTATTTCCGTAAGCGGGCGCATTGCGCAGCATGGCCTGAATGTCTTCCTTCCCTTCGAAATTCACTTTCAGGGCCTCAATGATTTCGGCCAGGGTGAGTTTCTTCTCTTCAAAGACCAGCTTCTTGATGGCCGCCAGTGAATCCACAACCGTGCCGTAGCCGATGCATTCAAAGTAACCGAGATCAATGCCGCCTTCGATCTTCGGTTCATGTAGATCGGTACACGATGCCATGCACAGGTCGTGCATGGCGGAGGCCATGGGGACGGCAAAGTGCTTGGGACGCAGGTTAATCACGATCTGCTGCTGGATAAAAGCATGTTTGATAAAGTTGAGCTGCTGGGCCAGATAGGTATCCCAGAACTGTTCCCAGTCGGTGAATTTGGTGGGATCTCCGGTGTCAAGACCGATGACCTCATCACCGTATTTCTCCATGCGCCCCCCATAGAGTGTCATCTCCAGGGCAGCGGCATAGTTGATGTAGGCACAGCCGCTGGTATAGGTATCCCGGTTAGGCATGCGAACTTCCGCGCATCCGGAAGCAGCGTAATCATAAATCTCTTCGAAACTGGCGCCCTTTGATAAATGAAGGGGAATGATTTCCTCATCGTTCATGAGCTTCGGGAAGCCTGAACCTTCTTTGATGGTCTCTGCCAGTTCCCACAGATAACGCCTGGGTGATTGGGTATGCACCCGTGCGGCCAGATCGGGGTAGTGCAGGGGGAATTCCCGTTTGC
>Ga0233431_1005804_pt1 | contig 11605 bp, 15 predicted proteins | sample SI_118_April2016_FD_179867 | JGI IMG/M metagenome (GOLD analysis project Ga0233431, IMG submission 179867) | Seawater microbial communities from Saanich Inlet, British Columbia, Canada - SI_118_April2016_200_MG | ecosystem: Environmental > Aquatic > Marine > Inlet | place: Canada: British...
CCCACCACTCGAACTACCATGTGTCTCTTCTGTCAAACCTCTACTCCTTCTTAAATAAATAATAAGCTATAAAGTATTCTCAGCTATTTGATGAGAATGAATTTTCGATACAGATCCTGATTTAGTAGTAACAATATTATTGCATTCGGAAGATTGACGGTCATGAGACACAGCACCTTCGTCTTTAGCCTTGTTGAGGAAGTTCACCAAAACCATGCTTATTACCATTGAAAGGACAACCAACTGAACTATTGAAATCCCTATAAAAAGGGCCAATGCATTAACTGACAAATATTTAAATACGAGAAATAAAACCAGGGTCAACACCAGTATTTTTCCGGTACCCATAAAAGTAAACAATAAAGATTTCATTGTAGAGCCTGATTTAGATGAACGAGAACCATCATCAGAGAATGTGTCCGGATTAAGATCCCGGAACATATACTTTATAAACTGCCACAATGCAAGCGAAGTACAAAAGCTGATAATAATTCCGATTGCCAGACTCAGAGTAAGATCAAAAGACTTATAACGAAAAGAGACCAGAATCATCAATATAGACACAAACAACGTGGTATAAAAAACCTGTTTGACAAAATTCTTTTTCACCGTCAACAGTGTTTGTGCTTTGTTATACAGATCCAATATTATTTACCCTCTCCATCTTTTCTTTCCGTCTCTTTCATTACTTTTTTCAGCATATTACAGACTTCTATAACCCCGCCAGTTAAGGACAGCAGAAGAGCTGCAATCAACAACCACGGCTCTGTACCAAATTTTGAATCCAGATAACGCCCACCATAATATCCGCCCGCAAGGCAAATGGCCACTATAAAGCCCATTCCACTTGTAAGCCCCAATGCACGAAATGTACTTCTTGAATCATCCTCCAGATTCAAAACGTGAATTCTCCGCTTATTTCTTTAAAGATTTCATCACTTCACAACTGGCTGCTATAGTAGCATCAATATCCTCTTCGCTATGCACAGTTGAGATAAAAGCAGCCTCAAACTGAGAAGGCGCAAAATAAACCCCTTTTTCCAGCATACCGTGGAAGTAAGATGCATATCGCTCTGTATCGCATCTTTTAGCGGACTCATAGTCAGTTACTTCCTCCTCGCTGAAAAATGTGCAAAGCATTGAACCAACTCGTGTATGATAAGTGGGGATACCGGCTTCCTCAGCAGATCTCTTTAAACCTTCTGCCAGTCTTTTTGCGTTTCTTTCCAGTTTTGTATAAACACCCCTCTTTTTCAGTTTTTCCAGTGTAGCAATACCGGAAGCCATCGCCATCGGATTACCGGACAATGTCCCTGCCTGATATACCGGGCCGAGCGGTGAAATACAGTTCATTATTTCCGCCTTGCCACCGTAGGCCCCTACCGGCAAACCACCACCGATTACCTTACCAAGAGTGGTCAAATCGGGAGTTACTTTCTGCAGTTCCTGGACGCCCCCGCGGGAAACCCTGAATCCCGTCATTACTTCATCGAAAATCAAAACAATCCCATGTTTATCGCAGATTTCTCTTAAACCCTTCAAATATCCTTTTTTAGGTGGAATGACACCCATGTTCCCTGCAACAGCTTCAATAATTATACATGCAACATTTTCAGCCTTTTCACGACACACTTCCTTTACGACATCGAGATCGTTATAAGGTATAGTTAAAGTATTTTTTACATAATCTTCCGGAACACCCGGACTTGTTGGGACACCTAACGTAGTCGCCCCTGAACCGGCCTGCACAAGAAGTCCGTCCACGTGCCCGTGATAACAACCGTCAAATTTTATTACAATATCTCTCTTGGTATAGCCTCTCGCCAAGCGTATAGCACTCATTGTCGCTTCGGTACCGGAGTTGACCATACGGATCTTCTCGATTGAAGGCATCGCCTCCTTAATGAGCTCGGCCAGATGTGTTTCCAATTCAGTCGGAGCTCCGAAACTTGTACCTTTTTTCAGGACATCCTTCAAGGCTTTTACAACTGACTTATCGAGGTGTCCTAAAATTAACGGACCCCAGGAAAGTACATAATCTATATATTTATTGCCATCGATGTCATTAAGATAACAACCGTGGCCTGATTCTATAAAGAGAGGATCTCCTCCTACCGCTCCAAACGCCCTTACCGGACTGTTCACACTGCCAGGAATGCTATCCAAGGCCTTGCTGAACGCTTTTTTTGACTTTTCAGTAGTTAACATATTACAAAACTCTTCCTGATTTCTCTAAAAATTTCGAAAATTAGCAAAAGGATTAAATCTATCAATATTGGTTTTTATTGTCAATGACAAACTGTAAATTACGGCAAAAACAATGACCTTTTTAAAATTAATCGTAGCTACATACATAATTCTTATGGAACGAATGTACAAAACAAAAACCCGGCCAGTCAATAAAGATTTCCTGCTAATCCTGATTTGAGGACTGAGAAAGGGTAATTTCCGAATGCTGACTACTGAAAAGCTGATATTGAAACGCCTTCTTATCAGAATTGTTCTGCCATATGTTACTGCATGTTAAATCCTCTGCAATATCAGGGTTTTTATACCCACATACGTATGTCTTTATTCCGTACTGCTTTGCCAGTAATGATATACGATTATACTGCTTCTGTCTGAAGTCTAGATTGAGGGCCTTAACCCTGGACTTACTCGCCAGCAACCGTATGTCAACATTATCGCAGAAAGCTCGTGAGATTTCCGCCATGGCTTCTGTGTGCCCCAGACCCTCTCGAATATTTCTGTTTATAATTGGCCTGAGAAACAGATAATTAAGACCTACGCTTTTTATACCTGATTTGCCTAAAATATTTAAAAGCGGATCGAGATTATCAGCGGAATCTGTCAGTCCGGGTATTAAGAGATCGAACCTTATTTCAGGCAGTATCCCTATTTGAGTTAAAGCTCTTATGTTTTTTAATCTGGCTCCGGGTGTTGCCGCATGCGATTCGATCTGTTTTTGGATTTGCCTGTTTAAAGTCGTTATACCTATATGCGCATTGACGCTATTGCTATGTAATTTAAACAAGGCAATAAACCTGTCAGGGATACGCCCTTTGGTAAGAAAACTTACTCCGATACCTTTCTTCAGTAAGATGGCCATTAAACTATACGTAGTATCTAAAACCTCTTTTATCGGTTGAAACGCATCACAGGAGGGGCTGAAGTATACAAATTCCGGCACTTTCCTTTTACGGCCCAATTCATTTTCAAGTTTTTCAACCAGGTTAGTATATAACACAATTGTCCCGTCTCCAGGATAGTTAGAGTATCCTCTCGCATAACAATACGAACAGAGATGCGCACAGCCGGCTGTGGGGTTAAGCGTTGGTGTACCGTTCAAACACTTAAGTGTCGACGGAGACAGAACGCTGGATTTCCGCTCTTTAAGAAGTACTCTCATATGTTATACAAATCTAAACTAAGCGATTTTGCTGGCATGACCTGGCGTGAAGGCTACTGAATACTAATTGCCCTCTGTTTTGTTACTCACCGCGCTATTTAGTTTTTTCTTAATTTCACGTATCTTGATCTTGCCATCTACTAACAACTCTTTTTCGATTTTTGACAGTTTTTTCACTTTTGCTTCAATCTTCAACGCCATACTCCTATCCCCAACCCTCTTTTTCATGACCAGTTCTAAAGGCGCTTTTCCTCGTAGGTATTTTGACCCCTTTTTATCGCCACTCTCATGCTCTTCGAATCTTCTTTCCACATCAGTGGTTATTCCTGTATACAATCTCCCATTCCTACATCTTATCAAGTACAAAAACCAATTATTCATTTTTCCAGTCTCGGAGATTTACAAATCATGATTGAGGAGTTTAAGAGTTGAGAGATTAAGGAATTTGTGAATTTCTTAATTAACTGACTAACAGAAAATGACTATTTATGGAGTGCAGTGACCGTGTCAATGCTTAAATACACGCATCGTCACGGATGATGCACTCCATATCAGCATCACGGCTTGGCCACCGGTTTTCCCTTGCCACGGTTTGGACGAAAAGGCCTCTTCCTATTCCTGGCTTTTCGTTCTGGGGATGTGTTGTTTGCCAGGAGAGGATCTTTGCCGATCCATAAGGGAGAGATTTCATTTCTGCCAATAAGCTCGCGAAGATCTGAAAGATCATGCCTTGTTACAAATGTTAAAGCTTTCCCCTTCTTTCCCATACGCCCCGTGCGCCCCGTACGATGTGTATACGACTCCCTCCCTTGCGGCAAATCCCAGTTGACCACATGGGAAACATGCGAAAAGTCAAGCCCCCTCCCTGCAACATCACTGGCAAAAAGGTAGCGGATCTTCATGTTCTTAAATTGCCTGAAAACCGAGGTCCGTTTATCCTGGCTGAGTCCCGCATGTATATATCCGACGTCTTCAAAATCCTTCCGAAGTGAGGCAAACATCTTATCAACCATATGACGGGCATTGCAAAAAATGAGCGCCTGCTTAACATCTTCCTCCTTAAGGTACTTGATAAGTGCTGCCTGCTTGTCTTTTGGGTGTTGATAGGTAAAATAATGATCAATGCTTGTCGGTGCCTTTCTTTCCGTAATAAGCGAAATATGCCGGGGGTCACGCAAGCAATCATGAGCAAGTTTTTTGATATCTTCAGGCATCGTCGCGGAGAAAAGGAGTGTCTGGTGTTCACGAATGATACACGATAAGATGAATTCAATATCTTCAAGGAATCCTACCTTGAGAAGCTCATCTGCCTCATCGAGGATAGCACATTTCACATGCTTAAAGGAGAGTACCCCGCTATACAGATAATCAAGAAGCCGTCCCGGTGTTGCAACTAGGATATGAACGCCATGCTTAAGCTTGGCAATGTCTATATCCTTGTCAAACCCCCCATACACGGCGAAAGGAACAACACTGGTCCTTCTCGCGATATGCTGGATCTCAGTAACATACTGTATACACAATTCGCGCGTCGGAACAATTACGAGCCCCTGAATAGCATTAAGTTCAGGATCCACTTTTTGAATAAGAGGGATTGCACAGGCCGCTGTCTTTCCCGATCCTGTCTCAGCAAGAGCACAAAGATCATGCCCCTCCGCAATGATCGGATAAGCCGCCTCCTGAACAGGAGTCATTTCTTCATATCCCATCTTTTCAAGCGCACCGAGAATGTCTGAAGGGATGTTAAGTTCACTAAATTTCATAGATTTTTTATCTTTCTTTACAAGGTTACAAAAAGTTTTAGACGGTAATTGGGAATATTTCCTTGATATATATGAACAAATGGGAAGTATTCCTAATTATTCTCTCTTTTTTATCATAAATGCAGGTAATTTATAGCGTGAGCGGCGTTGGTAATGAATGAATACAGGGCATGCATTGGTTCTCTAACAGCATCCAAAAACGGCAAAATATCTTTTCTCAAGGCTTCATACTACCTCAAAATGGATATAATTGCCACCTAAATGTTTTGACGATGTAAAGGTGTAATGGTGCTGTTCCAATATTGTTCATTTCAGACAATGTATGGTCTCTAATGCTTAAAATGTACAAATATCCTTCCAAAGTTCTTACTGTCCTTGTTAATACGGTGATATCTCTTTTTTATACCAGGGCGTTCCAGAAAGCGCAGAACGGTCTTCTTTAACTGACCACTCCCTTTTCCGGGAATGATTTCCACGAGGGCAATCCTTTTGTCAGTTGCCTCATCTATAATCCGATTGAGCTCTTTTTCAATCAATTTCCCATTTTTACATACTTCATGTAAATCCAGTTTTAGTTTTGCCATAGGCTCCCATTCACCGCCAAGCCGCTCCCCGGACAAAAGGCGCCGAGGACAAGAAGAACGCAAAGGAAAAAATTAACAACAAACCTGTCTGCTCTGTTTTTAAATCGTAAATCAAAATCGTAATTCATAATTCTCTTGCCGCTATCACCTTGTCTCAATCTTCTGTTAAGTACCCCAACCGCTCTTTAAGCATATCCTTCATATAGCAGTTTATATCCCACTGATCAGCGATGGGCTTTCCCGTGGAAGGCAGGGTGACCATATATTCAGGTGGGCCAAACTCAGAACAGATAGGCAGGAATTCAGCGTTATTATTTTTGCGATGCTCCGCTATCCCTTCCCACCACCTTACGTGTGCCTCTACAGCCTCTCTCCATTCATCTACCCTTGGATCAGTAATCTGCGGAGAAGTCGCACTCCCGACTCTGACATGAATATAATCTGACCGTTCAATAACGCGGTTCATAGAATCCTGCTGGTCCTGTAGCAGGGAGTTGTGGACACAGCACCAGTGTGAAAAATCAGCAGTGAATCTTATCTCTGGCAAAGCATCAATAATGGCCATTGTCGATGTTGTACAAAAAGTGGCCCTGGCACGATGAGTCTCATGCAGAACCTTTATCCCAAGTTCACTGGCAAGTCTCTGTGCAATTGAGATCACTTTTATATTTTCCGCCAGAGGCCAATAGTCCTTTCCGCAGTGGACGTTAGCCAATAGCAGATTCAACCCCAGGGCACTGCTCAGCTTTTTTTCCAGAAAATCTACCTGCTCATCAACCGTTGACCCTTCAGCCCTGACCTGAACAACTAAATCCAGTCCGATCCCATTAAGAAGAGCACCCAGCCTGTTTCGCTCGGCACTGTTACAGGGGATCTGAATTTCAACGCCGTCAAAGCCCGTATCTTTGATCAGATTGAGATTGTCTTCAAGTGCTAGTTGTTCCATACCCCACATTGTGCAAAGGTACTTAATTTTCATTTCATAGGGGCCCTCGCTTGGCCGCCGGTACTCATGCCACATTTTCAGATGCCGCAATTACAATTTTAGCACATGCCATTGCATCTGATAGTGCTTCATGATGATTTAATGGGATATCTAAATAGCGGCAGACATCCGGTAATTTTGTTGGATGAAGTCCCCACTCTTTCCTTGCCAGCGACACGGTGCATTCAAACGGAATCGACGGCGGTTCAATATCTGATTTTTTACAACAAGCGTTTAACACAGAGCGGTCAAAAGAAGCGTTATGTGCAGCGATAAAATCAGCACCGTTTAGCACATTTTTCAGTGATGGCCATAATTCCTGGAAATCCGGCTCTGAGGCTACCATGTCCCATGTGATACCATGTATGTAGGTAAATTCGAAATATTTCCTTGGAGGCTTAATAAGCCGATGTTCCGTATGAACAATTTTTCCTGATTCTACCCGGACCATGGCAAGAGCGCAGGCGCTGTCCCTATAACGATCAGCAGTTTCAAAATCTATGGCAACAAAAGTATCATTCATTTTCTATTTATAGCATCTTGGAGAGAAAAAAAGAATCCCACTTGGACAGAACGTTTAAACTCCGAAATTCATATTATCCTGTTACATATCAAAATCAAGAGGAAATCCACTTAGAAAAGTTATTACAGAGCGTGGAGAACGGAGAAGAGTGTAAAAAAAACAGACATGTTGGGTTGAAACATTTGCCAATTAGGGAGTATGCAAATTCAATGGTTTATTTACATAGTCTTTGCCACAGGCAGGTGGTGGCAGTGGTTTGTTATCCTGCTTATACAACTCTATTGTTTCTTCAACAATTTCACACAACTCAGCAAAAACTGCTTGCTCATTATTACCATGACATCCACCATAGACCAAACCCGAACAGCTCCCGATAAAACACTAGTCCTTGTCAGACCACTCAACTATTTTTGCATACTTTGTGCTGTCATTCATAATAAATGCCTTTTCCTTATAAGCTTTGCGGCCTCTGCGCCTCCGCGTTAAAATAAAACACGAAAGCGCTATTCAACATTAATGCTACGGCTTCTGTTTTACTTCAATCAAGTTGCCGGAAAAGTCCTTGAGAAAGTAGGCGGTCTTGTCATTATGTTTCCCGATGATTACTTCAGCATTAAACTGTTTCGCCCTTTCTGTGAGCTCTGAAAGGCTATCCACCGTTATAGCGAAATGGGTGAAATTGGGATTTTCAGGTTGAAAATCCGATATGAACACCTCGATCTTTATCCCCTCATTTTCAACAACCAGGACCTTGATCTCTTTGGAAACAGAAAACAGTTGCTCTGAAAGCTCAGGTGCTAAGAGAATTTCCCTGGTTTTTTCCAGACCCAGAAAATCGACATAAAACTTCAGTGCCTGCTCTTGGCTCTTATTAATAATACCAACGTGATTTAATTGCATGGAGTATTTTAACTATTAACAGTTCGATATGCAAGCCTAAGGTTCCAGGGCAAAAACCAGTCAAGTACATTGGCTTGTTGGCCTTTCCTATGTGTTATCAAAATTGAATTGTTCCAGCATTTCAATGCGATCAACCAAGCTCTCAAGTCTAACGTCACTTTCTTCTTGGACTGAAAGATTTGCTATATAAATGACTTTTTTAGAATATTTTTGCTCATCATTTGTCGCATCTTCTGATTTCATTGTTTCTTCGTGAATTTTTATAGCATCACCAATATTGCTCTCATACCTGCCAAATTTAGCATTGATCAAAAAACCTTCGATCAAAGCGCATTCATGCGATAGAATACGTTGCGTTTTACTGAATAAGCTGTAGAAATGCTCAATCATCTCATTTGGTGTATTTTCATTAATCAAATACCGCTCGTATATTGCTCGGTTTTTTTCTCTTGTTATAATTAAAAAAGCTAGTAAATTTGGATAAATATATGGATTCCTCTCTGTAGATTTTATAACCAAGTTTACTCTTGCAAGAAGCTGTTCTACCTCTCTTAGTGTTAGTTTATATGCATTTGCTAACAAATAAAAAGTATCAAGTAAGTGTTTCCTTTCATATTGAAGCTCACGAAATTCTGTTCTCTCCTCAAAGAATGATTCAAAACCAAATGTGTTAAAAAGAAATATTATGTAGGATTTTATATCAGGGGTTTTGAGAGAATATTCAATATCTATAAACCTTCTGAGATATCCTGTTGCCTCAAAATCACTTCCGTAAACAGACTTTACGCTGTGTGAAAGCTGCTCTTTATCCAAAGAAAGAACAAAAATAATGTTTTCTATATCAAATAGGTGCTTGATTCTCTCAAGTAGCTCAATTGCATAAGTCGGCCTACATCTATCTAATTCGTCAACAAAAACAATCAGTGGTTTCTTTTCTGTACAGACACCCTCTACTGCTTTGCTCAAGTTACTTTTGAATTCTGCAATAGAACTTTTAGTATGCTCATAAGCTTTTATTGCATCTTTAGACAATCCTTCAAAAAACTTTACTGCCTCGGCATCTAGAATGCCTGAGGTTCCAACTTTAATTAGAGCCGGTATACCCTTCTTCACTAAATGTGTACCTACTTTTTTTGTCTTTTCCCAAGCCTTATTTTTACCCCCAGATTTATTTAAAAAATCCTTGAATGAAGAATTTATTTCGCCGAGGAATGCTAATAATGGGTCATCGGCAAAGTCTGTCTCCCATGCATTAAAGTACAATGAAGAGATATTTTTACCACCGAGATAAGACTTCTACATTTTTATAAAAGTGGGCTTTCCTGTCCCCCATCTCGAATTTATAGACAACACCATCGGGGGGGATTCATATTTCTAACAAGATTAGAAAGATTCTCGATTTCCGACTTTCTCTCCAGCTTGTCATTTTTAAACGGATCATCATCATCAGGGATTTCTATAGGACGAACTTTAAATTCCATTAGCACACAACTCCTTATTGTTTCATAAAACGCACATTGAAAGGCTCAGGTCAAACCTGACCAGGCTGTCCGAGAATACACCTTAGGAAGCTCAATCATAAAGTAATATTTCCAAATTATACAGGAGTAATTGAGAATATATTCCTTCATGTTATAATATACGTCAATGAAGTATTCGACACCTAAACACGTTAATCAATTAAAACTTTTTCCCGACTCAGAAGGACACACAATTCACCCATCTATACCACTGATTGTGTTACCAGAGAACAAACAATCAATGAGGATCAACCATATGACAAAATTTAAATCGTTGCATGAATCACAAAAGCCCCTCATACACCTAACGCCTGAATCATACTTAGAATACATAGGAGAGTTAATTCCCCATGACCATCTTTGCCGGATGGTAAAAGAGGTAGTGTTTTCATTAGATACAGAACCAATAGAGTCCAAATATTCCTATTTAGGCCAAAACAGCTATCATCCGAAATTGCTTTTGAGTATATTGTTTTACGGATACGCCACAGGAGTACGTAGCGGCAGGCAGTTATCAGAGAAATGTGTAAGTGATCATATGTACATACATTTAATGCAATGCTACAGGCCAGACTACAGAACAATTTGTGATTTTCGTAAGAATAATATCAAGGAGATTGAGAAATATTTTGTAGACATAGTAAGGATATTTAGTGAATTAGGTTATGGAAATGTAGGGAAGATATACCTGGATGGAACAAAGATCAAAGGCAACGCATCATCTAAGAGGACAAAGGATCGTGCAGGTTTTGAGAAATGGGTAGGAAGTATCGAAGAACAGATAAAGAACATGTTAAAGGAAGCAGAGGCAATAGACAATCAGGAAGATGAGAGTTGCAGACTATCTTCTGATCAAGAAGAATTGCAGAAGAAGCTGGGTAATCGTAAATATGTGAAGAGTAAGATCCATGAGGCATTGAAGATGCTAAAGGATGAGCAAAGGAAGAAGATCAACCTGACAGATCGAGATGCTAATTATATGAAGTCAGGAGGTAGCAAGGACATTCGCCCGGGATATAACTGTCAGGCGTCGGTAACAGAAGATGGGATTATTGTAGCATCTGATGCGGTTACAGACGCAAACGACCATGGTCAGTTAGAGCAGATGATTGAACAAACAGAATTAAACACAGAAAAGAAAGTAGACGAAGCGACGGCAGATAGTGGATACGGTGGTTATGCAAGCTATGAGTATCTTGAGGAGAGAGGGGTAGATGGATATGTTCCGGATAAGTGGTTTCACCAATACAAGTCAGGAGAATACAAGAAGGAAGAGAACCGTTATCATTATAGTAATTTTAAATACGATGCTTCAAGTGATAGTTACATTTGTCCTGAAGGGAAACGACTAGCATATTGGAAGACCCGAAAGAATAAGACGAAAAGTCGTCAATGGAACCATAAGGTGTACAAAGGAACAGAATGTACAAGTTGTGCAAAACGATTGTTGTGTACAAAGTCGAAAGTACGGGAATTATTACTAGATATTCGTGAGCCGTTATTAAATCGGATGAGGGAAAAATTGCTTAGTACAAAGGGAGCGTTAAAATACTTTAAGCGTCAATATACAATCGAGCCAATCTTTGGGCATTTGAAATATAATTTAGGCTATAGAAGTTTCTTATTGCGAGGCGTAGAAAAGGTAAGGGCGGAGTTTAAGTTAATGTGTATCGGGTGGAATTTGAAAAAGATGTTAAAGATGGGAATAAGGCCTGAAAGGGTTTAGTTATTAAGCAGAGGGAATAGATGACAGAGTATACGGTGTAGTGAAGTATCTGATTGAGTGATGTTGCATAGAATTTACCTAAACGGGAAAAAATAAAAGAAACGTCAGTATTATTGGATTTTAAAAATTCTACCAACTTTAGCAATTACATACGGTATCAGGTATTGGTATTATTTGTTCTCGGACAGCCTGTGA
>Ga0233431_1005809_pt1 | contig 11600 bp, 13 predicted proteins | sample SI_118_April2016_FD_179867 | JGI IMG/M metagenome (GOLD analysis project Ga0233431, IMG submission 179867) | Seawater microbial communities from Saanich Inlet, British Columbia, Canada - SI_118_April2016_200_MG | ecosystem: Environmental > Aquatic > Marine > Inlet | place: Canada: British...
CTGTTAAGACAATACCTGCAAACGGTGCTGTATATGCTATGACTTTTACAAACAATGATGCTGTAGCAAGAACTTTTGTTCTAGAAACAGCTGGTGCAGAATGGGCTCAAGCTACTGTTAACCCAACAACTGTTGTTGTAGGTGCAGGCGCTAGTGAAATAGCATCTATTTTTGTAGCTCCAAACGCAGATGAACAAGGAACAAGACAGTTTACTGTCTTTATTAAGGAAGGTTCACAAATCGTTAAGACAATTGGATTAACTGCAAATGTTGAAGGTAACTCAGTTACTGGAAACGCAGGTTTCGATTTCGAAGACGTTGTTGATTCTGGACTTAAATGGATAGCAGCTATATTAGTTGTTGTTCTAATCGTTCTGTTCGTTATGTGGAGCTGGAACAAAGCAGAAGAAGAACTTTAAGTTCTTCTTACTTTTTCTTTTTTATAATTTTTATAATATGGCTCTTGTTGCGAGTTTTCCGCCATCAGAAAGCGATATCTTAAAATCACGAAGAAATTCTTTAGCATGGCTAAATGGATTTCGTTCGTACGCAGGGTCTAAGTATTATGTTGAGGAAGTTCAGTTACCTGTTTCATTTAGGGAAAAAGTTGAACAATATTTTAGAAAACGCGCTAGAGAAGAATTACCTGAGAAACAGTTCTTACATGAGACGCCTAATACGGATAGCAATAATTTAATGGAGTTTAACCTTCTTTTGAGAATTAATTTTCGTAATAAATTGTATGAACTCCATGCTGGCGACCCATCGAAAACAGAAGTGACGTGGCGCCAGGAAGGTGGGGAATTAACTCTTGAGAGCTTGGCTCTTCGGAATGAATTTAATGTGAAAAGTTATGCGTTCGATAAACTCATTCATATGCATTCACATCCGGGAAAAGATTTTGCAGTTCCTAGTGGCTCTGACATTAGTTTTTTTGCTATGCTACAAGAGCAGCAAGTAAATATCACGCAAAAACTTTATTTCTCGATTTATGCACCACGTTATAATATATTTGCACATTACAAAATTACTAAGTAAGTTTTAGTTTCTTTAGTTTTTATACTTATTTTCTTATTTAATTTTTATCGAAATACTTATATACTATGGTATCAATTGGTATCTATGGCACTTCAACAAATTAACTTAAGATTACCTGTAAATTTAATCAATGCAGCGAAGAATTATGCTGAGCATTTCGGCTTTAAAAATGTCCAAGAGCTTACTGCAGAAGCATTAAGAGAAAAAGTTATGGAAGAATCTGAGTTTGACGAAACTTTTAGTAAAGAAGAAATATTGTTAATAGAAGAACTTGCAAAAGTAAGTATTAAAAAAGGCTTACTCGGAACTGAGGAAGAACTTAGAAAAATCTTAAAATCATAAAATGAGTTTTAGAATTGTACCAACTAAAGAGTTTTTAGAACAAGCAAAACAGCTTGATGAAAAAACAAAAAGAATTCTTGATAATAAGTTGGATTTACTACAGGAAAATCCATATCGTTTCAAAAAGCTTTCAGGATATGATTTGAAGTTGTTTAGAATACGATTTAGTGTTAATAACAAAGATGTGCGTTTAATATACACAATAATTGAACCGAACGTTATTCTAATTTGTTTCATAGCACGGAAGAAAGATTACAAAGATTTAACTAAATATCTTAAACAATTTCAGAACTAATTTTCTTAATTTCACTAATATCTAGTTTCTTGTGAACAAATATATTTATACTAACTTAGCAAAATCAACTCAATAGTCATACATAGGTGATTGAGAATGATGAAAAAAAGATTAATTGTATTTGTAGCCTTACTAGTAGTTTTACTTGGTATGGGCAGTGCTCAAGCAGCTTCAAGCTTCAGTTTAAGCACAGAACAAGCGTCACAGGAAACCTGTCCAACAATGTTTACAACATATCAGTTTACTGTAACTAATACGGGCGATGAAATCGACACATATACTGTTAGTAAATCTGGCAGTGCAGCAGCGTGGGCTCTTACCTCGCCACCAGGATTTGTCCTGGCTCCCGAAACTTCTCAATCAATCTTTGTTTATGTAACTCCTGCTAAGGGTGCCCAAACAGGTATATATGGATTAGATATTACTGTTACTGCAGATAAAGCAGGACCACAAGCATCTTCTGTAAGTTTAGATGTTGGTGAGTGTCATGCACTTACAACATCCTCTCAACAGATAGCTCAAACTATCTGTACAGGAGAGACAGCTTCGTATGAAGTTATAGTTCATAATGCTGGTCAATGGAGTGAAAACACGCAACTTAGCCTTGCAGGTTCAGCAGCTCCATGGTCAAGTTTAAGTTATGAATATCTTCGCTTAAATAAGGATGAATCTAGTACAATTACTGTATCTGTAGAACCAAGAGCAAATGAAGTTGGAGATTTTGACTTAACTGTAACTGCACGTTCATTAGAGAGCAACGCACTTGCAAGTCAGAATTTTGATCTAAAAATCAATGGGTGCTATGGTATGGATTTAACTGCAGATGAGAACTTTGCATCTTTTTGTGAAAACTCTGAGGTTAAGATACCGGTAGTTCTGCGCAACACTGGAACTGCACAAAACACCTATGATCTATCTATTTCTGGTGCTGAGTGGTCTGCTGTTGACCAGAAACAAGTAACTCTTGCTGCAGGAGAATCACGAATTGTAAAAGCAGTTTTGTTCCCAGGATATGGAATATATGGTAAATATAACTTTAAGTTAGTTGCTGAGTCAGTATATGGTGATGATTCAGAGTCTATTGATTTAACTGTTAATGTTCTTAAATGTCATGATGTTAGCCTTACTTTAGTTACACAAGAAGATAGAATCTGCCCAAGAACAACAAAAACATACACTGCAGAGATTACTAATACGGGTACTACTGCTGAACGTTTTTCTTTATCTTTGAGAGCACCTAGTTGGGTAGCTCTTGATAAGACTACACTTTCACTTGCTGCAGGAGAGTCAGCTACGGCAGGTATTACTGTTGCGCCAATACAAGTTATACCTGGCATGCATCCAGTAACTATCGAAGTAACATCTATTGAAGGAAGTAAAGTAAATGCTAAAGCTACGTTAAATGTTGAAGTTGCTTCTGAAAGCTCTTGCTTTGGTGTAAGAACAATTGCAGAAAGAGAACAAGTACGTATTGCTTATGGTGAAGGAACTTTAGTTCCAATTGTTGTTGAAAATATTGGATCTGAAACTGAAACTTATTCATTTGATATTTCTGGTGATGGCGCCTCTTTTGCTCAGCTAAACCCAAGTTCAATAACCGTTAATGGCAATAGTGCAGATACAACTTACTTGTACCTTGCTGTACCAGAAAAAACTGCTAAAGAATCATATTCAGTGATTGTATCTGCAAGAGATGAATCTGGTGTTGTTTCAAGTTCAAATACTATTTATGTGACTCTTACTGATGAACCAACACTTATCCCTGAACCACAACCCGATGATGAAGATGATACGCCTGTTGTGGGTATTTTTGATAGCTTTTCTGGAAGTTTGACTGGTTTGACAGATAAACTAACTGGTTTCTTTTCAGGAATACGAGCTGAAGAACCTGCTGTTGAAGAACCGATTGTAGAAGAGCCAGTAGATACCCCTTCTGTTGAGATGCCTGCGTTTGAGTTCCCAACTTTAGATTCAACACAGATAACTGAACAAGTTAATACTTACAAGTATTGGATTATTGGTGGAATTATTGTAATCTTGCTAGCTGCTTTTGCTGTAACTCAAAATCGTGGCAAGAAGGGTAAGAACGATGTTAGTTTATGGAAACGCTTCACAAATTGGTTAGAGGACGAAGATGTTGAAGAGATTGAGTTAGTTGATACTTTAGATGAGTCAAAGGATACTAAGAAACAAGGTATGTGGAAACGCTTCACAAACTGGCTAGAAGAAGAGGATGATGAGCTAAAAGAGCTTTACAAAGATACGGATTCTAAGCCACAAGTTAAAATTTCTGCAAAAAAGCTGATAAAGACGGCAACTAAGCAAGAAAAACCAAAAGCCAAAAAAACTGAAAAAGGTGCATGGCAGAAGTTTGTTGATTGGTTAGAGGAAGAAGACGAACCCGTTTCTAAGCCTAAGAAAACTGTTGTAGTTACAAAGCCAAAAACAAAGCTAGCAAAACCTCAAGCTAAAAAACAGACAAAGAAAGAAGGAAAGAGCTTTTTCCAGAAGTTTAGCGATTGGCTAGATGAAGATATTGAAGATCCAAAACCAAAGAGTAAGCTAACTAAGAAATTAGCTAAAAAGCCAGTAGCTAAGAAAAAAGGCTCTGCTAAAAAACAAGAAAAGAAACAAAAACCTAAGAAAAAAGGCAAGTCAGGTATAGATCGTTTTAAGGATTGGCTAGATGAAGAGTGATCTGAATGACTACGCAACCAGGATGCCGGCCTACTTTTGATGAGTCTGAGAGTGTTACTCTTTACAAAATGATTGTTGAAGGCACTTGCCCACCTAATATAGATCCAAACGATATAATAGAAGTTAGTTCCTTACTTAAAAAACGAGGATCTATTTCTGAAGATAGAGGAGTTCTTAATTCTGTTGTTACGGGATTTTATACAACAGAAGAGTTTTCTCAACTCAAAAAGTATCTAAATAATATGAACATTAGCTTATTTCCCGTTGAAGAACGAAGTGGACATTGGCGTTTTTTGTATCAATATCGTGGTAATAATCGTAAGTTCTTAGAAATTAAGTTGGAGTCAACTATCGAATAGTTAGACATTTATCTGCATGAAGTCTTTAGCTAGTACTGTATTTTTGAATACAGACTTTGCTTCTACAGCAAGTTCTTTTGTGTCTTTGTATCTCTGGCTAAAGTGTGTGATTGCAAGCTTCTTAACTTTCGCAGATTTAGCAATCTTAGCAGCATCTTTAACTGTAAGGTGGCCATGATCTTTTGCTTTTTCTTTAATTTTATTTGAGAATGTTCCTTCACAAATAAGCAAATCTGAATCTTTAGCAAGTTTTGCTAGTTCGGGCATTGGAGCAGTATCAAAAATAAATGTGATCTTTTTCCCTAAGCTTGAATATGTAACATCTTTTGCTTTGACTTTCTTGCCTTTGATTGTAACATCCTTACCTTCTTGTAGTTTTTTTAATGCAGGAAGACCTTGAACTTTCTCTTTTTTTACCCAATCTTTATTGATGCGATAGCGATCTTTTTCTTTGAATGTATATGCTAGGCAAGGTACTTTATGTTTGACAAAGATTGCACTTACTTCATAGTCTTTTGTGTTGATTGCGATATTTGATTTGCGAGTATCTACTTCATGGATTGCGAGTTTAAAGCAAGGATGTATGTGAAGAGCTTTGAATAAGTTTTTGATAGATTCCTTTGTTCCGCCCGGACCAAAGATTTCTAGTAAGTCTTTCCGACCATTCATAGCCATACTTTCTAGCAAGCCAGGTAGACCCAAAACATGATCTCCGTGCCAGTGAGTGATAAAGATCTTTGTGATCTTCATTGGGCTTTCTCCAGCAATCCGAAGCTGGCGTTGAGTACCTTCACCACAATCAAACAAGATTGCTTCTGATTGGTATCTTAGCAAGATAGATGTATGACTCCGATCCCGCGTTGGAAATGAACTTGCTGTTCCAAGGAATTGTATTTTCATATACTAAATCAGACAATTTACCCTTAAAAAGATGATGATTGTGGTTTGGAGTAAACTGTTCTTTTTAAATAGAATATACACTACTCTATCAAGATGAAAATAATTAAGTTAGTTTTAATGTTTATTTTATTTGGAATTATGATTACAATGTTTACTGGAAGTGCTGCAGCAGAGTGTATTAGATATGGGGCGTATGATCGCGTCGGGTGCCATGCATTTGATGCTCAATACGGTGGAGATAAAGAAACTTGTAAAGATAATAAATTTTCATATACATATATAGGTGATGAGATTCAGTATACTAAGTGTGGTTGGGGTCAGGAAGATGGCGGTAATTGCTGGAATTCTGGAAGTACTTTAAATTGTGATGATCGATTATTTGAAGATGAAGAAAAATGTAATGAACAACTTGGTTGTATTTGGCATGAGGCTTCGATATTTTCGTTGAATTATGCTGTTCGTGTAAAATATGCTGTTCTTCCTGATGAAAGAAAAGATCTAGGATGGATTAACCGTGAAGAACTATTAACTCTGCTGGCAGATGATGCTGATCTTTATCCTAATATGGATACGGATACGATGAATATTTTTAATGATATTTGTACATGTAATAATGTCGATTATGCAAGTTCTGAATATTACGTAAAATATTCGAGCTCAGGGGATTATTATATGGGTATATTACCTCAGGATTGCGGTATAGATGATAGTTGCAATTTATTTAATAATGGCGGTGCTTGGTTAACTGCACCACAATCTTTAGTAGCATCTAAGGTGAAATGTATCTACGTTTCAGATAGTGATGGTGGTTTTAATCCATATGAGCGAGGAAAGTGTACAGATTTTAATCGTGAAACTGTTGAAGATTATTGTACTGATGATGGCTTGATTGAGTACTATTTAGAAGCTGGCGAGTGTAAGTCTATATTAGTTACTGGCGAGGTTGTTGGAAGTTCGGTAATTAATGCAGCAGATATTTGTGAAAATGGCGCAATTGTTGTGCCAGATTTTTAATTTTTTCTAGCTGAGCGAAGCTCAGCTTGGTTTTAGTTAGCTTTTTAAATTGTTTATCTGAGTATATATTGGAGACAGGACTCTTATTGCTCCGAGCCGAGAGGTGGGGGGCGAGTTGTTCTGAATTTATATGCCAACAAAAAAGAAAGTAGATAATAAGAAAAATAAAACAGCCAAGACTATCAAAGAGATAGTACCAAAAGTTGATAAAACAATTTCAGAAGCTAAACAAGAGATCAAACTTAGTGGTCCAATCCGCGGAAAGCTGATCGGTGATAAAGTTATGATTGAAGAAGATTACGAGCTCTTCTTGCCGTTTTATGATCGATCTAATTTTGGAGAGATCCATGGCGTAAAAACCAAGCGCATTGAGTTGGGTTTACCTGAAGCACTTTACCTTATGGAACGCGGAAAGCTAGTAGTTTCTAGTGGTAGAGTCAAACTAGATCTTGAGAAGTTTGTAAGAAATGCTAGAAAAGCAGAAAAGCACTTCTGGACTCGATATAGAGTTTATCGAGAATTGAGAACAAGAGGTTATACACTTAAAACTGCATTGAAGTTTGGCGCAGATTTTAGAGTCTATCGTAGAGGTGTAAAGATGGGAGAAGACCATGCTAAGTGGGTTCTCTTTTGCACAGATGAAAATGATGGACTCACGTGGCGGCAGTTTTCTGCGATGAATCGAGTTGCAAACTCCACAAGGAAACACTTACTCGTGGGCGTTGTAGATGACGATGGTGATGTAACTTATTATACTATAAGATGGATTAAGCCATAGTCCATCGTTTTTTGTTTCTTTTCATCTTATATTTTATTTTTCCAGTTTTCTCCAATTTATTAAGATAAACTAAGCAATGTCCCATACTTAGCTGAACATAGTTTGCGATGTCTATTGTTTTAGTTCCGGAGCTTTTGCTTAAAATTTCTAATATTTTGTTGTTTATTACTTTCTTTGGTCTATATCGTGAAGTGCGATGTAATCGTTTAATTCTGAATTGTAATTTGTCTTTCTTTTCTGGATGATTGGAACTAATAATTTTGTTAAATAATTCAATATATTTTCCTAGTATGTTAATTGTGTATATTGGCTTTTTTTGTGGACGTATTGTCTCATAAATTGCAGTATGTATACTGAATATTTCAAATAGGCGTGCTATATCCATAGCCATCTGTTTTCCCGTAATTCTTATTCCTACGGCTCCAGATACGCATCCTTCATCATCGAATAAAGCACGCAAAAATACTTTCTTGCAGTTATCTGGAGCTGTAAAAACTAGCTCAGGAATATGGTCTTTGTTATCAAATGAGATATTAAATATACTAGCAAGAAAGTCTTTTACTTGTTTCTGAAATACAACAATTGGAATTCCTAGTGTTCTATCTTTGATTTCAACATCGCCAAAGATTGCTAAATCTTGTTTGAATTCATCACGGAGTTCTTTACACGTGTTCGAATAGTATGGTTGTTTTTGTCTTGTTGCACTTCCATCCCCAATCATATGCCCAAGCAGGCGATAGAGTGCAGGGCACTCTTTAACTGGAAGAATTTGGTTTTTGATTGGCTTGCCTGCTCTTGGCCTGTAAGCAAGCATTCCTCTTTCAATTGTTTTGATTTCATTTACATTTAGGAATTGCTTTGACTTTTTTAGAACCCAAATTGGTATGTATTGTACGTATTCTTTCTTTTTCTTTGTGCCACTTCTTATATCATATTCTCTAACTGTTGAGGGGTCTAACTTTAAGAATTTTGAGTATTGCCTTCTGCTTTCAAAACGATTATACATTTTATTGAAGAATATTTTGTTTGTAGCGTCTTCAAGCATAACGTATATTGAGTCTGGAAGATCCCATAGGTGAAATTTTTTCGAAGCACGCATAATGTATGTAACCTCTCCACTATAAAGCTAAGACACGTACATGTCTAGTGTCTATTAATCTACTGTCTAAGGATTTATTGGACAAATGATGTGCTTGGTTATATATTTACAATATAGAAAACATTATCTTTCAGATTGGCTAGAAGAAACCCTAAATTATTTTAAGTAGTAGTTACTCTAAATAGCATGGCAAACTTACTAGAAAAGGCAAAATACCTAATTATAGCTATGATTGTGCTTGATGTTATCTTGTTGTTAGTTCCATTTGGAGTACCTCTTTCTGAGGCAAGCTATGGATTCTTAGCAGATGTTAGCGTTCTGTTACAAGATGTAATTATATTAGCAGTAGTTATGTATTTCTTAAAGAAGAAATAATCACAAATGTTGAAAGACGCTAGCCGGAATATGTTTAGTCCATTTGCGAGATTCAGCGAGTTTTCTCATCTGATTGAATATGATGATATCAATATCATCATTTGAGAGGTTCTTCAGAGCTTTGTTTCTCTTCATCGCTTCTTTGATAAAGTCATATCCAATTTGAGTTTTCATGATTGTGAATTTCTAAAGGTGATTATGCGCGCCTAAACGGCGCGCGGATTTAGCTAGCGTAGGTGAGAGTCGCTGGCACTAAACATATCTATCTGTTTGGTTTAAAAAACAGTTATGAAGATTTAAGCCAGAGGAATTTTCTGGAACTATGTTCCATAATGTCTTTATTACTGTCGCCTAAAGCATATAATGCACATGACTTTAGATCAGGTTACCTTTATGGGATGCGCGTTTGAAGCTATTATGGCTTTGGTTCTACTAGCAATAAGTTTCTATAGTTATTCTATTTTTAAGATCACTCGTGAAAAAAGTTATAAGTGGTTTAGTGCATCTTTTGCTCTGATAGCAATGTCTTTTATTGGTCGAGTTATTATGCAGTTTGTTATTCATACAAATTCTCTTCGTAAAACTGTATCGGATGTAGTAGTTTTGACTTTGAAGCATAATGGTGCGTCAGATATACTTTGGCATTATGGCCTTTTTTCATACCGAACCTTGATGTTATTAGGTTTGATTGGTATATTCCTTATTTTAACTAAGTCTAAAGAGAAAAAGAGCTGGATATTATTAGGTTATTTAGCAATTATGACGGCAGTTGTAAGTATGAGGCAGATGTACGTTTTTGACTTAACTGCTGCAGCTATTATTTTGCTAATTTTTGCCCAGTTTGCTAAAAACTACATGCGTCGCCCAAGTAAGCGATCTTTGGGTGTAGCTCTAGCGTTTTTAATTATATTCTTCAGTCACATAAGCTTTATATTCATGAATTTTGACTACTCAATGTTCGTAGCAGGCAAGATAATACAGCTGTTAGGGTATCTGACCCTGCTAGCAGTATATGTTGGTATTCTGCTGAGACGGTAGTAATCAAATGGTAAGACGTACAAGATTAGAAGTTTTGAATGATATGCTTGTAGCTATCCAGAAGGCCGGTGGCCATATTAAGCCAACTCATCTTATGTATAAGGCTAATCTATCACATAAATTATTAAATATTTATTTAGGTGATCTTTTGTCCAGAAAGATGGTTTCTGAAGTTATGGTTGATAAAACGCACAAGAATATTGAGCTAACAGACCGCGGTAGCGAGTTTTTAGTTAAGTTTAGGCAGATTAAGCAGTTCCAAGATAGTTTTGGTCTGTAGTCTTAACTATGGATTTCTTTTAAAATAAGTTAAGGTTATTAGATTATGGCTATTACTGTTGATAATGAGGCAGAATTCTGGAACACATTTTTTGATCATGGTGGCAGAATCAACATGGTTGGTTTAGATTTAGAAGGTAGAATTGTCATTGGTGCTTCTGCTGGTGGTAGATCTGAGGGTAGCAAAGATCGCGCATATTCGCATGAACGTCCAGCAGATATGAGTTTGCCTGCTCTTGAGCGTAATAATCAGTATGCTAATACAGTAACTATTGAACAACTTAAAGAGAAGACTGATTCGTATCATAATTATATATCATTTAGAGTTGGTGCTACGTTAGATGAGCATATTGGGCACCCTTCAGTTAATGCAGAAGGTGTGATGGTAGTTTCAAATGGTTGCCATACAAGTGATATTTATGGAGCCTTTAGGAATGCAGTTAGACAGTTTGAGGAAGACATTTTAGGAGACGTGTCTGTTGAAAAGCTATATAGACATGCTGTTGAGACTGCTTTGTTAGATGCAGGCCCAGAAACAGATCCATGTAATACTGCAAGAATTGCGACAGCTGTGGATGCTAGAAATGGCTTTGCGGTGTTGGGAATTGCGTACTTTAAGGACCCTGAGAATCGGCAAGGTATGGAAGTTAGAACGCAGTTTGTAGATTTACGTAATCTAGATAATGGACAAGGATTGGCAATTTCTACTTATGATGGAAGTCCAGATGATCCACTAAGACCACCATTAGATGGAGATGGCGAGCCAGTATTACTTAACTTATTGAATGTGGATGGTTCTGCAGAGTCTCTGCTGAATGTACAAGATAAGAGATTCCATGGTTGCGCTGGAACTTGCACTTTTGAGCCAGGTTTACCTGAAGGATCTGCAGGAGCAGTTAGAACTAAAGACATACCAAGTGGAAAATATACTTGGAACTTTAATCCAGAAGCAGAGAAATCAGCTGCTTAACAAAATTCTTAAGAAGTCTGCGGTTTTATATATTATATGGAAGTTAAAGGCATAAATTCTGCAGAAGAGTTTAATGCATTTTGTAAGCGTAATGGATTTATTTGGGGTCCTGAGCCAGAGCTATATGGTGGTATTGCGGGTTTTTACACATATGGACCTCTAGGTAAGCTGCTAAAGAATCACGTTGAGAATCGAATCAGAAAGGTCTTTACTGACAATGGTTTTTGGGAAATTGAAGCTCCGATTGTTATGCCAGAAGTAGTCTGGAAAGCTTCAGGTCACCTAGATAATTTTGTAGATCCTTTGATTAGATGTTCTAAGTGTGATGCTTCTTTTAGGGCAGATAATATTATTGAGGAAAAGCACGATGTCGTAGCTGATGCAATGACTAAAAAACAGCTATTGGATTTTATTAA
>Ga0233431_1005811_pt1 | contig 11588 bp, 9 predicted proteins | sample SI_118_April2016_FD_179867 | JGI IMG/M metagenome (GOLD analysis project Ga0233431, IMG submission 179867) | Seawater microbial communities from Saanich Inlet, British Columbia, Canada - SI_118_April2016_200_MG | ecosystem: Environmental > Aquatic > Marine > Inlet | place: Canada: British...
AACCCAGATACCAACTGTACAACTGTGTCGCAAAGGTACTGACCAGCACGCGGCCATCGGCCACCGTAAGCCCCGACAGGTCCACCGGGCTTGATGGGGGCCAGTCTTCATTCCTGATGGTTCCCCCTTCGCCGGCTGTTTCGAACAACAGATTGAATGCGCTCTGTAAATTGACCAGTTCGGTTTTCTGGGAACCAGTCAACGCCGCCACAATGCCGCCGATCACCTGAGCCCGGGCATAACTGATTTCAGCGTCGATGGCGTACAGATCGGCCGTGAATTCCCTGACGGCGCTTTCATCCAAGCCGCTAGTGCCATCAGGAAGGTCGTTCCCCAGAAGACGCCGGAAACCCTTCATCAGAACAAAGCGTTTATATCCATAAGCATCCACCTGTTCCGCCTGCGTATTGGCCAGGCTCACCAGGGCTTGAACCTGTGCGTCTGTCAGGATCGACAGGACACTGTCCGAAACCCTGCCGGCAAATTCCGTGTTGTGCCCAAACCCGTTGGGCATGATGTCGCGCATATATTGAAACCCGAAAAAATCAGACACCTTGCCGGGCGGAAAAAACGTGTCTGAGCACAGGTCTCCCGTCAGAAACGCCAAACCGTCGAAGGCAATGGTTTTCATCTGGGCTTCATCCGATATGGCCTGCTCAATGGAAATGTTGCCGTTACTCGGATCGTCTCCCGGGCCGGGATTCGCATCACCAAAAGCCGCATTGCAGGCATCACGGCAATAGCGCCGATCTCCACAGGCCAAAAGCTCCGATTCATCACAATACACCTTGCATGCCTGCTCACTGCCGGTTTCGACGGCAGCGGAATAATCGCCGTCCGGTCCCAGGACCGATGGCGGATCCACGGTAATGAAATCGGAATTGTCGCTAAAATCCTCCTCAGCGCACGCATCCCTGCAACCCTTCCGTTCCCCGGGATTGACAAGGCAGTCACAACAGTCTTTGCACTGCGGTCCGTCAACGGTATTGTTGATGCAGGATTCATAGGTCAGGGTAGCCCCAGCTGCCGCCTCACCCAAAAAACCCATGGAAATCCCCATCAATAGAATCCCTGCTGCCGTAATGGTCCTTCCTGTTCTTAAAATCTTTGAAAATGATCGGATTGCTTCCATTCTGTCTCCCTTCACAAGCCATTATAGACCATCTGAGTATTTTTGAAAACCGGCTATTTGTCCCTATCCGGTTTCTGGCCCTCTTTCCCTTTCCTGTCAGGCGGCGGATCCAGTGCGCTGATCTTTTCGGGATTGAAGCCCGCAGCTTCAATCGCTTCGCCTTGCCCCGGTCCTTGCCGGATACCGGCTTCCCTGAAAGCGTTATTGATCGCTCTTGCATCAGCCGCGGTGAGTGACGATGAATCATACCGGCTCAGTATGGAAACCACCTTGGCTTTCTGTTCATCGGACAATTGCTGCTCCTGATTTCCGTCTCCCAGGGGTGGCACGGGAGCATTGTCACCTGCCAGAACTGGTCCCCAAAACAATACACTTATAAACCCCCATACCGATAATAAAACAATTGCTCTTTTCGAAACATTCTTCATGATAACCTCCCCCTTGATTTAATGTTTGATTTGAACTGCTCTTTGTTGCCTCCCATCATAAAGCCCGAAAATGAACTCAGCATGAACAGCCGTCAATTTTTTTGATTTTTGATTTTTTTCATGAATTCGCGTACCCTTTCATTTTCGGTTCATCTTATGGTGGTAGTGTCTCTTGAAACGTGAAGAATGAGGAGTGATGCATCATGAGAATCCTGCTGGTGGATGATGACAAAAGATTTTGTGATACGGTCAAACGGGGATTGGAGGAGAATGCCTATGCGGTGGATTGCGTCCATGATGGGGACGACGGGTATTATTATGCTGAAACAACCCCCTATGACCTCATCATATTGGATGTCATGATGCCGAAAAGAAACGGTCTGGCGGTATGCCGGGCGCTGCGCTCAAGAAGCATCCTCACCCCCATCCTGATGCTCACCGCAAAGGATGCCGTTGAAGACCGTGTGAAAGGACTGGATACGGGTGCGGATGACTATCTGGTGAAACCCTTTGCATTTGCCGAACTGCTGGCCCGGGTGCGCGCCCTGTTGCGGCGCGAGGGCGCATCCAAGACATCCTGGTTGAAAGTGGGCGATCTTGAGCTTGACACGGTCACCCGAAAAGTTGCATGGAAGGGTCGCCCGATCGACTTGACCGCCAAGGAGTTTGTCATTCTGGAATATTTAATGCACCATCCCGATGAAGTGGTGACCCGCACCATGATTGAAGAACATGCCTGGAATTATGATCTGGACAGCATTTCCAACCTGGTGGATGTCTACATTAAACGCATCCGGCAGAAGATCGACCCGATTTTGGGAAAACAGATTATTACAACCGTCAGAGGTGCGGGGTACCGCACTAAAACCCCATGAATTTCTTCCGCAGCATTAAATTCAGATTTACGCTCTGGTACCTTCTGATTCTGGGAACGGTGCTCATTGTCCTTGGTTTTGGCACATACCTGACCCTTTCCCGCAGATTGCACCAAGACCTGGACCAGGCATTAAAGACCCGGGCGGAACAGCTTGTCGGGTTCAGGGACATCATGGCCATTGTGGAGGGGGGGACTTTCGAGGAAGAGCCTGGAGAGAGGGTATCTTTCTATTTTTATTCAGGGGAGGGGTTGAGGAAGATCTCCCAGAAGGGGCGAAGCTTTCCCGTCGACAAAGCGTGGATCGATCGCGTCCTTGCCGGAGAGAGTGGTTTTATGAACATCAATACGGAGAAGGAAGGGCGCCTCAGAATCTATGCCATGCCCTACACTCCGGAAAACAGAAAGGTTCGGCTCGATCAATTCAGAAAAAAATGGCCCGAAAGAAAGAGAAAACCGCCGGAGAACCGAAGGGATGCATTTGAGGAAAGGCCCGGAGCACGGGAACGCGACCGACCGCCTCGGGAACCGGGCCGCCCACCCGGACCACCCCCGCGGCCACACAATGACCGGGCGGCACCTCCCCCTCCGAAACCGCCGGAAAGGGTTATGGAGGTTAGCCGGGCCGCTATCATGGTAGCGCGCTCTGCCGAGGGCATTGAAACGGTGTTGGACCTGCTTTTTCATATTCTAATGGCGGCTCTTCCGACAACCCTCATTCTGGCCGGCGGCGGTGGCGTATTTCTGCTGCGCCGGGCGCTCAAACCGGTGGAACAGATCACGGAGACGGCTCACAATATTGAAGAAAGCGATCTGAGCAGGCGTATTAGCGTCAACACAAAGGATGAATTGGGCCGTCTCGCGTTCACCCTGAATCGGATGATTGAAAGGTTGGAAAAGGCGTTCATACGGCAGAAGGAACTGACCGGGGACGCCTCCCATGAACTGCGGGGGCCCCTGGCCATTATTCAGGCGGAAACGACCCTTGCGCTCCAACGGGAGCGGGACCCTGCTTCCTACCGGAAATCCCTGGAAATCGTTGCCCAGGAAGGGGACTACATGGTCGCTGTCCTTAATCAGCTTCTAACGTTGGCACGGGCCGATTCAGGAAAGGAGCAAATGACCTTCCAGGTGGTGGAATTGGCCCATTTCCTCGAAGACTTGTGTGAGAATATGGCGATCCTGTGCGGGGAAAAGAACCAAACCCTGCATCAGGAACTCCATGACCCACTCACCATCAAAGGGGATCCGCAAGCCTTGAGGAACATGATGGTCAACCTGCTAACCAACGCCATCCGCTATACGGCGGAAGGGGGGACCATCACCGTTTCTCTTTCCCGGGAACGGACAATGGCGGTTATTGCCGTATCGGACACCGGCATGGGCATCCCTTCCCATGAATTGCCTCACATATTCAAACGGTTTTACCGTGTGGACAAGGCGCGTTCACGGGAAGCGGGCGGCAGCGGGCTGGGTCTGGCCATCTGCCATCATATCGCCCATGGGCACGGGGGCACCATCCAGGTGGAAAGTCGGGTCAACCGGGGGAGCACATTCCGCGTTCGGTTTCCTCTCTGGGGATAAACCAGGATGCAATTAGTGGAGAAAGGGGTATCAAGAATGAAAGACCATTCAACAACAACCTGGCACGCCGGGAACGGGGAAAACAGCTGGCCCGGGAGCTCAAGGGCAGACTGGACGTGGGCTCTCTCGCACGCATTCTTTCGGACCATGTCAATCGGGAGCGGGACCCCATGGACAACCCCCTTCTGGCCGCCTGGGGCTATTCCATCTGCAATCACGGCACGCGGCATCAGGAAACCTATCCCCACGAGGACCTGCCCTGGGGGACCGTAAGCGCGGAGATCATGCAGCCCTCACAGCGCCTGTTCTGGTACGCCTACGGCTGGCCTTGCGGGGAGCCGCCCGAATACGGCGACCAGATCTATCAGGACAGATCGTGGGGCCGATTCGTTCCTTTTGGCTTTGGTGCCGGTAGCGGCGAAGACGAGGAAATCACGGTGCTCGCCACCCTGGAAGGTGAGATCACGCCGGCCGGATTAGAAAGCCAGGGGGATCCGGAACCCGTTTAAGGAATGTCTTAGCTGAAATTGGGGGTCCGGCCCCAAATCCGCTTCAGGGGTCGGCAAAACCGTCGAAAGCGGCATAGTCCGGGCTGTACCGTTCCATCCTGAAGACCGCTCCCGGGTACTCATATTCCCACACCTTTTCGCCGCTTGCGGAAACTTCAAAGAAAAGACCGTCCGGTCCCTGGCAGATCAGTGTGTTCCCGTTGGGCAGTCTTTGAGCACCTGAGATGTTCTTGGCGTAAAAATCCGTTGGAGGCGTTGCCATGTAGCTCCAGTACGGGGCGGTCGGTCCGTAAGCGGTGCAGCTAAAAAAGGTGTAACTGCCGTCGGAATTGACAGGAGGAACGATTTCATCGATGGAAGAGTAGTCTCCTTCGGGACGTCCCTGGCCGTTGTTGAAAATCAGGATATGGTTTTCCCCCGGAAGACCGGTTTCAATCCACTGGGCGTCGTGCTGAACAAATAATTGCTGGTCCGCGGCGCTGCCCGAGTCGTAGGTCTGGGGATTTCCCCACCGATAGAGGAGATCTCCGCCCTTGCCGCTCTTACCCCCGGAGTGCCCCGCCGCTTCGGCTGTGGTTGTGCTGTGATCGATCACCCATATCTCGCTGAAGCCGTGGACGCTCAGCAGAATCTGATCCAAATCAGCATTATAGTCGATAGCGTTGATGTGATTCCAGTCCGCCAGGGAATTGGGGGCATAGTTGAGGTTAATGCGTTCAGGGTGTTCGCCCACATCGCCGTAGTTCTCCTTGGTTTCATCGTAGTCCTGAATGAGATGATCCCAAGCGTGCCATTGCCAGACAATGTTGCCACCGGAAACGCCCGTGGGGGCCACTTCGATCACATGATCCGGCCACAAGACGCCTTCTCTGAGTAACTCCGGGTCGCGGCCTGCAGCAATGGCCTCGGTCTCCGTTTTGATTTCCCAGGCGATCATCAACACATTGCCGTTGGGAAGGACCTCGATGTCGTGATGCAACCGGTATTGATCGCTCCGGTATTCGAACTCCCACTCTAGAGCGCCGTTCCAATCGAACTGCTCGACTCTCCCGCCGGCGCCCCCGGCATTAAACGTCGTGTCCTGGGTGTTGGCAGTGCGCATTAGTGTGCCGTCTTCCAGCAGATAGACGGATTGTCCGGGGCTGTAGTCGCTGGTCCAGGAGTGGGCGGTGTTCCCATCGTTATCCATCAGGTAGGTGGTTTTGGACCGAACAGGGGAAAACAGATTGTACCCGGCAGAAGGCGTTTCCACATTCGCCACCTCCAATTGGGCCGCATCATAAACCAGGGTTTCCGAGTCCATAAGACCGTTTGCAGACATGTCCACGCCGAAATAGAATGCGTACTGGCCACTCGGAAGCCCAGTAACGTTCAATACCTCCAGGGGTTCCGTCAAGTTGAAAAGGGGCCCTTGAAGGGCGGGCTGGAGATCTGCCATGCTGCCGACCCCGTGCCACATATCAGGATATTCGTAGTAATACCAACCCATTGGCGTCTCCGCCACAATCCACCAGTCGGCCAGTTCACCGGCCTGATCGGTGGCATCCAGCTGGATGGTTGCGGTAAGGGTGTCGTTGGATGTGAGGGTTACTTTACTGTCTTGGCTGTTTAATTTTACATCCGGAACCGGCGAGACCGCCCGGGCATGGGTGAAGGAAAGACCCAGAAGCAGCAGCGCCGAAAACATTAGGGCCCTGACCCCCGCAGGCAGCATATGAGATATTATTCTCTGTTTCTTCATGATCTACACCCCACTTGCATCACGTACCAGGCGCACATAATTATAAATCCGGATGGCATCGCCCTGGGGGCCGTGACCGGTGGGCCAGTCGTTGGGATCACCCATCTTGGGGTCGCTGCGCTGCGACCCTGCGCCGTGAACGTCCATCCACTGGCCGTTCATGTAGCCCATGGCACGGCCAAAAGCAACATATGCGGCGCCAGATCCGGGTGCGGGGCCTGTGTTGAGGTGGGACGTATTGCTCCAGTAACAAGGGTAGTCGATTTGTCCCGCTTCATTCGTAATAAGCGTGACGTTAAACAATGGGTCGATGGCGGCAGAGTCGGTGACGTCGGGGGAGCGGGCGTAATCCACAATACTCTGCAGCTCTTTGGTGTTCGGCAGTCTCCAATCGCTGTAACCCAGGTAGCTGGCTGCGTTCTGTTCTTCCACCCAGGCCAGGGCCTCTTGCCAGTTGAGGCCCGTGCCGCTGTCATCCTGCGACCACATGAGGCCGGCTGCGTTGTCGGTGATGGTGCCGTCGCCGTTGTCCGCAAAGTCGTTTTGGCCGTATCCGGTGTTTCCGCGCACATAAATTGTGAAGTACCCCTTCTCTCTGGTCGGGTAACACTTGATGCGCCCATCGGCGAAGTTGACACCGAAAAAACATTCTTGCCCGTTCATCACAGTGGCGTTGTAGACGGAGCTGGTGGTCCATTGGGAGTCAATGATCCTGTCGCCGGTGCTTGTGTCCCCATATTCGAAATCGAAGTAGTCAACGTCCATGAAGGGGGTCAGACCGGTCGTATCGGTCCCTTCATAACCGCTGGGGTCAATGCCGGAAAACAGAATGAGCGAATAGAGCTCCTTGATGGTGGGCAGTCGCCAGTCGGTGTAGCCCGCAAGATTGAAAGAATCAGCACTGTCAACCGCCTCATCCCAGGTCATCTTGGCGCCGGGGTCCTGCTGCCACATGAGATCCGTGACATTGTCCGTGATGGTGCCGTCGCCGTTATCGGTATACCGGGGAGCATTTCCTGTATGCTGTGCGTCCTGGCCATAGAACGATTCACCGGAACCCGGGCAGGAGATAGGGTTGGAACTGTCATAGCAAGTCTCCTGATCGGTATCCACCAGCGCGTATGATCCGGCTTCCACCACCGTAAAGGCCGTGCCATCGTAGGATAGGGAGCCTCCATCCAGCACGCCGTTTAAAAGCGTGTCCACGCCGAAGTAAAATGTGTACTGGCCGGTTGGAAGCCCTGTGGTGCGCAACACTTCCAGGGGTTCTGTCAGGTTGAACAAAGGCCCCTGATAGGCGGGCAGAAGACCTGCCATACTGCCGACCCCGTGCCACATATGGGGATATTCGTAGTAATACCATCCCATTGGCGTTTCCGCGATAATCCACCAGTCGGCCGGTTCACCGGCCTGTTCGGCGGCATCCAGCTGAATGGTTGCTGAAAAAGTGGCGCCGGTTGCAAGGGTCGTGATCTCATCTACACCGTTTATTTTGATATCCGGCACCGGATCAGCCAGTGCCCGGCCGCCCGCCATCAGAGGAAGCAGTGCCAGAAACATCACGGTCAGGATATTTGTGAGCGAAACGTGAAATTTGCCGATGGGTCTTGTCATGATAATACCTCCCTTTGAATCAGTTTTCTCTGACAGCTGCTATTCGTAAACTGCCTTGATGTTGTCTTCAGTTTAGCGTCTAACCGTCAGTTCTTAATCAGGGGTTTATCAGGGATTTGTAAATGTTTTGTAAAAAGGGTTCTCAAAAGGAGGCCGAAGGGTTTGCTCAATGAGCTAAAATAAGCAATTGCAGTTCCCTGAAAATGCAATGCCTTATCAGCTGGAAACTCAATTGCTCACTATGGGGGATTCAATGCTTATGCTTGATCCATAGGAATCAGGAGCAAGGTTCCTAGCAACCGTAAAGACTTATCTTCCTCTTTCAGGCATCTTTCCTTCACAGCCTTCAGAATCCGACCCGCCGTGGTTTCCTGCCAAAACCATTTGTTGAACTCCCCACTTGATGGGAAATTCGAACCGGGGCGGGCCATTGCGGCCTCGAAATAGAACGCCTTCAGGTCCTGGGCGGCGAGCCGCAGGGCCGTTGCAAGAGAGAAATCCGCCTTGGGGATCGCGGGCTGCTCTCCCATGGCAAAGGCGGCGAGCAATTCAGAAACGGCCTCAGGTGAAAATTCCACCACCGCCGTACGATCACGTTTCTCCAGGTTCAAATCGTACCAGGGCAGGAGCTCCGCAACCTCATGTCTGAAAGCCGACCTCAGTTTTCCGAGACCGTGCTCCTGGCTGACCTGTTGTCTGAAGCTCACGGGACAAGACCACCCATCCAGGTCTTTATCGTGTCCATCAACGTCTTCAGAAGCCTCCTCAGGGAAGTCCACGATCAGCGGACCCTCAGGCGCCTCCAGAAGCGCAAGTGCCGCTGAAAGCACTCGGCGCTGGAGAGCTGTATTATCAGGGGCTCCCAGAGGACGACCGAGTTCAAAAGGAACCCAAAGCGCCCTGGGAGGGCGGATCGTCTCCGTATGTTCCCGGATCAGGCTGATCTGCGTGGTGGGGATTCCTTCACGTTCCAGATAGTGCGCCAGCGCGCCCACGGCACGCGTGCAGTGGGGTCAAACCGGCACCAAAAGGGCCGCATCCACCCGATCCCCTTTCAAGAGCCCGGCCAGGTTCAGGGCAGCCGGTTCCATCTCAGAGGGATCTGTGGCGCCCATGAACGAGTAGTGATATGCGGCCACACTGCCAATGATCGATTCTGCGGCCAGTTCCTTCAACCGGTCCAGAGGAAACACAATGTTCCAGTCCCGCTGGAAACCGGTACGGTCGAAGTTGGTGGAAATATGCGTCATCACCAGGTCCCTTGCATTGATGTCCCCAGGGATCACCCGGTAATCTCCCGACATCCCCTCAAAGGGTCGATCGCCTCGTCGCTGAAGCCCTGCGGTGGAGATCAGGACAACGCGCCTTCCTGAAAGGGATTGTCCCGAGACCCACGGTTGATCTTTAAAAGAGGGACAGGGAAGTTTGGCCAGGTTGGAGCGCATGGGCTCCGGCATTCGGTCAAGCTGGGCCATCAAAGAACTCCTTTTCTTGAAGTTAAAAAAAGAATATCATTAAATTTCAATAAGTTTTTTTACTTTGATATACGATATTATTCATTATTACAGATGTCAATGGGTGTTGCGCGGGATTCTGGGACTCAATTTCCGGCCAAGAAAATCTTCCAAATGGGACACGAACGTCACATTTCCCAACGGACGACCTGTTTGTTCATGCTTACAGATCGACTTTCAGGAAATAAACAGGTCCTTGGTTGAAAAATTCGGGTCACTGGTCAGATTGACCCCGAGCCGCCGTAGACCCGCCTCGTCGCCGGGCGTGGGCATGTGTGTCATATGGACTTCGCAACCCTGAAGTTCATTGAGTTTTTCCACTGCGATCTGGGCTGCGGGGTTTGTGGCGGCGCTGATGCTGAGGGCGATGAGGGTTTCCAGGAGATCTAGGCTGAGCGTCTTTTCGTTGAGAACCTCCATCTTGAGATTCCGCACCGACTCAATAATAAAGGGCGGCAGCAGCTTGATTTTCTCTGGAATTCCCGCCAGGTGTTTGGCGGCATGAAGAACGACGCTTGACGCCGCGTGGAGGCGGATAGAGTTGCTCCCGGTGATGATGGCGCCGTCCTTGAGGGCGATGGCCGCCCCGCAATAGATTCCCTCACTCCCCTTGTCTCTCTCTTGGGCATCCAGGGAGGCTTCCCGTGCCGGCTCGACCACATTCCGGTAATTAAGCTCCAGACCGAAATCCTTGATGAGCAATTCCACCCGCTGAACCGTTCCCGAATCCGTCAACCCCATGGCATATTCGCATCGATACCGGAAGTAGCGTCGAATGGTTTCCTGCTTGGCCGCCTCCTCTGTCATGCCTTCGTCCGTTATGGCAAATCCGGCCCGATTGACACCCATGTCGGTGGGGGATTGGTAGAAGGATTCGCCACCCCTGATCTTCTTCAGAATTCTCTTAAGAACGGGGAAGACTTCCACGTCACGGTTGTAGTTAACCGACTTCTGATCGTAAGCCTCCAGATGAAAGGGATCAATCAAATTGAAATCCCCGATATCGGCGGTGGCCGCCTCATACGCCACATTGACGGGGTGCCGCAGGGGCAGATTCCAAATGGGAAATGTCTCGAATTTGGCGTATCCCGCCTGAATCCCCCGTTTATGTTCATGGTACACCTGGGAGAGGCAGGTGGCCAATTTTCCACTTCCGGGACCGGGGCCCGTAACCACCACCAGCGGCTTTTCCGTTTCAATATATTCGTTGGCCCCATAACCTTCGTCACTGACGATGAGGTCCACATCCGTGGGATAACCCTTGGTAAACTGGTGTGTGTAGACCTTTATTTTTCTTCTTTCCAGCTTGGTTTTGAACTGCTTTGCGGACGGCTGGTTCTCAAAACGGGTAATCACCACACCCAGGACGGTGATTCCCCATCCTCTCAAATCATCAATCAACTTCAACGCATCCGAGTCATAGGTGATGCCGAAATCAGCCCGCATTTTTTTTCTTTCAATATCACCGGCATAGATGCAGAGCAAAATATCCGCTTTGTCTTTTAGCTCCTGAAGGAGCCGCATCTTGATGTTGGGGTCGTACCCCGGCAGTACCCTGGACGCATGATAATCGTACAAAAGCTTACCGCCGAATTCGAGGTAAAGCTTATCGTCAAACTGTTTTGCCCGGTCCAGAATTTCCGATGCCTGTTCCTTCATATACTTCTCGTTGTCAAATGCAATACCTGACGTCATGCTCCCCCCTGCTCCAGCTTTTGAATTCAATTTTTTTGATCAACGCTAACCCGTTAAACACGGTCACGGATCCATAATCAGCCAATCCCATGTAGGATCACCTACACCAACAACGGACCGGCGTCAAGCCTGCCTTTTCCGTTTTGGCAATAATGTTGGTAAAGCGCCATCTTCTTTGCATTAGGCCCCTATTTCCCGGCTTTCTGTCTTGAAAAACACAAGTTCGAAGTAAACCAAAACAAAAAATAGGGCATGGGAAGAAGTAAAGGTATCACAGTACCGAAAAGAATGTTAGAATATCGACCCGGGAAAAAAATGATACGGGGGGTAAACTACGCAACCCACGTCCCCAGAACCCACACAACCGTTAAGGGAGTTGGAAATAAATATGCCCACCAGTTGAATGGGAAGCTTTCAAAATAGTCTGAATTAGCTGGACAATGAAATTTACATTTCGTATGCTCGACATGGAACCAACTACTCATAGGAGGCGCCAT
>Ga0233431_1005819_pt1 | contig 11570 bp, 16 predicted proteins | sample SI_118_April2016_FD_179867 | JGI IMG/M metagenome (GOLD analysis project Ga0233431, IMG submission 179867) | Seawater microbial communities from Saanich Inlet, British Columbia, Canada - SI_118_April2016_200_MG | ecosystem: Environmental > Aquatic > Marine > Inlet | place: Canada: British...
TGAGGTGTTTTTGTGATAGCTGTTTTTGCTGCCATGTGGATTACCTTTGATGATTTGGACTCAAAGTATCACGAACTAAGCAGATTGAAAATGGAATTATGTAATTAGGGGGTTATGCAACAATGCGATAACCAATCGTCAGTTTGGAATCAGGCATTATTGCAAAACGGCGCAAGGCCAAGCGGGGCATTAGTAATAAAACCCTCTGAAGGGGCGGTTAATTATTTAACAAAGGAACAATTTACCAGATTACAAGATCAATTAAATGAAAAATTCATGGGAGGTATTAATGCCGGTAGACCATTATTACTTGAAGGCGGTTTGGAATGGCAAGAGATGAGTTACAGCCCTAAAGATATGGATTTCATTGAAGCAAAAAATAGCGCTGCACGCGACATCGCATTGGCTTTCGGCGTGCCTCCCCAATTACTTGGCATTAAAGGTGACAATACTTATAGCAATATGCAAGAAGCGAGGTTTGCTTTCTGGGAAGAAACGATAGTTCCCCTAGTTGATAGAACCGTAGATGCACTGAATAATTGGCTAATACAGTATTTTGGAAATAAATTTAAACTTGCTTATGATACCAGCAACATTAGTGCCTTATCATCAAAACAGGAAAAACTATGGCAACGTATCCAAAACGCAGAATTTATGACTACAAACGAAAAAAGAGCTGCAGTGGGACTCGCTCCTATTAAAAAGGCTTTATGAATTTGGTGCCATAAGCACTAGCTCCGTAATTTTACCTTTGCTAACTGTGAACAAAGAGCCATCAGCAAGCATATAAGCTTCATCGGGAAGAAGCATGAACTTACCTTTGCAATAATAATAAGCTTTATCATTGCGGATCCTGATCTCTGTGCCATCAGGCAAATAGCTGCGTATTTCGGCGGATTTTTTCTGATCTGCTACCGAGTTAAATATTGGAGCTAATAATAATACTATAAAAATTAAGCGATACACAGCTTTCATAATTCTAAAATTTTTAGACACACACTAATTCTATAACACATGTTACTAACTTAGCAATCCACAAGAGAAAAAAGATGACAGAAATAAAGCATTCAGCTGAGCTGATTTATAATAATACTGATTTTTGTAACCACAAACAGGCTTTACAAGATAATTATGTCTCTGGCTACGCAAGTGTTTTTGATATTCAAGATAGTCAACGAGACATAATAAAGAAAGGAGCATTTAGTCAAGTGGTGGAGAATTTTAGCCAAGGCAAACCGATTCCACTGCTATGGCAACATATGAGTGATAAACCAATTGGTGTAATTGAAAAAATAGAAGAAGATAATTATGGCTTATATATAGTTGCTAAGATTACTCCTAATATCAGGTGCGGCATGGAGGCATTAGAGCTGATTAAATCCAGAGTAATTTGTAGCTTTAGCATCGGGTATACTCCAACAGAGCATTTTATAGATTATGATAGGGATATTAGAATAATAAAAACAATCGATTTATGGGAAATTAGCTTAGTTACCTTTCCCGCTAATCAATATAGCAATATTACTTCTTTTTATTAAAACACTTATTGACAAACGGTAAGTTTAGTGTAAATATTGGCGTTCAATTAACAAAGAGAATTAAGATGGTAAAGAAGGTTGTATTTTTTGGAGATAGTTTAAATAAGGGAATAGGAGGAGAATCATGGACAAGTATGATTCCTTCTAAAATAGGAACAACAACATCAGAAAATTATGCAGTAAGCGGTTCAAAATCAAACAATCTTGGCCACCAAGTACGCACTTATACCGAAAACAACCCCCAAGATAAGCAAGGAAGTGATGTTACTATCTATAGCATATTAACAGGGGGAAATGATCTACTAAATTATGGATGGCCACAAATTACAGCTGGAGTATGCTCTGTTGTTTCTACTGTGTGGCTTTCTATTGTAGAGTTTCAACTTGCTAGACATCCGATAAATACTTTTAGTCATCCTATTAACAGTCTTAAGTACCTTGTTCTAGCAGCAGTACCAGCAGCAATAGGGGGAGGGGCTCTTGCAGTTGGAATATCCATACCTAAAAATCAAGAGATAGGAAATGCTATACATAAAATACAAGAGCATAATCCAGAAAATCAGAACGCAGCCTTTCTAGTTTTTACTTTGCCGAATTTAAATAAAACTCCTATAGGCGAAGGTTTAGGAGATAAATTGTTAACTCATATACTAGTACCTCAATATATAAGTGATGTTGTTCCAGTTGTAAACGGCCTTATACCCGCTTCTGTAAGTGGATATGTTCATCAAGCGGCCTTAATTGCTGGTGAGCTTGTTGCTGTTAATATGAATGTTGCTACTTGGGTTGCAACAACTACTCTGACTTGGGCAGATGCAATTACGACTACATGGCAACTAGGTGAAACAAATACAGTTACAGTTATCAGTTTAGATGAATTACAAAGTAAAGCAGCGTCAGATGCCAGTTTTAATCCAAATTTATCGTGTTTAGTTAATCAAGGCTGTAACAACGGTAGATTTTTTGATGATAAGCATCCTTCTATAGAAGCTGAAAAACTATTTGCTACTTTTGTAGCAGAAACAGTAAAGCAAAAAATAACTATGGAATGGACTAATTCGGAAGCAATACAACAATTTAAAACTATAGCATCTAATGTTAAAAAAATAAATTTTGCTTTTGAAGGCGATAGTGAAGCAAGATGTAGCGATACAGGGCCAATAAATTCAGAAATTAGAAAGTCTTATTTAGAAAAAATTGCTTCAAGCTTATCAATAGATGGCAGTAATGTAAAATTAAAAATGTTAATTGTAAATAAAGTTCAAGAACATAAGTTACCAGCAGATTTTGTAGGCAAGGTACAGGCATTTGAATCTGCAGTAACGACAATGATAGAGAAGCCTACAGATTGCACAAATGATGACCAATACCTTGAACTTAGTGGCGAATTAATTAAATTTATAGATCATTTACCTTCTTAATTGAGCAAAATTTAAAGAATATTTTTTATTCTTTTATAATATTAAGGGCGTAGGAAAATAAGAAATTTAAGGATTTTTTATTTTTTCACGCTCTTTTTTTACATCAACTAACCAATCTCATTAATTTTTAACTTTAATCAAAGGAGACCGACATGCAAATATCACAAATTTCACAACGAATTGACAAGCTTGCTCACACATGGGAGCATTTTAAATCTGTCAATGACGAAAGGCTAAAACAAATAGAACAAAAAGGTAGTTCAGATCCGTTAACAGATCAAAAACTCAACAAAGTTAATATTGCCCTGGATGAATATAAATCCAAGTTGGCTCATTTAGAAACTGCTTTAAACAGACCAAACTTAAAAGCATCTAATTGCGATGAACAAAGCCCTGAATGTAAATCTGCACTTATTTCTTATCTCCGCAAAGGTGTAGACAATAGTTTTAATAATTTAGCGAGCAAATCTTTATCAGTTAATTCAAATCCAGACGGGGGTTTTTTAGTTGATAAAGTTACTTCCAAGCAGATTGTCAAAAGGATTGAAGCAAACTCAGTGATGCGGCAACTTGCTTCTATTGAAGAAATCTCAACTCATGTACTTGAAGTAATACAGGACGAAGATAACCTAGAAGCAGGATGGGTTGGAGAAACTGAAGCCAGAGATAATACCAAAACACCACAAGTGAATAAACATAGGATCGAAGTACACGAAATTTATGCGCAGCCAAAAGCAACGCAAAAATTAATCGATGATTCAAAAATTGATATTGCTAATTGGCTAACAGAAAGAATATCAGATCGATTTGCTGCAGTTGAAAGCCAGGCTTTCATTAATGGTGATGGAGTTAACAAACCAAAGGGTATTCTTACTTATCCTGAAAGCAAAGATAAAGGCTGTATTGAACAACTTAATATATCTTACAAAGCACTTTCTGCAGATGATATTATCGCTCTATATTATTCATTACCTTCAAAATATGCATCTAAAGGTAGCTTCCTGATGCACCGTAATATGTTGCAGAGTATTAGAACATTTAAATGCCCAACAACAGGACATTATTTATGGGCACCTGGTCTTGCTATCGGTTCCCCAGATACATTGCTAGGGGCTTCGGTCTATGAATCTCCAGATATGCCACTGCCAGCAGATAATGCTTTAGCAATAGCTTTTGCTGATTTTAAAGAAGCATATAAGATAGTAGATCGTACAAATGTAGCTGTGATTCGTGACCCATTTACTGAAAAACCTTTTGTGAAATTTTATGCAACAAAAAGAGTAGGTGGTAGCGTCGTTAATAGCAGAGCCATAAAACTACTTAAGCTTGCAGATTACGTGACTGCTGCTAAAAAAACTTCGATAAAAACGGAGGAGAAAGCTAAATTGTAATTTTCTTAACTGTCTGCTCCAATAGAAGGCCAGGCTCTTTTGTTGTTTTTAAGCACTTAAATACAGTTATTAATTATATTTTGAAATGAGTGGGCAATAATTAATGATTTAATGCCGAATAAGTTTTACAATATAAGTATTGTCAATTTAAGCTATGGAGTATAGATGGCAAAAACAACTAAAAAGAAAAAAACTACAGTTGCTAAAAAGAAAGTTGTAGCTACTAAGAAAAAAACTACAGTTGCCAAAAAGAAAACTGTGGCTACCAAGAAAAAAACTATGGCTATTAAAAAAAGTCCAACTGTTGCTGTTAAAAAACAAGAAAAGAAATGTTGTGTGGGATCCTTTTTTTCTAGTATCTTAGATGTCTTTGGATTTAAGTGTAGTTGCTCCTCAAATAAGAAAAAATAGCCTAAAACTAATTTGAGAATTTTTCTTCTCTGGTGTTATAAATTTTAGCGAAACCTTGTTTGCGTTGTTAACGCGCGAGTCCTCTCTTTGTGCCCCGTACTGTTTAATCGGGAAAAAATATCAAATATGAAATCAGATACAATACCATGGGACGAGATGATGAAATATGCATTGAGTGTCTTAAATGTCACACCAAATAATTTTTGGAATTTGACTATGCTGGAGTTTGTAACCTTGATAAAGCGTACAGAAACCAAGGCAAAAAGCATCACTAAAAAAGAATTGGAAGAATTAATAGCAAAATTTGGATAATTTTTTTTCAACTAAAGGTTGACAGTAAAACTACACAGGGATACCCTTTTAATTAGAAGAGATTTTTAAATTTTTTCTATTAAAATTAAATTTACCTCCTCCAAAAAAGCTGCAGTTTCTCTGCAGCTTTTTATTTTTCTGTAGTATGTTCCCAATATATCAATAATTAACAAGGCTTTTTATTATGAAAGGATGTACCAAGGTCTATGATAGATTTTTGAAAAAAGACATAGAAGAGATTTTAACTATTACAGAGGTAAAGAATTATTTGAAATTAGATGGACATTGTAATGAAAAATTCCTAACCGAATTAATAACCGCTGTAAGGGAATCAGCAGAAAAGTTTTTGAATATAACAATAGCAAGGCAAGAATTTGAGCAAGTAAATTATAATTTAATAGAAAATTTTATAGAATTACGCTGTAGACCTATAGTTAAGATCAATAATGTTTCTATTGTAAATAAAAGTGGTGAGAGATCTCAATTAAGTAGTAAAAAATATATATTTGATGAATGTAAAAACACCCTTTTATTAAAGTCTGAAAACACTGCCTACGCTCTAGCTGTTTCTTATTTAGCTGGTTTTGATAAAGACACCGTACCTAGTGCAATTAAAACCGGTATGTTGCTTCACATAGAATCCGTATATGACAAAGGAACTCTTAATAATATTCCAGAGGCTGTCGTCGGTTTCTATAAACCATATCGTCAATTCATCGTATAAACAGAGAGACACCATATGATTAGTAGCAAGGACTTAACTCAGCATATTATTATTGAAGAACAGGGAAGAAAGTTTGATGATTCTGGAGGATATAAAAAACAGTGGGTAGTGAAATACAAAACCTGGGCAAAAGTTGAATCGCTTTTTAATAAGCGGCAAATTGGTCACGAATTAGCGATTGCAAAACACATTAGAAGCGCTAATTATTATGAATTCACTATCAGATACAAACCGGATTTAGATCATAAAATGAGAGTCATATGGAATGACAAAATTCTGAATATAGTCAAAGTTATAGATATCTCTGTTAAGAAAATCTTTCAAACACTCATCGCTGAGGAGGTGGTATGACTTTAGTGTGTTTTTTATCATTAACCCCGTATCTAATGTTGTAAAAATAACAACAAATTACCTCATTTTTTGTGATAAAAAAGTATAAAAATATGATTTGAGGAATCGTTTATGTGAAAACAACTTATAGGTTTACAATAAATATAGATGTTAAACAAACGCTATAGGCAATTACCATGATAAAGCAACGTTCCTCAATGCATAATTGGTTAATTTTCCTCTCTATGACTCTAGCGGCTGCTTTGATGAATTACGATATTGGGGTTGTGAATTTAGCAGTACCGGTTATTGCAAAAGATTTGCATGCGAATATGAAAGATATGCAATGGATAGTAAATATTTTCACATTATGCATGTCTCTTTTTATTATTATTGGAGGTAAATATAGTGATCAATTTAGCAAAAAGAAGATTTTTCTTATTGGGCTCTTTATATTTTTAGCGGGTGTTTTTATTGCTGGGACATCTTCCAGTTTTTTAATATTACTTTTTGGTAGATTTTTACAAGGTGTTGGAGCTGGCATTGGTTATTTGATGCCTATGAATGTCATTTTTTCAGTTTTTGCTAAAAAACAAAAAGAAATTGCGTTGGGTGTTTTCTTTGCTGTAATAGCTTTTGCACAAGGATTTGGACCAGCAGTAGGTGGTGTCATTATAAAAATGAGTGGTTGGCACTGGATTTTTATATATATGCTTCCATTTGGTATTCTTTCTTTTTTTAGTGTTTTGTTTTTTTACAAAGAAGATATTACACCTCCTAAAAGAATGTTTGTAGATTACTTAGGTATACTGTTTTTTGGGGCTTTTATACTGCTATTGATGTTACCTATAATAGAAATAAATAGTTCAATAATAAGTACCGAAACTAGATGGCTGTCTTTGTTTTTGAGTTTATGTTGCTTTATTATATTTATTAGACATGAAAGAAAAATTAAAGCTGTTAAAGATGGTGTACAAGTGCCTTTGATCAATTTTTCTTTATTTAAAACAAAGATGTTTAGAAAGATGTTTATTGTACGTGCTACTACAGCATTTCCTTATTTTTCATGTTTATTTTTATTGCCTTTGTATTTTCTTAGTATATTGCGTTTTTCTACTGTGAAAGCTGGTTTTATGCTTTTAATTATGATGATGACTTTTTCTGTAGGAGTTATTATTTTTGGAAAAATAATCTCTATATTAAAAGCAAAGGAAAGTTTAGTAATTGGCCTGATTAGTTATATGATGGCTATGTTATTTTTTATCAATTTTAACTTAAATACATCACTTACATTAATCATTATATCTCTAATTTTCTTAGGTTTAGCACTAGCTCTAGTTATTCCGTTTAGTACTAATTTGGCGGTTAGTTCAATAAATAAAAAATATTCAGGAGAAGCTATAGCGCTAACTTATACTATAGTAATGGTTATAGCTGCATTGGGCCCAGCCATTTCACCTTCTATATTATCTTTAATAAGTAATAATTATATATCTACTCATATATCTTATTTTGCTAATTTTAGTGCAGAAGAAGCAAAAGCAGTTTACTCAATAGCCCATGGCATGACTAGCTTAGAAGGAGGAGCGCTTTCTCAGTATTTTGATCCAGAGCAAGCCAAAACTATAGGAGGCATAGCCAGAGATGGTTTTATAAAAGGATTTAGTAAAACTATGTACCTTAATTTAGCTTTATTAGTATATACTCTGGTTTTGATATTACGTCTAAAATTTAATAAAAAGTAAATTTCGACAATTGCTTTTACGGTTGATGATGGCAAGATTCCTCACCAATACTATCTTTTCCAACACACTCCATAGCTGCGTTTTCTGTGGGGAGAGTTGTCTCAGCAGGTGTTGTACAATATCTTTGCATAGCATTTATTGTCTCTTCCATTGCAGTATAAGAAAGAATTCCAGCAGCTGCTGCTAAGCCCTTAACTGTTTCTACGCTAGTAACGAGATCTGCTAAAAATGTACCCACCAAAAAAAGACCTGTAAAAGCTTGAGCATTGTTGTTATTTTCTTTCTCCGAAGTTTTATACGCTACACTGAGGCCATCGTAAGAAAGAGCAGTTAGAGTTTTTGCAAGAGCGTACTTATTGTAATCAAAATGATCCCAATTATTGTAACATCTATATGTATAGAGCTCTACGCCAATCTGAACAACTTTCATAGCAGCAAATTTTAGTCTATTTCCAGTCATAATATACCTCTTAAAAATTAAAAGTAGCAAAACATACATGCTATATTAGCCAATAACCAATGTCACTAATATAAAAAAATAATGATTTCTTTTTGCGAAGAACGTTTTCCTACAGATGTTTCGTATGGCATTTCAGGTGGACCAAGTTTTCATACTGAAATAGTTGAAACAGCAATAGGCCATGAATATCGTAATATCAGATCTCCTTATGGGCGTAATCGCTATAACATTGCCAGCGGTATAAAAACTAAGAAGCAACTGGATAAGGTTGTAGCTTTTTTCAGAGCTATGAAGGGCAGGGCTATAGCGTTTAGGTTTAAAGATTGGCTTGATTTCGAAGCAGAACAACAGTTTATTGCTATTTCTGATGGAAAGTTGAGGCAATATCAACTGGTAAAAAGTTATGAGATTGGTACCATAGCCGAGGTTAAAAAAATTTCTAAGCCAGTAAAGGATAGCGTTAAAATTTATGTAGATGGTAATTTATATAGACGAGCTAGGATAGACGACTTAGGTTTAATCTCATTGTATAAACCATTGCCAAAAGGCGTCACTATTACTGCTGATTTTGAATTTGATGTTCCAGTGAGGTTTGATACCGATCAAATTTCAGCATCTATTGAGAGCTATGGTGTTCATTCTATGAGGGAAATACCGCTTATTGAGGTTAATCTGTGAGGAGTATTAACGATCAATTAAAGCAGCGCCTTGCAGGGGAAACCACACATTTTGCTACCTGCCTGCGACTTAAGCGAAAAGACGGAACAGTATTTGGTTTTACCGATCATATTAACGATGTTTTTATTGAGAATTTAAACTACCAAGCAGATTCTGGATTTTTTTCTTCAGCGATAGAAAATACTGCGTCACTTGCAGTGGACAACTTAGAGGTTGGTGGCTTTCTTAATGCAGCTAGTATCAAAAATGAGGATATCACCGCAGGCTTATACGATCATGCATATGTAGAAATATTTGTTGTTGATTACACTGCTTTGGATTTAGGTGAAATTCTGCTTAAAACTGGATATCTAGGCGAAATAAAATTACTCAATAACCAATTTGTTGCTGAAGTTAGGGGCCTCTCAGAAAAGCTTAGTAATAATATCGGTAAATTATATTCTCCCACATGCAGAGCTGAATTTTGTGGTTCAGAATGTAAAATAGTAAACTCTCAGCATTTTGAGTATGGAGCAGTATCAGAAGTGATTAACAAGACTTGTATAAAATCTAAAGATCTACATATAGAAAATTATTTGTATAACATAGGCAGCATTAAATTTATAAGTGGTAAAAATAAAGACTTATCAATTTTGCTTAAAAAATGCAAAGGTAGCACTGTAACGTTTTTGCTAGAATTTCCTAATGCCATAAAGAAAGGAGATAAATTTATTTTATATGCTGGCTGTGATAAAAAAATTGAAACTTGCTGTAATATTTATAATAACGCTCTAAATTTTCGTGGTGAACCACATTTACCAGGAACGGATGAAATACTAAAGACAGCCGGTACTTTTAGATAGTTCTCATAAAAACATTGTACTGTTGGTGATTTTAAAGTAACCTATGTTAATCAGAACAAGGATAAAAACGATGAATAAAGTTAGAAATAAAAAATACTTTGGCGAAATGCCATTAGAGGGACCAACTGATTTGGGTGCTCTATATAAAAATAGGCATAAAAATAATACACACTCTAAACCTGACAACAATTTTAGAAGAGAAAATAGAAATCAAAGACATTACCCATCACCAGAAGAGCTTATTCAGTATGATAAAGTATGCGTAGGTGCATCTGATAAAATTCTGGCCTTATTAGAGATTGATCAACAACATCGTCATAAACATGATGTTGCTAAAGTAAAATCACAGATAACTTCGCGTAGAATGGAAGCGGCTTTTGCGTTTGTATTTTCTCTAGCAGTACTAGCTGCTACAGTATTTTTCACATCTGCCGGGCATACACATATTGCCTTGGCTACTGTTTTTTGTGGGCTAGTAACGGTGATTGTAATGATAAAAAGGATCTCTTATCGACAACACCACCATCGCCAACATCATTACAAACGTCCTACTCATCATAAAAATCATCGATCGAGATAATACTTTTATTTTCCCCGTTTCGTTACCCGATTTGATAGAGCAATCTTTGCGCACTAAGAAGTAACTATTTATTAACCAATTAATGCTAAAATTTTTATAGTCAACTAAATAAAAAGGAAGATTATGGCTAAGGATGATAGGCACGAAATGGACGAACAACAGTTTTTAGAAGCGCTTGAAAAAAAAATAACAAAACTAAAAAGCAGCGGAAGATTCAATAAAAAGCATATGAACGAATTCGTAATGCAGTTTATAGATGATCATATACCTAGTGCTAGCCAAATGACAAAAAAAGAAAGAGCAGAACTCCAGCAAGAACTAGACGCTCACTTCTCTGAAGGTAACGCGAAGGGATGCATGAGAGCTGTGGGATCATTTGTACAGTCAATGGCAGGGGAAGGGCTTGCTGCCTCGGGTAAAGCACCACTCTCTGCGATGAAATTGGCTGCTGCCATAAGCAAACCCCCAACAGAAGAACAGATGCGAGGCCCGACAGATGCAGACCTCAGACAAGACCCTAATCCGTTGGCGTCTTCTAAGGGTGCTTTAATAAAAGTTGCCCCCATGGTAGTTAGTCAACTGGCTCTGGGAACGGGAGCAGCAGCCGCTATTCAAAAACAAGGTGAACGTCTGGAAGAAAAAGGTAAAGAATTACAAAGGAGGGCATATGAACCTCGTCCCGTTACAGCAGTAAAAGCCCTTCTTAAAAGAAAAAAAGGGGAACAAAGTAGCGGATTAGAGAAGGGAAAATGATCAAAACTACATTTCATCTGTGTGAAAATGATCTTCACCAAGATGCTTTACTGCAAAATCAGTTACTGCATGCTTAAATTCATCTCCACATTTAAATACATCAATATCTTTTACTGTAATCAATAATTCTTTTCGAGGCATTTCTGGCAATATTAGTAAGGCACCATCGATATCACATTTGTTTTGTGATATGAATAATAATTCTAGCTTTTCTTCTTCGCTAAGAATAAATTCAGTTGGTTTATCTTTAGCCTGTTCTACGCATTGTTGCATAACCCCCTAATTACATAATTCCATTTTCAATCTGCTTAGTTCGTGATACTTTGAGTCCAAATCATCAAAGGTAATCCACATGGCAGCAAAAACAGCTATCACAAAAACACCT
>Ga0233431_1005821_pt1 | contig 11570 bp, 7 predicted proteins | sample SI_118_April2016_FD_179867 | JGI IMG/M metagenome (GOLD analysis project Ga0233431, IMG submission 179867) | Seawater microbial communities from Saanich Inlet, British Columbia, Canada - SI_118_April2016_200_MG | ecosystem: Environmental > Aquatic > Marine > Inlet | place: Canada: British...
AAATGGCTGAAGCCGCTATGAAACAGGCACCAAGCACATATCTCCATCGTGGGCGCAACGATGATCAATCAGTAACCATTGGTGACGGAATGGCACCTCACCCCAACGTCGGATGTGTTTTTATCGAAGAAATGGGTGCGGAACGTCGGAGAGGGTTATTGGCTGATTATGCCAATATTCAAATAATTTCCCAGGCCAGTCAGTATTGTAAACTAACAGGTGCCTCACCAGTTGCCCCCGATGATGTTCCTCCTTCTGAAAGAGCCTTATACATGCTGTATGAAACCATCAAACACACAGACAAACCCTTAATTGGGAGTTGCGTGGATGCCAAAAAAGCCAAAGAATCTTTAGAGATGGTAGAGATGGTTTTTGGGGCTGATTATATGAGAGATAACTATTGTGTGGGTGTCAGTACCAATCCTCTCAGCCCCTTTAAATATGCTACAGAAACACTGGATTCCATTATCGAATATGCCAAAAAAAGACAACCGGTATACATCTTAGCATGTGCTATGGCCGGCGCGACGTCTCCCATGAGCATATTTGGATCCATTGTACAGCAAAATACAGAAATAGTAGCTGGCATCACCCTAGTGCAATTAATCAACCCTGGCGCACCGGCTGTCTATTGCCCGGCTTCAACCATGGCAGATATGAGAACCGCAATGTGCGTGTATTCGCCACCTGAACAGTTTTTAATCAACTCAGCTTGTTTACAGATGTCAATTGATTATTATAAAGTTCCTACCCGCATTATGGCCGGCATGTCTGATTCTAAAATAGCGGACATCCAGGCAGGTTATGAAACCATGCAGAATATGCTGATGGGGATGCTGACCGGTGGACACATGCTGGAACAGGTATTTGGGGTCCTGGATTCAATCATGAGCACTTCTTTGGAAAAAATGATTATTGATGAGGAGTTATTAGCCAGAGTCATTAGAATTTGTGAAGGTGTCGACACCTCAGAAACTGCCATGTCGATGGATGTTATGCAGGAAGTCGGACCCGGGGGAAATTATCTTCAGCATAAGGATACTTTTAAAAATTTCAAAAACGGCTGGTTGCCAACAGTTTCCAATTGGGAATCCTATGATAAATGGGACAAAAACGGAAAAGAAGATATCCTGACCAGAGCGAATCATAAAGTAAAGCAAATATTGGGAAACGCACCTGATTCAATGATATCTCCCAATCTGGATAAAGACCTGATTGCTTTTATGAAAAAAGTTGCCGGTTAATATCATCATTTTTCTTCTAAAATCACAATGGTGTGCTTAAAACCTAAAACCTGAAATCTGTTTTATAAAGTGCCTTATGCCGTTTCCGGAATCTTATGTCGGTGAACATAATATAGTTAAACTAAACTTCTTCAGTTTAATGGTTATTATTGGATTGTTATCTTTAAGCATGGGGTATCTGTTTATTTCAAGCTACTATGACGATTTCATCACTGAATTTGAAAATATTAAACACGACTATATCTATTTGCAAAAAGAAAAAACTGTTAGTCAACTCCATATTGAACTGGAAAATATTGCGATGCAAAATGATCAAATTAACCGATCTTTGATAGAAAATTTAAAAAAAAAGACATATTCTGCTTATAAAATTGCCCGGGTTATCGAAGCAACCTATCATAAAAAAAAGTCTGAACAAGAGATCAAAAGTATCGTTGTTTCTTCAGTTCGATCCATCCGAAGAGAATCTTATACAGATTGTTATTTGATAGATCAGTACGGCCACATCTATAGTCTTGACCAGGAACAGGAAAAACGACCCGACGTCTTTTTCATCGACTTCCCTGATAAAACCGGTCTGTCACTAATGAAACGATTGTCTATTAAAACCCGGACCCAAAGTGAAGCTTATTTTAGATATGGTACCAAAGACGATAATCAACCCAATAATGAACATTTAAATGGCACCATGTTTTTAAAGCATTATGAGAGTTTTAACTGGTTCATCGGTTTTGGAATATCTGACTTTATGGCCCGAAAAACAACCATTGATAAAGTGTTATCTAATTTAAAAAACCAGGGTGCCGACCATCGGGCAGATTTTGAAATTTATGAAGTTTTGGGTGCATCCCAATCTGCCTTAGGAATTTTAATGGATAATCGGCATCCGGAACTTGTTGGAAGTGTACTTAACATTAATACCAAGGACGCCAAAGGAGGATTCTTTTTAAAAGAATTGCTAGAAAAAAGAGAAAATCCCGAGAACCAATTTATAGAAATTTGGGAGCAAAAAACAAAATCCGAACCGGCCATGCTGAAATACACCCATTTTAAATCATATTCAAAATGGAATTGGTTAATCACCAAAAGTTTTTTCCCGGACAGCCACGAAGAGATCAACATTAGGAATAAAATTGAAGCTCTTGAACGAAATATCAAAGATAAACTACTATATATCGCAATCCTTTTTCTTTTTTTCGTGGTGATTGCCATTTTAGTATCAATCGTTTTTTCAAGAAAATTCGGCGTTATTTTTAATAATTATAAGTCCAAAGTTGAAATACGAACCAGAGAGTTAGCGGAGAAGAACAGACAACTCAAAGATAAAATACACGAAAATGCTCTGGTGGAAAATTCACTACGGGAAGGAGAATACCGACTTAGACAACTGGCATCAGAAGTTCAATTAGCGGAGGAAAGAGAGCGACGACAAATTGCTGAAGACCTCCATGATTCAATTGGATCAACACTTTCGATCTCAAATTTAAAGCTAGAAATGTTAGGTTCAAAACTAACCGATTTAACCAGTAAAAAAGATCTGGAATCGACCCATCAACTAATAAAACAGGTGATTCAGCAGACCCGGTTTCTCACTTTTCAGCTCAGCCCGCCCATTCTATACAAAATGGGACTCGAAGCTGCATTATATGGACTATTGGAACAAACAGAGCGATTGCATCATCTAAAAACAGAGTTTGAAGATGATCGCCAGGAAAAATATCTGGAGGAGGATATACGGATTCATCTATTTCGCTCCGTCAGAGAACTGGTCGTCAATAGTATTAAACATGCGAAAGCAGATTGGTTAAAAGTGTCGGTCTGGAAAAAAAATCATAAAATACACATTGAAGTTCTGGACGACGGTCAGGGATTTAATGTAACCCAGGAAGCAATCAGCTCCCATGAAAAAGCCGGTTTTGGACTGTTTAGTATCCGTGAGCGTCTGAAACTGCTGGGTGGACAATTGATTATTGAGTCAGAAATTGATAAAGGTACGAGGGTGGTCATTGAAGCGCCTTTAAAAGGCCAGTAAATTAAATTATGTAAAGTGGAAAAGGGTATGACGATTAAAATTGTATTGGTTGATGATCACAAAATTATGAGAGAAGGTATTCGCGCTATGCTTGAGACTGAAAATAGTTTGGAAGTAGTCAGTGAAGCTGAAAACGGCCGCGAAGCTTTGGAAATAGCTCTGGATATTAAACCGGATATCATTATCATGGATATTAATATGCCAGATATGAATGGTACTGAAGCAACTCGTCAGATTCGAAAAAGTTGCCCTGAAACCAGAATCATCGCTTTATCCATGCATTCAGATCGTTTTATCGTTACCGATATGCTTCAGGCAGGTGCTTCAGGTTATTTATTAAAGGATTGTTCAGGACAAGATATTATTACTGCCATACGTACCGTACATGCCGGGAAAAATTTTTTAAGCCCTGAAATTACAGGTGTTGTTATTGAAGATTATATTCAAAAATCCTCAAAGGAAAATCCCAAGTCTCCTGCACAGCTAACAACCAAAGAAAGGGAAGTTTTACAGCTGATCGCTGAAGGAAACACCTCAAAAGAAATCTCATCTCATTTAAATATTGCGACCAAAACTGTCGATTCACACCGAATCAATATTATGAATAAGCTGGATATACATAACATCGCAGAATTGACCAAATTTGCGATTCGCTATGGAATTACAGATTTAGATTCATAAAACATCTGGATTCAATCCCTTAGCCCCCAGCCTTAACCACTCTTGAACACTCATCTAATCGAAAGTAATCACATCTAGGTAATTTTTTTTTAATAACTAGGTGTTTTCCCTGATTGTTTTTATTTACAGAATCAAGGATTATACTTGAAAATTTAATAACCTATGTGATGACACGTCACAGCGAGCATTTGTTCATTCAGATACTCCCCAGACAAAAACATAAGCCTTTAAAGACATAGCAAATAAAAATATGAGAATTAAAAGCGCTATATTCATATTGATGATTGGGATGATGCTAAACCTGTTTTCGGTAGTAAACGGGGAAGATTTTACACAGCCCATTGAATTCAGTCATAAAACACATGCCGGAACAAATGAAATTCCATGTGAATACTGCCACTCCTACGCTCGTCGATCAATAAATTCCGGAGCACCGCCCGTTGAAAGCTGTATCGGGTGCCACCAGGTGATCAAAGGTACTGAAAAAGATCAGCAAGATAAAATCACCCAATTGATGGAGTACTGGGATACAAAAAAAACCATCCCCTGGAAAAAAATCCACGATAATCCCGACTTCGTTCATTTTTCCCACAAAAGACATGTCAATGTAGGTATGGACTGTACCGATTGCCATGGTGATATTAACAAACTGGATCTGATTACCTTTAATACCATGATTACTGATTTAAGCATGGGCTGGTGTATGACCTGTCACCAAGTGGTTCAGCCAACAGCAAACGGAAAAATAATCGCACCCGTTCGCAACACCCGCGGTGGTGCTATTATCAATACCAAACCGATAAATACAGCAAATGGTCAGATTACCGCTTCTACCGATTGCACCGTCTGTCATAAATAAAAAGGCTTGAATGAAAAATAAATTAAATCGCAGGAATTTTCTGAAAATATCAGCCCTCGGTGGTGTAGCCGCAACGGCTACTGCTTGTGACACTGATCCCGTTGAAAAACTCATTCCGATTCTGGTTCCAGCACATGATATTGTCCCCGGAGAATCTGTTCACTATGCAACAACCTGCCGGGAGTGCTCAGCAGATTGCGGAATGATCATTAGAACCAGAGAAGGACGCGCCATTAAAGCTGAAGGAAATCCTGCCCATCCACTTAGCAAAGGTAAAATCTGTACCCTGGGACAATCCACACTCCAGGGATTGTATAACCCATCCAGAGCCAAAAGTCCTGTATATATTACTGATGGTGTCAGTAAAGCTATTCGATGGACAGATGGCATTACATTATTAAATTCAAAATTGACACCCTTTTTGACGCTACCTAAAAATAGAAATCGTATCCTTTACTTTTCACCCCCAAAAAGCGGATCTTTTCCCCAATTATTAACCAGCTGGATGAATCAATTGGGTGGTGGAACTCAAATAGAATTGGATTTGATGTCTGTAAACAGTATTAAAAAAGCCAATGATCTCTGTTTTGGGTCTGATGAACTGCCTCACTTTGCATTAGAAAAAGCAGAAATACTTATCAATTTTGGCGCTGATTTTCTGGAAACCTGGATAAACCCAATCCAAATGACAGCTGCTTATTCAGCCATGCATAGCCCAAAAAACGGGATCAAAGGTGAATTCATTCATATTGCACCCCACATGTCATTAACCGGAAGCAATGCTGACGAATGGATTTCATGTCCTACCGGTACGGAAGCACACATTGCCCTAGCCATTTGCGATACGCTATTACGTCAATCCACGCCAAAAACAATTCCAAAGGCGCAATCCATTCGAAAATTTCTGGACCGATTCTCCCTGGATCAAACCATTAAATCCATTGGATTAACGTCTGATAAAATTGATACATTGGCCAAAAAGTTTAAGCGAAACGGAAAGAGCCTGGCCATTGGTGGCGGAAACAGTAGTGCTGGTAAAAATGCCAGCTTACTACAGATAGCCGTTAATTTGCTCAATTATATTGCCGGTAACATTGGAACTACCGTGATATTTGGAATGAATTATAAAATTGGTGGTGACGATCTTAAAAAAATTGAAGTGGCCGTTGGTAAGATGAAAAATGGCGAGGTTGATCTGGTAATTATTGAAAATATCAATCCGGCTTTTACCCTTCCCAAATCTTTGGGTTTTGAAGCGGCCCTGGATAAGGTTCCCTTTGTGGTTTCGCTATCAACAGAAACGGATGAAACCTCATTGTTGGCAGATCTGCACCTTCCAACGTCGCATTTTCTGGAAAGTTGGGATGATACAAATCCCAGGACCGGTCTTTATACCTTGCAACAGCCTGTGATGAGTTTTGTACCCGGATATGATACCATGGGCTCTGGTGACTTGATCCTGGCCAGTGGAAGAGCATTGAAACTAAAAGGATTTTTGGCACCAAGCTATCAGGAACATCTTAAAACTGCCTGGCAGCAGATCCAAAAAACAGTCGGTAAGCGAAAACCATTTAATACTTTTTGGATTGAAAGCCTCAAAAATGGGTATGTGAATCAAGAGGTAAAACCGAAATCAGTATCACTACAAAATGCGCTGTTTTCAACTAAACCTTCTCCTCCGGAATTTGATTCTGAGACAATAACGCTCCTTGCACTCAACTCTAATCTTCATAATGCTAATGCTAAAGGAGGTAACCGTAACTGGTTACTGGAAACTCCCCACCCGATTACCCAAGTTGTATGGGATGCCTGGCTAGAACTCCATCCCAAAACGGCTCAAAAATTAGGCATCCAACAAGGTGAGTTAGTAGATATAAAAACCAATCATGGTTCTATCCAACTAGGCGCCTGGCTCTATCACGGTATTGCTGAAAATACCATAGCGGTTCCCGTGGGTATGGGACGCAGTGTTTATTTTCCAAGCTATTCAACCAGTCGTGGACGTAATAAGCTAATTCCAATATTAGAACCCAAAGGTTCAACCCGAGCTAAGGCCAAAAAGGTTGGTGAGAATCTGGCGGAACTATTACCGTGGGAACTGGATACCTTATCCGGAGATCTTTGTTTTACGACAAAAGTTATTTCCATCACCGGTACTGGTAAACAAGCTGATCTGGTCACCATGGATGGCCAATACCGCAAAGACATTAAGACAGATAACAGTACCCTGGAAAAGGGGTTAGCTGATCGTAGCCAAAAAGGACGGGGGTTTATTCAAAGTCTTTCTCTTAACAATCAAAATGGCCAAATCATTGATGAAGCTCCCAAAAGTCATCAATTGAGGAAACGCCACTATACATTACCACGTGACGATAAACATAGTTTTTATGATCCTATGAAGAAAAACGTGTCTGACCATGTCGCAATGACAGATAAAACAACTCCAACTTATCACGATCCCTACAAATGGGAGATGGCTATCGATCTGGATCGTTGCATTGGTTGTACTGCTTGTGTCGTGGCCTGTTATGCTGAAAATAATATCCCATCTGTGGGCAAAAACAGGGCCGCTTTAGGGCGTGAAATGTCCTGGTTAAGGATATCCCGCTATTTTGAAAAAAATAAGCAAACTGGTAAATTAGAGACCTATTTTTCACCACAAATGTGTCAGCAATGTGACAATGCCGGTTGTGAGCCGGTTTGTCCGGTTTACGCCACATACCAGACTCCGGATGGCTTAAATGCCATGATTTATAATCGGTGTGTGGGTACCCGTTATTGTGCTAATAATTGCGCTTTTTCCCAGAGGCGGTTTAACTGGCGATCCTATCAATTTCCATCACCTTTGCATCTACAATTAAATCCGGCTGTCTCAGTTCGAGCCAAAGGTGTCATGGAAAAATGTACTTTTTGTGGACATCGTATTCGTGAAATGAAGGATATCGCCAAAGATCAGGGACGGGATGTCAGGGATCAGGAAATTCAAACCGCCTGTCAGCAGGCCTGCCCGGCAGATGCCATTGTGTTTGGAAATGTGATGGATAAAAAAAGCCGGATTTACAAACTGAAACAAAAAAACAAAAGGGGATACACACAGTTACCCGAGTTAAACTATCAACCCGCTGTGACTTACTTGAAAAAAGTGAATCACGATAATAAAAAAGCTTAGGAGAAATTGTGAGTCAAATCACTTACGGAACTATTAATGATAGAGTCGCCGAATCTATGCTTCCACCCGGAAGACGTTGGATCATCGCTTTTCTATTTATTTTAAGTGCGCTGAGCATGGGGATTTTTGCCTTTGCAGTTCAACTGAGACACGGACTGGAATGGAGTGGTATCAGCCATCCAATTAATTGGGGCGTCTATATTACCAACTTTGTATTCTGGATTGGAATCGGACATGCGGGAACGCTTATTTCAGCAGTTCTTTATTTAGTGCGGGCACCGTTTAGAAACTCAATATACCGCGCGTCAGAAGCCATGACCGTTTTTGCGGTAATGACCGCTGGATTGTTTCCGATTATTCATCTGGGTCGTGCCTGGTATGCGTATTGGCTTTTCCCTTATCCCAATCAACGTGAACTGTGGATAAATTTTAAATCGCCACTAATTTGGGATGTCTTTGCAGTATCAACCTACATGTCAGTATCTATCGCTTTTTTCATTATGGGCTTAATTCCTGATCTGGCAGCTATCAGAGACGAATCCAAAGGTATCAAACGGTTTTTATACGCGATCCCGTCCTTTGGATTTAAAGGCACCAATCATCAATGGCTGCACTATATGCGGGGATATCTGTTATTTGCCGCCATCGCCACACCACTGGTTTTTTCGGTACATTCTATTGTATCCTGGGATTTTGCCATGTCCAGCCTACCGGGATGGCATTCCACTATATTCGCGCCCTATTTTGTCGCCGGAGCAATTTTCTCAGGTTGCGCGATGGTGCTGACCATCATGATTCCTTTGAGAAAAGCCTTTCCCGGTTTTTCTACCATCATTAAATTGAAGGATCTGGATGGAATGGCCAAAATGATCATTTTTACCAGTCTAATCGTTACCTACGCGTATGGTGTCGAATTCTTTATCGCTTATTACAGCGGTGCCAAGTTCGAACGGGCTTTGTTCTGGTTTAGACCTTTTGGTGAAATGAAATGGTATTTCTGGCTAATGGTTTTTTGTAACTGTCTGGTGCCTATCTCACTTTGGTGGAAAAAAGTCAGAAGCAATATTCCTTTACTTTTCATTATTTCGCTGCTGGTAAACGTTGGCATGTGGTTGGAGCGATTTAATATCGTAGGAACATCTTTAGCGCATGGATTTGATCCATTTGCCTGGGGAAATTATACATTTGAATGGGTTGAAATCTGGATCACTATTGGAAGTTTTGGCTGGTTTTTCATGTGGTTTTTTATTTTTGTTAAAATCATGCCTTCCATCGCAATTGCCGAAATGAAAGAAACCCTTGAACCACCCATGAGGAAAAACAATGCGTAAATCATTTTCCGGCGTTTGGGCCACCTTTGAATACCTGGATGATATCTGCGCTGCCATCCAGGAACTAAGAAATAAGGGTTATGCAAAAATAACGACCCATACACCGTGTCCGCGGCATGAGATTGATGCAGCTTTGGGTAATCCGCAAAGCCGGATTCCCTATTTCACTTTAGCTGGTGGGATTATCGGATTTGGATTAGCAGTGCTGGTAATCATTAAAATGACCTTGAACTGGATATTACCGGTTTCCGGGAAACCAGTCGTATCTGTTCCAATTATGGGACCAATCGCTTTTGAACTATCTGTCCTGATCGCTATCTTTTTTACCATTGGCGGACTGTTTTTTCTGATTTTAAAAGATACCTGGCGGCATGCACGCCCCGGGAGCAAAAAGTACAAATCCTACAATCGCTTTATGAGAGATCGTTTTGGTTTGGTTGTCCCATGCGAAACGGACCAGATTGGTGAAGTTGAATCAATCTTTAAAAAGTATCTGGCAGAGGAGGTAATCGTTGAAAACTAAAACCCTGCTGTTAACCGTAATATTTCTGGTAATAGCAACAATGAGTTTGCCAGCCAAATCGGTACTTTTAAATTTTATTACCGATATGTTTAATCAGATTAGTATAAAACCTCAGGAAGAAGGTGGCATGCAAACATTCCCTATCGGGAGCGTTTCCATTGATGGTAAGATCAATGAAGATCCGGCCAACCGGTTTACCGTTCAGGTTAAAGAGATCATACCTGATACCGCCACACCTAATCCGATTATAGTATCCCCTGAATCATTAGCGAATGGAAAATATATCTATAATACTTATTGTAATGTTTGCCATACCGATTCCAGAAAGCTGAATGACAATGGGTTTGCAGATAGTAAAATGAACAAGTTAGGAATGATTGCACCCTCTCTTATCGCTATTACACACCAATTTAGCGATGGATATATTCATAATAAAATTAAATATGGTGGCGCAGTGATGCCATCTCTTGGAAATCTGACTACTTCAAAAGAACGATGGGATGTGGTAAATAACATTCGAGAACTGGAGAAACAACCATGAGTCGAAACGATGAAATGAAGGGGCTTTTGGAGCAAACCCGTTTTAATACCAGCTCGAAATTAAAACAAATCCTCTACTTTCTTATAATTATTGGCTTTATCAGTTTTGGTATCGGTGTTTTTTTGGAAAATTCATTTCAGGTTTGGCAATCATTATTGGTAAACACCATCTTTTTTGCGGGACTAGCATTGGGTGGGTTAACCTATTCAGTGATATTCACAGTTACCGGCGCTAACTGGGGCCGTCCAATCAAACGATTGGCAGAAGGGTTGATGGCTTTTTTCCCTATTGGCGTCGTACTTTTTATTATCCTGTTTTTAGGGATCACTCATTTTTTTGAATGGGTTGATCATGACAAGGTGATTCACTCCAAAGCCGGTTGGTTAAATCCCTCATTTTTCGTTATCCGTAATATCATGGTAATTATTGTAATGCTGATTTTAAGCTGGATATATTTAAAAGCTTCAATCAGACCGGATATTGGACTGGCCAAAAAGTTAATCGCCCTGAGCAGTAATTTATCAGAGCGGTTTGTCAAAGGATATGGCTCCCAGGAATCAGAAGAACAACATACGATAACCAGATCACGATTTTTAGCCCCTGTTGTTGGATTTGCTATTGCCGTTTGTTCGACACTGTTAGCCTTTGACTGGATGATGTCCATTGATCAGGAGTGGTTCAGTACTATGTTTGGCGTACAATATGCCATTTCAAATTTAGTAGCCGCTTCAGCCGCTTTACTGATTATTGCTGGAATTGCCAGGGATAAGCTCGGATTACAGGATTATATCACTACTGACCGGTATCACGATCTGGCTAAGTTGACTTTTTCCGGAAGTGCTTTATGGACATATCTGATCTTCTCACAGGTTTTGGTGATTTGGTATGCTAATATTCCAGAAGAAACACCTTATCTCATTTTGCGGATGCAGTCTCTGGAATGGAGCTGGATGTTTTGGCTGCTGTTTTTTCTGATGTTCATTATTCCTTTTTTTGGACTCATGAGTCGTACAGCCTGCCAATCCATTCGTTTTTCCCGATTAATTGCCATTGAATTGCTGATCGGTACCTGGCTTGAGAAATACTTTTTGATCGTACCCTCAATTCAGGAAAATAACGCTAGTGCAGGGCTTATCGATATTACAAATGGTCTACCGGGTTTTATGCCAAATATTTTCGATCTGACTATT
>Ga0233431_1005823_pt1 | contig 11568 bp, 6 predicted proteins | sample SI_118_April2016_FD_179867 | JGI IMG/M metagenome (GOLD analysis project Ga0233431, IMG submission 179867) | Seawater microbial communities from Saanich Inlet, British Columbia, Canada - SI_118_April2016_200_MG | ecosystem: Environmental > Aquatic > Marine > Inlet | place: Canada: British...
CATGTTCCAAGAATGGTGTTGGGACAAGGCAAGCTCTTGAACTTCTTTTTAACGATAAATTGCCCGATTTTATAACTCAAAAAATCAGTCCAACTGAATAGTTACAATTAACTTTCATCAAACTCAGCACTTTTAAAGTTTAACATTCCACAGTTTTCCTGTACTGCTCGTTGTATATTGTCATCAAATCCATTTTCATTAGTCGCTTCGATTTCGATAGATATTTTTACGGAAGAACCGTTCAGAACCGTGAAGTTTTGTACTACCTCTTGGACGATTGTTGAAAAATCCATTGTTGCTTTTACCGAATCAAGATCAACCGTTCCGTAGAAACGAGTTTTTTGGATTGATGGAAGTGGCGGATCGGTAATCGGTGGGTCAGTAATCGGTGGGTCAGTAATCGGCGGATCGGTAATCGGTGGGTCATCGGTTTCCTCCTCTTTCTTTTTAAGCTCTGCTAAATACTCAGTAGCGAAGTCATGTGATATCAATAGAGATGTATCGTCAATCGAGACAAAAGCATCTTTTCCAAAAGCAAATTCTTTGTATTCGTCGTTTTCTTTGCCCGCTGAGAATCCAATGTATTCACCAGTGAATATCGCTTTGGTCACCACATCTTTGAATACCTGATCATTCAGTAAACGTGGCATATACAGATATTGGCAAGTGTCTTTCCAGACCCTAGATGTGTTGACTTCCTTGGTATCAGTTTTAAAATACCATTTCTTTAACAGGCTATTCAGGTGGATCGGTGCCCATTCAGATATTATCCACTCTTCCTCGTTCAGTTTACTTTCAATGCTTTTCACAAAATCTGTTGTTGTTGATATAGATACAGATTCCCAATTAATTTCAGGTTTCTTACCGGTCATTTCCTCTGAGGGTACAATAATCCACTTAAATGTTTCACGGATATTTTGGTTAAGGCTTTGTTCTGCTGTATCTCGATTTCTTTTTGCCTGATTTAAGCTTGCAATATCCTGATTCAAAGTTTCATCCTCAATATCATTTACGATAGACTTCCATGCGAGAAACACCTTTCCCTGGTTTCTTAATCGTCCCAACACATCAAAGTCTGGTGCCAGAAAAATCAACCTGTTTTTATAGATTCGAGGTTGGTTTCCTCTGTTACTGATGTAATCCAATGCGGTAATATACGCACGATTATTGTCGCCTTTACTATATGCGGCACCTGCATCTGGATGAAGCACAACCAAGCGTGGTCCTGCTCCAATATCATCAGGAATATCTTGTGTTGCTGTGAATACATGGATACCAGAAAATAGATGTCGACCACCCAAAATTTTTACAAGCCTATCCTTCAACAATGGAATTAGTTCTTCCTGTTCATTGATAGCATTTTTTCGACTTTCCATTTCCCGCCGGAGATTCGGTTTAGTATCAAACCAGCACCTATCTTGATCGCTATATAAATACGTCCCAGCATCACGTAATCTTCGAATAACGTCTTCAAAAGTACCAGGACTCTGTCCAGGCTGTGCGACACCTAACAAAATACCTTCAGTCTTGATCCCTCTGGCTGCTTGACCTATGTCTCCTGGAGCGCTTCCCAGGAAAATAGTACGAGTAACTCGCCTGGCTGCTTGAATTGAACCGAATCTTGTGTCTTTATTATCAATGGATACTGCAAGGGATTTTGGACCATCGACTTCCTTTTCTATAATCGGGTCCCAACCAGGAGGAAGATAACGTATACTCATTGTACGCACCTTGGGGTCATCTAATTGAATTGAACCGGGCATGATCAGAGAATCAGTATTTCCTGATTTCCATAGTTCATTGATAACTACTGCCATGTATTGCAGTACACCTCTTGTTCGCTGGAATTTATCCAAAGTAGACCAATCTTCATAGAGACGATCAAAAACCTCCGGGTGAATTGGATAACAACTTGATAGTCGATCCAGGTATGATCCCGATTGAGTCTCCTCAGGGAATTTACTTCCGTTAGAGTGGTAGTATTCTACAAATTGACTGCTGATTTTATCGATTTCTGATTGTTCGCCTGCATATTCAAATAGTCTACGACGTACTATTTCAAAGGCTTCTTCGGTAGCAACGGGTTTCCAAACGGCTTCAATTCTGCCAAAATATTTTTCCAAAGAATTCAAAGCTCGTTGCCCCATCGTTCCACCGACCTCCATTTCAGATTCTGGCAGGGATGCTAGAAGTATGGCATTAGGTACCGCTTTCATTGCCTCGGTTAAAGCTTGAATAAAGCTAAGGTTACTATCAAAGGTTCCCGATTTATACTGTTTTCCGGTTTCCATCTGCCTGATAAAAGCAACCAACTCATCAATCAAAACAACACATGGAGCCGCTTTCAGAAAAAGGGCCGTAAGGACTTCTTTACCCGGCGATGTTCCATCAGCATCACTTGCTGCTACCATTTCGAACCCATCTTCACGTAATAGTTGCCAGGCTAATTCCCCCCACAATGTGTTGACGGTAATGTTTCCATGTTTGAGTGGATGACTGGGAGAGAGCTTGATGCCGTCAATGACAGCCACATTTGCATGGGGTAGTTCTTGAATTCCCGCCTGATCCAGTAAAGGTGGAATCCCTTTTAGTTTATCGGTGCTGACTTCCCGACTGGCCAAATGATAAACAGCCAACATAGTATGAGTTTTACCCCCGCCAAAAGCGGTCTGAAGCTGAATAACAGGGTCTCCCCCTTGACCGGTCAATCGTTGTATCACTGACATTAAAAGCAGTTTCATCCCCTCAGTTATAAATGTCCGTGAGAAAAACTTTTCAGGGTTCTGATATTCAGCAGGGGCTTTTCCTGCTGCAACCAGGCTAATATCAGCTGCAAATTCAGATTCTTTAAATGTACCCTCAAGAACGTCTTTATGCGGCTTTGCAATTTCTCGCCAAGGTTTCAAGCTCATAACTTATTCCTTTTTTTATAACAGTAGGTTTTAAAAACTCGTTTGCTCGGAATTTTGCTCATTACTTAAAGACAATTTTACGATTTGGTGCCAAGAACCTATCAATTCATTGTATACACGTGCATCCTCTGCCCATTTCTTCTGTTCGCAAAATGTGTACAAATGATATGCTAGTTGACGAATCGGTTCACCGAATGAAGGAAGCACAGAAAGTATTGCACCCGCTTCAGCTTCCCCTTGTTGGTTTAGTGCTCGAATGATGTGGTGGCAGACTTGCCAGATTGATTTCTTTTTTTCTTTATTAGGTTTCCATTCTTCTGGGTATTCGGACCAACCTATTAGTCGTACTTTTCCACCTCCTGAATCAATAACATTCGTTTCTTTAACACTATCGACCGCCGTTCCTTTAGCTCGTGAAAGTGTATCTGCTTCTCCATAAACGCCAGCTTTCCATGCATATTGCTCAAACCAAGCTGAGCAGAATAAGGTATCTGCATCGAAATTGCCTGCATCAGGGTTCAGATATTCAGTAATTTCACGGTTGATCAAAACAAGTGCATCATGCACGTTCATTTTGGAACCATCTTGATTCAAAACGGCTTCATATTTAGAAAAAATTGCCATGCCAGGACCAATAGAAGCTTGAGAGAGATCGACAGGTGCTATTGGTGTTTGTTTACCAGATTGCCCACCAATCATAATTTCCAAAGCTTCAGGCATAGCCTGACGTAATTCTCGCTGAAAATCTCTACGAGAAGTAGAAAACGCTCGAATCGAGCGTTTTCGGCAAATTAGAACGATTGAAGAAGCCAGTGTATTTTTTTCTTTTTTTACTCCACTAGGTCGTTCAGTTCTTATAGGCCAAGTACCATCAATGGAAAATCCAGCCTTTAATACTGCTTCTAGAAAAGTTTCCCACCCTGTATTAGTAGTGCTCCCTTCAGTGGTTTCTGATTGTTTAAAGGCATAATAGATGGATACTGGAAAGGTCGGATGCGATTGTTCAGCTAGATTATGGAGTGCTTGAGTCATTCCGTTCAGAAAAAATGCTTCAGCTTTTTCTTTATTTCCATGACGGTAAGGAGTTGCAACTAGCTCCTCGCTTTTTGGAGCTGCTATTGTCGCAAAAAGTGAAGAATAAACATTTCTTAAAGAACGTCTCATCCAGACATAAAAAAAATCCGAAAGGTCAGCATAACCAATGTTATCGTAGTAAGGAGGATCAGTAGAGATCACTTTTAAACTACTTATCTTTTGATTTTGTGCTTGATCCTGGATAGCATGACCGCTTTTTGTTGCAGGAAGTCTTTGTATAACCTTTTTCATAGAGTTCGTTGTTAGTGCAAAATCTCCAGCTGCCTCTGCAAATGGGTTAACTTCAGGGAAATCCCAATTCATAGGAATGGCTTGGCGGCTAAACAAATTAACTGATTGCTCTCTACTTTGGGACCATACAGCTAAAGAGTTAATGGTATTTGTACTTCTACTTACTGCCATTCCCAAATAAACTGCCAAAGCATCACCATATGCTGTGGCCCCCGTTCCACCAGCCTCAATTCCTATTCTGTCATCTTTCATCCCAGCCACTATGGCATCAGATATCACTTTCTCACGGGCTTCCTGCACTAAATCTGAAAAAGTGGTCAATGCTACCAGTTGACGGGGTGTGAAGAGGTCCCCGAATGTATTCATTCCATAAATTGGTGTTTTAAAATCACGGGGATTTACTGGCAAAGCATTCTCTGGTTTCCAATTCGGTTTCGCAGTATTCGCCTTTTCACTCATTTCTATTGATGGAGATAGAAAAACACGACCACTTTTCCCCCCTGCAACAATTGCCATAAGTTTTTGTTTCATTCGACCAGATTTGCCTTCTTCACGAATATACTTAAAAGGCATTGCTGTTTTGGACAAAAGACAGGTTCCCCCAGTACGTTTGACCGTCCCTGCAATCTCCCCTTCGGGTTGCTTTCCTTTGTAAACTTCAAAATGATAAGAGTCACCGTCGATCACAGGTTTAACCCAGGCTTCCTTCCCTTTTTTACTAGACAGAACGAAAGAGCGAGCTAATGGCACATGAACATGACTAAATGCTGGATTGGGACTTTTGACAGTTCTTGTCCATATCCATGCAATGATAGTTAGTTCCTGCCCCAAATATTCTCTGAGATCATCCCGCTCCTGCGTCATAGCGGGGGTAATTTTGATCTTTGGATACAGGTAACCGATTCGTTCGAAAGCCATTTCTCGCATCCAGTAACCGTATCTACGAACATCCTCAGCTAAACCCGATGCCCCAGACCATCCTCCCGTATTATTTGGCTTTTGTTCATTTTTTGGAACTGGACCAACAGGGTTAATTCCAAAAAACTTGGGAGGGATTTCAATCATTGCCTTATTCAACATGACAGCTACAGGATTCAAATCACTAGCATAGGCTTCTATACCCAAGCGTTGTGCCTCAAGGGGAATTGAACCACCTCCTGCAAAAGGATCATGGAAAGCTGGGAGTTTCTCTTTATCAAACATCTTTGCTGCTTGAGGATGGTTTCTGTTAAGATGACAGGTTTCTCTCCAAGACTCCCAAATTACTTCCCTAGCTTGTTTTAACACCCTCTCATTATTAGAATTCTCCCATTTCACAAGTTCCCGTATAATCTGAAACAGTTCTTCTCTTCTTTTTTCGGCATCCTTTTTGTTAATACCTCTTCCAAATTCTCTTTCATAACCTGGATCATTTACCATTTGAGCAAAAATGACTGCTCGTGCCGCTGCAAGGGGGCGCCTGGCCCACCATAAATGCAAAGTCGAAGGATGGCCATGACGAATGGATTTTTCTCTTGCTGCTGCTACATTGATATCATCTAATGGCAAAGCTACTTCAATTAGTTTTTTGGGACATTTAATCTGATCCATTCAGTCTCCACATCAATAATATTAAGGTTCATACAATTGTATTATAAACTCTTATAAGGTTTGTTCTGTATTGATCGCTTTGGATAGTAAATCCTTTAAGTCGTAATTCACACTCGCCACACTAAAATCTGGTTCTGCTACAAAAGGATTCTTGATATAAAATGGTCCTTCATATTCTTTTCCATCAACAAGAACAATAGCTAAAATAAATTTATCAGACTGATTCAAACCATAAATGATTTCGTTTCTACTGACAGTGATAGTGGATTGTCCTTTAGAACGGCCCTTCACCTCAATATGCCGGTCTGGCTTTATGGAACCGTCTTTTTCTGTTGGTGGCCGAGAAGTTATATCCCAACCGCATTTTTCAGAAGAGACATCTTTGATGGAATTGCCCAATTTTTGTTCTGTTTTTATCACCGCATCCATGGCAATATTCTCAATCATTTTGCGAGATTCCGCATCAACAGAGAAGGTAGCTTCTCCTTTTCTTTCTGTCAGAACTCCCTGAGGGATCACTAAAGCCCCACCAATGATCACTGGAGTGCTGGAAAGAACGCTTTTCATAGCATTCAATTCATGTCTTCTCTGTTCAAGCCTGGCTGTTAATTCATCCACTCGGCGTCTTGCTATTTCCGGCTGAAGTCGAGGTCGTTTGCCAGCCTGAACATCTTCATTTAGTTTTATATATCGATCAGACCAATAGTTGATCTCCTTTACAAGTCTCTCGTTGACAGCATTTAGTATCTTTTCTGCCTGACGTTCACGTCTTGATTTGACTTCTGAATAATGTTCCGGGACTAGATTCTGAGATGAGTGATTAAGAGCCAGCGTTTCCAAACTGGTCGCAATCCAAGAATCATTCAAAATGTCTGATATTAATTTCTTGTCTTTGTTATCTATCGGTTGTAAGTCCAAATGGGGTGCCCATCCAGCATTAGACGCAATTTTCTCTTGATTGATTCTGACGAACTGGAGCCTTTTGGAAGCAACAATATTCCCTGAACCTTTTTGGGAATCGTCGCTTTCTCTTATTGTGTGATCAATCATAAACAAAATTTCAGGTTCGACTCCTTCATCATTTGGATCAACCAGGATTGCCCCCTGCTTGAGTTTCGAACGAAAGGCTTCCATAACCATGTCAATGGTCGTATGCATTAGTGGGTGCCCTGGATGAACCAAATCAGCCATAGGTTTGTTGGTTTTACGGATGTTCTGTTTTTCAAAACAGATACGTTCGTATTTTTTTAATACAGGAGTACGGGTTTCTCCAATAACTCGATCCCGTTCTCTGATTGCAGCCGGAACATTACGTATTTCAAATCTTCCTGTCTCCCGCTGTCGCATTTCTCCGCCCAAATACTGAAAAGCCTCTGAAAAAAAAGCACGGATAAAATACGGCTGTAGCTTTCTGGCTTCCGCTTTTTCCATCTCTTCCTTGACAGCATATAGCTCTTCCAACCCCATCTGCTGCTCAACCAGAGCATTTCTTTTCAGGATTTCTTTAAGACGTTCTGAATCCAAAGTGTTATCTATTGCCTGATTAAGCTTTTCCTTGACCTCAGGACTCTCACCATACCGTATAGCCTCAATCAACAAATCCTTCAGCGATACGTTATCAAATGCGTCTCCCAAAATATCAAAGACTTTTCCTCCAAGAGCCGATTTTTCAATTTCAAGTTTATCGAACAATCTCTGAAAAACATCTCCCTCCCTGGTTCCTTTGGCGACAAGGTTCCATAAATGACAAACCTCTGTTTGACCAATACGGTGTATCCGTCCAAAGCGTTGTTCCAGCCTGTTTGGGTTCCATGGTAAATCATAGTTCACCATAAGATTTGCATTTTGAAGGTTCACACCTTCCCCTGCTGCATCCGTTGCAACCAAAATTATAACATCTGGATCATTTCGAAATTGCTCCTGGATTTTTCGTCGTTCATCTCGATTGGTTCCTCCATAAATGACTCTAATTGCTTCCTGGTTTCCAAGCATGTCACTGATTCTGGCTACTAAGTAATTAAGAGTATCCTTATGCTCAGTAAAGATAATCATTTTTCGACGGTTTCCACCAGATGTGAACATTTCAGGGGTGTCTTGAAGAAGGCAAGAAAGCTCCTCCCATTTCCTGTCATTACCAGACTGAACAACATCAAAAGCTTGGGATTCCAATCGTTTTAAAATTATGATTTCCGCTTCCAATTCCGGAATAGTTTCAGCAGCAGTTGCTAGGTCAACGACCTGTTCAGCATAAATTTCGTATTCTTCGGCATTGAGCTCATCCTCCAGCTCATCCAAATTTTCAGGGATATCAATTTCTTTTGTAACCTTATACTCCTCAACTGTCTCCGCAACATTATTTGAATTTAAAATATGTCCACGAGCAACCAGTTTTGTCTCTTCAAGACGTGCAATCAACCGCTTTCGACGTCGTTTAAGCGATTGATATATAGCTTCCGGGCTGGATGCTAATCTACGTTGCAACATGGTTAATGCAAAGCCTATGTTACCTTTTCGCTTTCCATCCAGTCGATCCGCACGATTCATCTCATTTCGAACATATTCTGTAACATCGGAATAAAGAATTGCTTCCAGATCAGATAGTTCATAATTTGCTGTATACGCTTTCCTTTCAGGAAATAATGGTGTTCCATCAAACTTCAATAAGTCCTCTTTAATCATCCGACGCATCATATCGGAGATGTCCACTTTATGAACCCCCTCTCTGAACCGCCCATAAAATCTGTCACTATCGAGAAGTGACATCCAGATTTGAAAATCTTCTTCTTTGCCGTTATGAGGAGTTGCTGTCATCAGTAGAAAATGTCGGGTGATCGATCCCAATAATTCACCCAGGAGAAACCGTTTTGTTTTGTTGACCTTGTTGCCGAAATAGCTGGCAGAAAGTTTATGGGCTTCATCCACAATTATCAGGTCCCAATCAGTCGTCTTCAATCTTTCCTGATATTCTTCGTTGCGAGAAAGCTGATCTAACCTGCAAATCAATAAGTTCGTCTCGTCGAAATAATTCCCTGAGACGCATTGTTCCTGCTTTTCCCTACTAAAAATATCGAATTGGACACCAAATTTTTCCTGCATTTCGTCCTGCCATTGTTCTGATAAAGAACCCGGCGTAACAATCAAAATCCGTTGAGCATCTGCTCTCATCAATAATTCACGGATGAATAACCCCGCCATGATTGTTTTACCTGCACCCGGGTCGTCTGCGAGCACAAAACGTAAAGGTTGCCGAGGAAGCATCGATTCATAAACAGCTGATATCTGGTGGGGTAAAGGCTCGACATTTGAAGTATGCACAGCCATCATCGGATCAAAAAGAGATGCTTGTGAAATTCGGTAAGCCTCCAAACCCAATTTGAATTCTTCGCCAGGGGCATCGAATGCCCATGCTCTTCCATCCTGAGCCAGGTCCAGTCTCAACTCATCGGATCGAAACAACATCTGTTCAGCTAGTCTACCCTGGTTATCTTTGTAATAGACCGTCACAGCATTATCACTAACAAACTCGACCTGCACGACCGATACAATCTCATTTGATTGAATCCCACGAATCTGGGCACCAACTTTTATGTTTTCTAGTTTGAGCATGTTTTATTCACCGATAGGACAACGTTTCAAATTGCTGAAAAATTGGATGCCTACAGCACATTTTATGAAGTACTTGATTATCATTCTTCATAGTAGTCAATACACTTAATTAATATTATGAAGTTATTAGAATATAAGTCTTTGTTTGGATAGGATAAATTTCCAACAGATTGTAAATCATCGAATTTATCTTTTTTAGATCAGATTTAATCGCATGAAAGCATTCTTCTTTTTTTACCGTTGGATTGTCGGTATATGACAACAATTGTTTAAGTTCACTTAGCATTAACGTACGTGATAAATGGGCTCCACCTTTTTCGAAGCTGAATCCAAATCTATTCAATAGTTTCTGTTTCATATTATTCATTGTTAGTTTTTTCCACTTTCGTACCACCACCTCGAACCCAGTTATCGACTTCATCCTTCTTAAATTTCCAAAGTCGTCCAATCTTATGCGCTGGCATTTTTTTTTCACTGATCCATTTGTAGACCGTATCACGCTTGACTCCCAGATAACCGCTTATCTCTTCTACCGACAGCCACCTATCGCCAATCTCCGGTTTTTCCATACAGGAATCTCTTTATATTCTGTTTGCTTTTTTCATAGATTGATTCCTTTATCCAGATCAAAATAATAAAGGAATAGTAAAGGTATGCATTTTAAGCTATCAAGTCAAATAGTTTTCTACCTTTTTATACTTGTTTGTTTCGATTCATCACGTTTTGCCTTATTATATCACGTTTTATCTTATCTAAAGATTATATTGTAGAAACTCAACGGTTTGAAAATTAATACGAAAAACATCGGATTCTACCGAGAAATCTAAACGATTTTTGGTTGGCTGATTCAGCTTAATTTGGTTTCATATCAACAATTAGTGATGGATTTAACGGTCATTAAATAAATCTTTTAACGCTGCATATATCGTTTGACTTTTTAATACAATATATGTATGATTTTATCAAATATTAACGTTATGCACGACAATCTTCAATTTAAGGAAGCAGAATGACTACATTCGGATATGTTCGGGTTTCTTCGGACTCACAGGATCAGGAAGGTCAGAAACTAGCGATATATGAGTTTTGCCAGCAAACAAATAAAAATATCGATGAGTGGTATGAAATGACGATCAGCTCAAGAAAATCAACTAAAAAGAGGAAGATTGATGACTTGGTTGAGCGTTTCCATGAAGATGATCTTCTTATTGTCTCTGAGCTTTCAAGGCTTGCTCGAAGTGTCGGTCAGATCGCAATCATCGTAGACAAGATAATCGAAAAAGGAGTGAATTTAATATCAATTAAAGAAGATATCAAAATAAATGGAACCATGAACATTCAGACTAAAACAATGGTGACCATGTTTTCACTATTCGCAGAAATTGAACGAGATTTGATATCGATTCGGACAAAAGAAGGACTGAGAGTCGCAAGAGAAAAAGGCAAACTACTAGGACGCCCTCCAGGAAGTCGGAAGCTGGCTGGAAAGGAAGAGTTTATTGTTGGTGAATTGAAATATGGTGTTCCAGCTGCTGCTATCGCAAGAAAACTTGGCTGTGGAAGGGATACTTTGACACGTTTTATCAAAGAGAAGAATCTCAAAGCGTGTTAACGAGACTTCGGATATCTACCTATTTATGGATCATAATATCAAATTTTTAATAACTCGAATTGAACTGGACACTATTAAATCCAGACTTTTAGAGGCGTCAGAAAAAGGTTATATCGTTGTTTCAGATGAGCAAAATCAACATTTATTGTATTCGTTTAAAGGTGTTGAAGAATATGGAATTTCACCTAAATGGAGTGTAAAAATATATACTTACAATCAAAAAAAGAAAGGTCATAGTGTTGTTTGTGTGGATAGATTAGTATTCGATAGATTGATCAAAATGGATTTTAAATATTTTTCGCCCCCAAACTTAAAAATCTTGAAAATTGATGATGCTGGCTGGGGTTTCCCACTATGTGGTGTTATGGTTGGTATTACAAACGGGGAAAGGTTGAGAACAGGAGTAGTCCCGGTTGAATATTTTAGGCATGATAGTAAATACCCTTTTATCTCTAAACAGTATTTGAAAGTTTATGCAGATATTGGAGTGAAACTTGTGAATGAATTCGGAGCATACCCAAA
>Ga0233431_1005824_pt1 | contig 11567 bp, 12 predicted proteins | sample SI_118_April2016_FD_179867 | JGI IMG/M metagenome (GOLD analysis project Ga0233431, IMG submission 179867) | Seawater microbial communities from Saanich Inlet, British Columbia, Canada - SI_118_April2016_200_MG | ecosystem: Environmental > Aquatic > Marine > Inlet | place: Canada: British...
CCGGATATGCCGATAAGTGCCAGGGTGAGCCAGCATCATGCCGTCGCAAGCATGTGCGCGAGGAAATCCTGGAAAAGCAATTCACGGATATGCTGGGTCGCCTTCACTTCGACGACGAGGTCCTGGATTGGGTGCGGGACGCCCTGCACGCCAGCCATGCGGATGAACGGCGCGAACACGAAGAAGCGATCAAGCGCTTGGAAGCGGAAAACAAGCGCCTGGGTGATCGGATCAACGCCATGTACGTGGACAAGCTTGATGGACGGGTCGACACGGCCTTCTTTGACAAGATGTCGGAGGAATGGCGCGAAGAACAGAACCGCTGCCTTCGTGAAATAGAACGCCATCAGCACGCTGAGAAATCTTATATGAACGAGGGGATACAGCTTCTCGAACTCGCCCGGAACGCCCAGTCCTTGTTCGAACGCCAGGATGCACGGGAAAAACGCCGTCTTCTCAATTTTGTACTATCGAACTGCACTTGGGAGGATGGCGAGGTGGTTGCCACATTCAAACAACCCTTTGATTTATTAGCAGAAACCGCCACCATCGCGGCCCTTTCAAGCAGCAATGGCGGAGGAAATCCGACAAAAAGTGAGATTTGGCTGGAATACTAGGTTCCGCGTTACGTCAATTTCGGGCTGAGCGCCGTCGACGTATTGTATCCTACGGTAACTAATACCAGCGAGCATTAATCAGAACCCATGCGCCCACTGACGGCGACCGATGGACATGATTTTCCACGGTTGATCGATAAGCTTGTTCCAGGCATCGCAGCACATGGCGACGATATCGTCGTATGAATTGAAAATGCGGTTGGATAGCCAATTGTCGCGCATGAACTGCCATATGTTTTCCACGGGGTTCAACTCGGGCGCCCTTGGCGGCAGGGGCAAAAGGGTGATGTTGGACGGGATCAGGAGTTTGCCGGTGGTGTGCCACCCGGCCCGGTCGACGATGAGCACGGCGTGGGCGCCCGGCGTCACCTGAGATGAGACTTCGTCAAGGTGCCATTGCATGGCCTCGGTGTTGCAGCGGGGCAGGATGAGAGCCGCGCCGACCCCGCGTTCGGGGCAGATAGCGCCGAAGATATAGGCCGATTTTGTACGTTGGTCCTTGGGTGCTGTGGGTCGACTGCCGCGTGGTGCCCAGCGCCGCGTGAGCTTGGTCTTCTGACCGACCCTCGCTTCATCCTACCACCAGATTTCTATCTCGGTATTGGCTGGGAGGCCTTTGCGGATCTCGTCCAACTTGACGGGGAAGTTTTTTTAAAATCATCAACGGCGAACTCGTTTTGCCCCCTGTGGCGCGGGCGCGCCGAAATCTTGCGAAACCCCAGCGCGCGCAGTTCACGGCCTACGCTGGACTCCTCAAGCGAGACATGAAACTCCTCAAATATCCAAAGCGCCAGGTCCTTCCGACGCCAGCGCACCACCCCGTGGATCGCCGGGATCGGCCCGTCCTCAACAATCCGTGCAAGCGCCCGGCGTTGCCCGTCGTCGAGCCTGGACGGCTGACCCGTCGCCTTGCCGTCAATCAGACCATCCGGTCCCTTGGCATTGAAACGCAGCACCCAGTCCCTGATAACCTGAAGCCCAACAGCTCCAACCCCCGCCGCATCCGTACGACGACCGCCAGCGTAAATCTCCGCCAGCGCAAGAAGACGGCGGCTCTGACCCGCATCCTTCGACGCCTTGGCCAATCGCCGCAATCCCGGACCATCAAAATCTTCCCGTAACGCAACCGCTCTACCCATGGCGAACCTCCAAATCCGTTCGCCTCATTGATTCAGAATATTGAGCGTTTGGAAACCCCAAAATGAGTCTCATTCAATGCTCGTTGGTATTATCTGCGCCTCATCATCCCAGTTCATTCGGAGAACCTCACCGTGGCCAAAATCGTTCTGACCTTATTGTTAGCGAAGAGAAATTCCATCTTCAATCAGGATTGCCAAAAACAAGACGGATATTCTTCTAAAGAGAGTCCTCCATTTTGCGCCAATATCCCAGACGGGCCAGTATAAGAACAACCGGGCCGGAAATTCACATCAGCCCTCACGACAACGCCAACGAAAGATGCAGGGGTTCAAGTCACCAGGGTGAGCTCAAAGATTTCTTGCGGTTCACTCAGTCGTCTACAACCTCTTCAACACGCAGCGCCACCTCATCTCACGAAAGACCAATCGGCAAATCCGAGATGAAGCTCACGCCCAATGGCGAGACATGGCGTTGGCTGCGTAGCCATAGGTTTGTTAGTGGTTTCTTGGTTTCGCGGTTAAGTCGCCAGTGCTTTTTCAGCACCTGAACTCGTCTTTAAGCTTTTCGTACAGACGCCTGAAACGTGGCAGGCGGGCCGCATATTGGTCAGCAAGTGTGGGGTCGGGTTCGATGACGCGGGTTACGGGCGGCGGGGTGCAAACGGCGGCCGGATCTTCGCCGGTGGCCGCCAATCGCGCCAACCGCGCTGCGCCAAAGGCAGGTCCGACCTCGCCACCCGCGTGGTAGGTCAATGGCCGGTTGAGAACAGAAGCGAGGATTTCTCCCCACAGCCGGCTGCGTGAACCGCCGCCGATGACCGATACCGTGTCAATCTCGGCGCCGGCGCCCGTTAGGGCGTCCTGGCCGTCGGCGAAGGCAAAGGCGACGCCTTCCAGAACGGCGCGGCCCAACGCCGCACGGTTGCTGTCATGGGTCAGGCCGAAGAACACGCCCTTGGCGTTGGGATCGTTGTGCGGTGTCCGCTCGCCCGAAAGATACGGCAGAAAGATCTCGTCCGACGGACCGGGGCTTCCACTTTCGATCATGCCCAGCAGGGCGACCTCGTTTTCAGCGCCGAGAATATCGGCCGCCCAAGTGAGGCAGCTCGCCGCACTTAGGAACACGCTCATCTGATGCCACATGCCGGGCAGGCAATGGCAGAAGGCATGCACGGCCCGCTTGGGGTTCGGCGAAAAGGCGCCATTGGCGACGAAATAGACCCCGGACGTGCCCAGCGATAAAAAGGCCCGTCCCGGCGTCATCGTACCGATACCGACCGCGCCAGCGGCGTTGTCACCGGCCCCGCCCGCCACCGGAATGCCTGTCGGCACCCCCCATTCGGCAGCCACGTCGGCGCGCAGGACTCCCCCCGGCGCGCTGCCCTCGACCAGGCGCGGCATATGTTTGCGGCTCAGGTCCGTCGCCGCCAGAACCTCGTCCGACCAATCGCGCGCCGCTACATCCAGCCACAGGGTTCCGGCCGAATCCGACATGTCGGAGACGGCCTCGCCGGTCATGCGCAGGCGGACATAATCCTTGGGCAGCAGGACACGCCGGATACGCCCAAACACGTCGGGTTCGTGATCGCGCACCCAAAGCAGCTTGGGCGCCGTGAAACCCGGCATGGCCGGATTGCCGGTGATGGCACGCAGGCGCGGACAGGTTTTTTCCAACGCCTCACATTCCGCCTCAGAACGGCCGTCGTTCCAAAGGATTGCCGGGCGCAATTCTTCGTCGGAAGCATCCAGCAGCGTCGCCCCGTGCATCTGGCCCGACAGGCCGATGCCGCGCACGGCGGCCACGGCCCTTTGATGATCTCGCCGAAGAACCGCCATGGCCGCGCCGGTCGCGCGCCACCAGTCATCCGGTTTCTGCTCGGACCACAGCGATTTGGGGCGGCTGAGCGCCAACGGCGCATTTGCCGTGCCAAGAACTGTCTGATCCTCGTCGGTCAATACGACCTTCACCCCCGAGGTGCCGATATCGATACCGAGATACAAAACTTATTGCCTCCAGCCTGAAGGATCAGTCGAGGGCGCTTTCAACGGCCCAATTTGGGGTCGGTACGCCGATCCTGATGCTCAAGATATTCCGAAATTGGTCCCATTGTTCATTTCGTCTGCCCAGGGAGGATTGGCACCGGAGCGTGACACCGTGATTGCCGCCGCCCCGGTCGCAAAATCCAGGGCCGCCGTCAGGGCGTTCCGATCCATACCCGCTACACCTTCGGGAGTCTGGACTCCGGCATTTTCGAGATAGGCGAGCATCCCGGCCATAAAGGTATCGCCGGCACCGATTGTGTCGGCGACGCGGACTTGGCGCGGTTTGCACGTGACCTTATCGCCTGCCGTGAAAGCAATGGAGCCCTCGCGCCCTCGTGTCAGGACCACGAGCCCGACGCCTCGATCGGTCCACTCGTGTGCGAGGGTTCCGGCGTCCGCTTCGGGCGCCAACCAAGCAAGATCGGCGTCGCTGAGTTTCAGGATATCAGCACAACCAACCAGGGCCTCGAAGCGGCGCAGATAGGCGTCGCGATCCCGGATCAGGCCCGGCCGAATATTGGGGTCCAGGCTAATGAGGCGTTTTCCCGCGTTGCGGACGGCCATGGTTTCGAAGGTGGCACCGCCCGGTTTGGGAATCAGGGAGATTGATCCGAAATGCAGTGTTGTGACGGTCGCCGGCAGATTCGGGATATCAGTTTCGGAAAGCATGCGGCCTGCCGATCCGTCATCGACAAAGGCGTACTCGGCGTCGCCCTCATCGAATTTCACAAAGGCCAGTGTCGTTGGGCGTTCGCTTCGCACCGCAAAGGACAGATCGACATTACTGGCCCTCAAGCCTTCGGCCAGGCTTCGGCCGAAAAGATCCTCGGAGACGCCGCCAAAAAAACCGACATCGGCACCAAGGCGTCCGAGGGCGATGGCGACGTTGTAGATGGATCCTCCGTTAAACGGCTGAAAGGCAAAATCGCCGGCCTCGGTTTTTACCGGCAGAAAATCAGTAAGGGCCTCACCGCAACACAGAATCATTTCTTACCTCGGACAAACATCATGGATGGTTCCAAACAGGATACTTTGCCATCAACAAGCAGCGCCAGGATTTGAACGATAGACACCAACCTGCCCGCCTGACAAGGTATCATTGATGAAAGAAAAGAATTATGTTGTCGCGTGAATAAATTGACGCTTTTCTTTACCAGTCTAACAAACGGAACGCTCGAAAATGACCCTGAGACTGCTCGTCGACAGCGCCGATCCGAAATACTGGGAGCGTTTCATGTGCCGGGGATGGGCCTACGGAGCCACGACCAATCCGCTAATTCTTACACGCGAAGGAAGGCCCGTAAATATGGGCACCTACCAAACGCTTGTTAACGATGCGAAGCACATGGGGCTGGCGGAACTGCACATTCAGGCCACCGGGCCGCACGCCGGGGAACTAGCCGAGTCCGGACTGCGCATCGCCGGACTTTGGGATAAAATCAAGGTAAAGGTTCCGTCGACGGCGGAAGGATTGGCGGCGGCCAAAATTCTTGCCGATGCGAAGGTTCCGCTCACCCTGACCGCAGCCTATGCGGCCCATCAGATGGTCGCGGCCGCAATGTTGGATGCCGCCTATATCGCGCCTTACTACGGCCGCCTTTTGGAAGCGGACAGGGACGCAGACGGCATTCTCGAGTCAATGCGTTCGATCCGCGACAAATCGGGTTCGCAGACCCGTATCCTGATAGCGTCTTTGCGATCTGTGGAGCAGATCGAACACCTATTGGCCCTAGGGCACGATACCTTCACTCTGGCTCCGGAAGTGGCCGACGCCTTGGCCACCGATGACATGAGCGACGCGGCGGCCGCCGATTTTGAGCGGGCACGGTTGGGCTAGCCCAATTTTCGACCAATTTGAAAATTCCGATTTCGGGGTAAAACCGCAGGCCGCGTAATGGTTTTGACAGGCTTTGACAGGCTCTGTCACGGCTTTGCAGCGTAGCCGGCCGCATGCCGAACACAGCGACCAGGGTCATGCCGCCTCGATCGCCATCCGCCAGTCGGCAAAAGCGGCATCCCGGAAGGCCTTCAAGGTGCGTCTGGTTATGAGATGGCGTTGGATGTTGAAGCAGTTGTAGACAGCGGCATGTGCGGACAGATACCGTTGCGTCGGCCCCGCCCGTTTGAAGCCAATCCACGATCGTTCACGACGTCGCACCGGCTGATGCGAATTCTCGGCGCGATTGTTCGAATGCCCGCCGGTAACTTGGCGGGCAGCGAGACCGAGATCCCTCAGCGCAACGCGATAGGATCTCAACTTGTCGGTGACCACGGACTGCGGCGATACGCCTTGTTTCTTCAACAACTTCCGCATCAACTTCGTCGCCGCTCGTTTGTCGCGGCGTGCCTGCACGAGGGCATTGACAACTAAACCGCCGCGAAACCAAGAAACCACCAACAAACCTCTGGCTACGCAGCCAGTGCCATGTCTCGCCATTGGGCGTGAGCTTCATCGCGAAATTGCCTGTTTGTCTTTCGAGAAATGAGGTGGCGTTGCGTATTGAAGAGGTTGTAAACGGCGGAGTGAATAGAAAGAAATCGTTGGGCTGATCCTAGCGACTTGAACCCCTGCATCTTCCGTTCTCGTCGTCGTACAGGCTGATGTGAGTTTTCGGCCCTGTTGTTCATGTACTGGCCCGTTTCATGAAGGGCTATCAGATCCATATTGCGGAATGCCGCACCATAGGAACCTAGTTTGTCGGTCACGACTTTCGTTGGTGAAAACCCATGCTTTTTCAGAAGTTTGCGCATCAGTTTCCGCGCGGCCTTCTTATTTCGGCGCGCTTGAACCAGAATATCCAAGACCTCGCCTTCACTATCAACGGCCCGCCACAGATACATTCGGCGCCCACCGACGGAGACGAACATTTCATCCAAATGCCACCGACCATCTGGCCTCGGTCTGCGGCGCCTTATCTTTCCGGCATAGCCGGTGCCGAACTTTAGAAACCAGCACCGAACGCTCTCGTAGGAAATATCAAGGCCGCGTTCGGCGAGAAGATCCTCTACATCACGGAAACTCAGCGTGAAAAGGGCAATACAGCCAAACCGCATGTTGGATGATGGATGGAGAAAATCGGTGGCGTTTGTAAGAAATTTGGGTCATCCACCGAAGCTACCGCGTTAAGTTCGGCCGGGCCAGTGAGTTAACTTGTCAATGCCCTTAGTGGATGCCCATCAAATTGAATCGGCGATTCTCAATCTCGCCATCAATGCGCGCGATGCCATGCCGGACGGGGGCAAGTTAACTATTGAGACGGAAACCGCGAGGATGAGATATCGCCGCGCATGAGCGATATCATCGTCGGGCTTTACGAAGACTGGCTCTGTCTGGACGAACGCATTGAAGGCATCACGAATGAAATCGAGACAATCAGCGAGTGCGAAGCCAATTGTCTGCGCCTGATGACCATCCCTGGCATCGGCCCGATTATATCGACGGCCATGGTGGCGGCAATCGGCACGGGCGAGGCGTTTGAGAGAGGTCGCGATTTTGGTGCCTGGCTCGGTCTGGTCCCCCGGCAATACAGCACGGGCGGCAAACCAATTCTGGGGCGCATCTCAAAACGGGGCAGCCGATATCTGCGAACTCTCTTCGTGCAGGCCGCTCACATCATTCTGATGCGGCCCCAAAATTGGGAGCGCTTCAGCTTCGGGCCATGGCTTGAGCAGGCGTCACAACGAATGCACAAGAACAAGCTGGCCGCAGCCTTGGCAAACAAACTTGCGCGTATCGCCTGGAGTGCTCTGAGGAACTCCAAGGCATTTGATGCTAGCCGAATTGAGGTGACTGCGGTTTAAACCGCGAAAGCCTCGTCACAGTTCGCGATTGAGATGACTACATGGAACGGATCAAGAAACGCACCCAAAGTCTGATGACCCTAATGGTTGCCCAAGCTTCATGGGCCAACCTGTCCGCCAATGAGACCAAGGCGCGTGCCTATTCCCTTCATGGCCACGGCCCGCAAGCCGATCAAACAGGCCGGATACATACCAGCGACTTCCGATATCCTGCAAATATCCTATTGCGAAAGGCAGCCGGTCCATACATCTGGGTCAAATGCAGAAGAAAAAAGGAGATTACAAAAAGGTCCGCTTTCCTTTGGATTCTGTTGCAAAACTCGACCTTGATCGCCCCTTGAATTTGTGATTCCATTTTCCTGAAGATATTCAGGAGGACGGTACGATGATGGGTCGGTTGGAGAGTTCTCAGGATCGGTTTTTCTATAACTTCTGCCTTGATGATGCCGTTCCTTCCGATCATCTGGTGCGCCGGATCGACGCGGTCCTTGATCTGAGTTGGCTGCGCGGAGAACTGGAACCTTATTACAGTCATACCGGACGTCCTTCGATTGACCCGGAACTGATGATACGAATGCTGATCATCGGCTATGTCTTCGTCATTCGTTCGGAACGCCAACTGTGCTCGGAGGTTCAGGTTAATCTGGCCTATCGCTGGTTTTGCCGTTTGGATGTTGAAGACACCATCCCCGATCACTCGGTATTCTCCCGTGCCCGTCATGAGCGGTTCCGCGAGCCTGATGTTTTTCGTCAGGTGTTCGAGACGGTTGTTGGTGCTTGCATCTCGGAAGGGCTGGTCGGAGGCCAATCGCTCTCGGTCGATGCCAGTTATATCAGGGCCGATGTCGATCAGATCAAGCGAACCCCCGGCGACGAACCGATCGACTGGCCTGATGACAAGGAGGCGTCGCGGGCGGTTACGGAGTATCTGAATGCACTCGATCGAGATGAGCCGAACGAGGCCAAGGGCAGCAAACGGGCGAAGACGCCCAAGGCCATCTCCTTAACCGATCCACAAGCCACCTGGGCAACTAAAAAGCAGAAGGTCCGGCCGGTCTTCGTCTATGACGCTAATTATCTGATCGACAATAAGTTGGGCGTCATCGTTGGTGCCGAGGGCACTCGTGCCAATCGTATTGAGGAGAACCGGGTCTGCGTATCAATGGTCCAGCGCGTGATCAATAACTTTGGCCTCAAACCCAAACGCCTTGCCGCCGATACGGCTTATGGATCGAGCAAGACCCTGAAGGCTCTCATTGACTGTGGCATTGATCCACATGTTCCCGTCTGGGACAAGAGCAAGCGCACGGACGGCACCTTCTCCCGCGCCGACTTCACATATGACGAGGATCGTGACGTATATAGCTGCCCACGTGGCAACATTCTAAAGACGACGGGCAATGTTCATGAAGACACCCTTCGTTATCTGGCTAAGACCAAAGATTGTCGCCCCTGTCCGCGGAAGAAACAGTGTTGTCCCAACACCCCGTTCCGTAAAGTTCCGCGCGACATCAATGAAGATGCCCGTGACCATGCCCGGGCGTTAACCAAAACGAAGGCTTTCAAGATCATGAGCGACGAGCGCAAGAAGGTGGAAATGGCCTTCGCCCACATGAAAAACATATTCAAACTGGATCGGCTCAGGCTACGCGGACTGAGCGGCGCCCGTGACGAGGTGCTGCTAACCGCCACCGCACAAAACCTTCGTAAACTGGCGCGATACGTCAGCAGACCGCCACCCATCCCGGTGACAGGCTGAAAACCATGTGAAAAACCGAAACAACAAACCAGAAAACAAACCCCCGCATCGGCATCAGCCGAAAGCGGGAGAGAAAATGTCCGCTATTACTATAAGCGGACACAGAAAATCCGCTGAAAATCGAGTTTTGCAACACAATCCTTTGCAAAGCTGAAGTTATCGGATTTAATGCGGAAGTACCCGTTTGATACGTTCCTGTGAGAAGCGTCCAGGGGTCACGTCAAGTGGCGGGGGGCAAATCGGGGTATCAGAATGACCGAATCACGACTGCAAAAGCTCCGTTCTCATGAGGCCCGCCTGCAAGAACTCCGCGAACGGCTCGAGGCTGCCGTAACAATGTTCAAAACAGTGTCCTTCAATGAGGGCAATGTAAACTTTGAACGGGAAGGCATTGTTGCCGCCCTCATGGCGATTCAAGACTTCCTTCGAGCCGAAGGGTTTGAGGCGCAGATACGTCATCCGATCCGTTCTATGATTGGTGCTTTAGGTGATGCGGACGAGGGTCGACGAAACCCAATCCTTGAGCGCCGCACACAAGACGTTCCGCATGGTCGTAGGCCTGTTTCGAACGATGATGCGGCATTTCGCGGGCACGCGGCAGCGGTAGTTTCTTTGTTCATGAATTCTGGGACGAAACTCAGAGAAGCAGCTCAGAAGGTAGCTCGAGCCCTGAGCCAACACGGCTATTTCTTCAGCGATCGCGACGATCGTGACTATGCCAAAGCGATAATAAATTATCGAAAGTCCTTAATGGCGGGGAGGGGTAAGAACGAAGTCGCAAAAAAAGTCTACGACAGCGTCTGGGATTGTCGAAAATACGGTCACAATGCGGGAGAACGTCTGCTAATAGATTTAGTCGAAAAAGTGAAAAAAGTGTCAAAACCCCCCGAGAATTGACACTCAATATTCAGTCACACTCGCGTTCATGAATTGTCACCCTCGACGAACGAATGAACGCATCTTGCAAATCCGGCATGGCAGCAGGTCCAAATCTGTTAGGCCCGATCAGGCTCTGGCCGACCTTGTCCACCTTCTCGCCCGCCAGGCAGCCCGGAACAGCCTTGCTGCCGATCAGTCATCGACGCGGTCCGTTTCTCCTTCTGCACACGCCGACCCCATTCCCACCGATGAAAGAAGACGCCATGACGGCTGACCCCATCCACATGCTCAAGGCCGCCATCCCCACCCTGCTGACCATCAGTAAGACGGCTGAACACCTTCAGGTCTCGACGAAGACGGTTCGTCGCTGGATCGACAGCGGCGATCTGGTCGCCCATCGCATCGGTCGACAGTTGCGCATCAGCGAGCCCGACCTTCAGGCGTTCATCAGGGTGCGGCGTGATGCGTGAGTATTCATGTCCGCTGTTGTCCAATGATGTCAATAATATGTTTAGTAATAATGAATATCTATGTAAATAACAAGCGTAGTGTGACTTGTATGTATTTTAATTATATTTTCTTTTTGTCAGTTTATGTCTTCACTTGTCCTATATTGTCCGTGTATAGTCAACATTATGGAGGGTAAGATGGTTAATGGAAGCGATCGCAATCCGTTCACGACCGCCGAGCAGTTATCGCTGCAGGATGTCATCGAGCGCATTCAGAAGGACGATGGATTGGAGGTGCAGCGCCGTCGCAACGTTTGCTCGGCAATCCGTTCACTGGGCAAACTGATGGGCAAGGATCTGCGCTATCTTCCGGCGGATCCCAGCTTCTACCGCGCCTTCTTCAAGAAGCTCCACCCCCAACAATGCGGACTGACAAAACCGCGGATCGCCAACATCAAAAGCGATGTCCTGTTTGCGCTGCGCCACGCGGGCTGTATTCGCGGGACCCATACGTACATGGCGCCGCTGACAACGGCATGGCAGGAGCTCTGGAACTGTGCGATCGGTGCTGGGAGTTCGCCCCGATACGTCTCCAGGCTTATGCACTATTGCAGTGCCCAGGGGATTGAACCCGAAGCAGTCGACGAAGCCGTGTCCGAACGGTTCAAGCGCGCTCTAGTAGACGAGAGCTTCGTTGGCGATCCCGCCAAGACCCATAAGGATATCATCCGAACCTGGAACAAACTGGTCGACGCGGTGTCGAAGTGGCCAAAGCGCAAGCTGTCGGTGCCATGGGACAAAGGGACCTACACCATCCCGCTGAACCGGTTTCCCCAATCATTCCACGACGAGATCCATGCTCTTGTCGAGCATTGGTCCG
>Ga0233431_1005830_pt1 | contig 11555 bp, 8 predicted proteins | sample SI_118_April2016_FD_179867 | JGI IMG/M metagenome (GOLD analysis project Ga0233431, IMG submission 179867) | Seawater microbial communities from Saanich Inlet, British Columbia, Canada - SI_118_April2016_200_MG | ecosystem: Environmental > Aquatic > Marine > Inlet | place: Canada: British...
TAAATAGTCAACAATACCTTTCAATTGAAAAAGAAATAATAATACAGTTCAATAAAAAAGATGAGGATGTTGTGCAATCGATTCTTTCTCACTTCCTAATATTTGATTAATAAATTCAGATTTTCCGCAAATGGTATTAATTAACTTAAGATTTATATTTTTCGAATATGGTAACCAATTCTTAACATTGTCAAGTATTGAAAGTACTTTGGATTCTTTGGAATCTCTTAATTCAGGATCTTTAAATGAAAGCACTTTAATACTATCATTTGATTCTGTTCTGTAATAAATCTGCATTTTGCTAACATCATAAATTATCTGCCACTTTGTACTATCTTTAACTTTATCCAGTGTATTAAAGCAAAATTGGACAACTGATGACTTATCATCGACTGAATAGTTTTTGATTGTGTCTGCTACCATAACAAATCGGTCAATTGAAGAAGTAACTTTTTCAGGAATTGCAATTTTGCCACCCCAGCCAATAAAATTCTTTATACCATTTAAAGAGTCTGCATAGCAACAATTAGCCAGTACATCTATTTCGTATTCAGAATTTTTATATGTTTTGATATTGCCATTAAGAAACTCAATAATTGCTTTATTACCTGTTTTATCAATTAAATGAAAATGAATTGGGAATTTAAAGTTGGATCTAGAAATCTTTACTCTTGAATTTGTATCAATTGCTTCATCAATGGTTTTACACGTATCTAATATGTATTGAATCCACTGGTGAGATATCAATGTAGGTCGGTCATCTTGAGCTTGATATTGTGATTGTTCTAAAAACAGATGTTCAACTACTAAGCCTTCCTCGTTAATACCACCATGAGGTATATCCTTACTTATTTGATTAAAAGTTATACTTCTGTATTTTGAATTCCATTTTGCTGGAGTTTCATTCTTGTTATTATTTAAATAAGCAGTTTTACTTAGGCCGTTAGGGTTATGAAAAATGAATCCTTCTTCAGAATCAACATCAAGATTTCTGGCTAATATTAGTTTTGAATTTGATGATAGAGTAAAGGTTGTACAACCGTGAAGTAATTTGATTTTATTATTTAATGAGAGCATTGTTTTTTTCATAATTACTATATTGACTCTGATTAGCTTAATACTTTTCCATGCAATGTTCTATTAAAAATCAGAGCTATTCATTTAAAAATGCAAAAATAATCTAGGAACTTCAACTTAAGCAGGATTTTGATAAAAGTAGTGAGATTGTAAATAACAACTAAGTGAAACTAAGTGAAATACCAGAACAGCTACTTTCCAATACAAAAAATGCTAGTTAGCTGATTATCTATACACTTACAGCACTTGGGCAACAAAAGGGCAACAAGGAAAACGGGCTTTAATACAAACAAAAGAAACATAATGACAAGTAATTTCTTAAGGACTGAATGGTGGATACTATGTTTTCATCTAAACTAATAGAGCTGGTAGATTGGTTGAGGCTGGCTTAAATTAGCTGTCCAACCACCTTTTAAAAGCAGCAGCTTTATCTTTTCCAATTACAATATCTTCTGAATGCGATGGGTGAGTTTCGAGTTTCAGCTTTCCATTGAAATAGGAATGAACTCGTTTAATGGATTCGAAATTAATAATAATCTGACGATTCACTTTAAAAAACACCTCTGGATTTATTTGTTCCTTTAAGTTTTCTAGCGAAAAATTAATAGGATATTCTCTTTTTTCGAAAGTAACAGCAAATGTAATTCCCTGCATGCTGTAAAATAGTGCAATTTCTTCAATTGGTAAATGAAAAAATGATTCGTTAGATTGTATTAGAAAGCGTTTACGATATTCCGATTTTTCATTTTTGATGAGTGAGGCAAGTTCCGAAAAATCAATATTGGAATTCTTCTCTTGAATAAATTGTTTATTGTATTGCATATGCTTTTCAAATGCAGCTTGCAATTCATCCTTTTCAATGGGTTTTAACAGATAATCCAAACTGTTAACTTTGAATGCTTGCATGGCATATTCATCATAGGCTGTGGTAAATATGATCATGCTTTCAATTTTTACCTGCTTAAATATTTCAAAACTTAGTCCGTCAGACAATTGAATATCTAATAAAACTATCTCTGGGTGTGGATTTTTTTGAAACCATTCAACAGCTGATTTAATGCCATTCAAGCAATCAACTACCTCAGTTTCAAAATTAATTTCCTCCAAGGTTTCTTTCAACAAACGTTGAGCTGGAATTTCATCTTCAATGATTAATACTTTCAGAACCATCTTATTCATCAATTAGTGGAATCGTTACAACAAAATTATCTTTGTTTTCTTCATAGGTAAATCCATCTTTTTTAAGCAATTCAAATCGCTTGCTAAGGTTTGACAAGCCGGTGTGTGTTGAATCTGCACCTTCAGCTATTTGTAGGTTATTACTTACAATTAATTTTTTATCACTGTTGCCTACAATAGAAATTTTCAACACATTTTCTTTGTTAGCTACATTGTGCTTAATGGCATTCTCAATTAATATTTGCAGCGTTAATGGAGGGATTTGCATTTGTACTATTTCTTCCGAAATATTTGTCGAATACTCCAGGGCATCTCCAATTCTGACTTTATGCAAAAAGATAAAGGATTCAATAAATTCAAGTTCTTTATTTAAGGCAATTAAATCATGATTTTTACTTTGTAAAACATAGCGGTAAACTTTCGATAGTTTACGTGTAAATTCAACCGCAGTATTGGGATTATGTTTTATTTCAGAGATAAGCACATTCAAACTATTAAACAAGAAATGAGGATTTACCTGATTTTGTAAAACCTGATAATCAGCTTTAAGTTTTTCTTGTTTATAATACTCCGCATCCAATGAAGAGATTTGCCATTGCTTGAAAAAGCTTATGGTCATAGATATCCCGATAAATCCCAAAAGAAAAACAACGGAACCAATAAAAATAATGACAGATGCAGGTGGGTATGCTAATGACTTTCCATTGATGAAATACCAAGTAATAAAAGGAAATCCTATGGTGATAAACGCCCAAAGAATAATAAAAGTGAATTGGATAATAATCCTCTTATGGGGGGAATAAAACCATGGGAGCTTTTTATTCAAGTAGCGGTCAAAAAACAAGCTACCTTCACTATTTAAATTGAAGAAAAACAGGTATGCAATAAAAAAAAATTGTTTGGGAATATGTGAGTTGTATTCAATATCATCAGGCATAGCAAATCCCACTAGTTTCATTACTAGAATGGCGTAAAGTGATACGAGTATTATACGAGTCAATATTTTAAAAACAACTTTTGTCATTTCAATTTAACCCTGCTTTGTTTTTGCATTCTGTAAAGTTAATATTTAAGCTATTATCTCTACGAATTATGTTTCGTCCACTCTACAGTTTTACTAAAAAAACCAACAGATATTTCAATATTCAGTTTATTCTCTTTTTTGGTAAATTCAGCATCGTACCATTCTTTTTGCTTTGGTGAATATACTTTCCCTTCCCATTTGCCTTTAGTTTGTTTTAAATCTTTAACCATCAGTCTTCCTATTTTTACTTTAGGATTATCAGAAGAGATAATTCTTCCACTATAAATGTCGTTTTGTTGTTCTATTTTCACAATGGTATTTTGCCCGCCTACCATCCACGCTCCTGCTAAATCTGACTGAGCAAAACTATTTATGGTAAATAAGTTGATAGTTAGCATTATAAATATGTTTCTTAGATTCTTCATATTAATCTGTTTTGAATTGTTTTTATTCTTTTATCATCACTTTGTACAACACTGGAATTACCAACAGTACAAGGACTGCTGATAGCGATAGTCCTCCTATTATCGTCCAACCCAATGGCCCCCAGAACATTCCACCCTGTAAGGTTAAGGGTAGCAGACCACCAATAGTGGTAAACGATGTGATTACGATAGGTATAAAACGAGTTTGTCCAGCTTCCATTAAGGCCTCGTAAATGCTTTTTCCTTCCTTACGGGCATTGTTGGTAAAATCAATAAGAATAATAGCGTTATTAATGGCTATGCCAATAAGCGCAATAGCTCCTATAAACCCAGTAAATGAAAAGTCATAGCCAGTTATTAATAAAGCGTAAAATGAACCGGTAAGTGCCAAAGGTATAGCAGTAAATATAATGAAGGGCTGACGGAACGAACGGAATTGCAGAACCAAAATAGCCAAAATAATTAGTGCCGCAATACCTGCTGCAGCACCCAGTCCTCCAAAGGTTTCATTTTGTTTTGTGGTTTCACCTTTAAGTTTATAATCAACGTCTAAAGGCAAGTCGTACTTAGCCAATTCAGCGTCAAAAAGTTTGGTTACTTCACCTGTATTATAGCCGCTTGCCACATCGCCTCCTACGGTAGCACTTCGTTGCATATTGTAATGCGTAATCAAACTCGGACTTGTTGCAAACTCGATACGTGCTAGCTGACTTAATGGAATTTGTTCTCCACTCATCGACTTTAAAAAGATTTTATCAAAGTCTTCAATTTTTGCCTTATTATCAATTGGAAGACTAAGAATCATGTCGTATTCATCTCCTTCGCTGGTTCTGAATTGAGAAATGGTCAATCCGTTTAATGCCGTACGAATTGTTTTGTCAATGGTAGAAACCGGAACACCCATCAAAGAGGCTTTGTCTTTATTGATATTCACATGCAAATCGGTGCGCATGCCTTCAAGCTCATTGTTCACATTAATAACGCCTTCTTGATTTTGCAAAATGGTTCTAATATCCTCCGATACTTTTACTAAGTTTTCTACATTGTCACCCATCAATACAACCTCAACGGGGTATTGAATGGGCTGTCCCTGCTGAAACTCTTTCACCTTAATATCAGCAGCAATATATTGATCAAATGTATTGCGTAAACTTTGAACCAAAGCATTAAACTCTTCAGCTTCGTATTCGTTCAGAACCACATAATATTCAGTAAAATTCTTAGCATTTTCTTTAGGGAAAGTATTAAAGTAAACTTTTGGATTTCCATTCCCGATATTTCCTGCATATTGCTTGACAGACGAAGTTGTATCTAAAACACTCTCAATAAAAGCAGCTGCTTTTTTAGTTTCTTCCAGGCTTTTCCCTTTAGGTAAGGTTGCCTGAACCATAAACATTGGTTTTTCGGCTTTAGGGAAGAAACTTGAACCTACAAAAAGTTTCAACACAACCAAGGATGAAGCAAACACTAACACTGCAATAATTATCACTGTACGTGTATGTGTCAATGAATAATGCAATGCTTTTTTGTAAGGCCCCTGAATAAATCCTTTTAATACCTTTTGCAATTTCTTTTCTTTTGGCTTACCGTCTTTTTCAGGTTTTACAAACTTCGACATGAGCAATGGGGATACAGTAAGGGCTAGAATTACTGAAACCGATAAGGTTGCAATTACTGTAACCGGTAAGCTTTTAATATAATCCCCGGCAGCATCGGGCATCATGGCAATTGGAATAAAAGCAGCCAGGGTAGTTAAAGTTGATGTGATGATGGGATAGGCTACCTGCTTGGTTCCCTCAATAGCAGCTTTTTTACTGCTATATCCTTTTTGTAATAAGCGTTCGGCATTCTCTATTACCACAATTGAATTATCCACCAATAATCCTAATGCAATTACCAATGCAGCTATTGATACGTTTTGCAGGCCAAATCCGGCCATATCAACAAAACCAAGTCCAATTAAAATGGAAGATGGAATAGCCACCATTATAATAATGCTCGATTTAAATCCAATGGCAAACATAATTACCAACCCTACCAGCATGATACCCTGCAGCAGATTCATTAAAAACCCATTAACACTAGAGCTTACGCTAACCGACTGGTCATGTACATAATTTAGTTCCATACCGGCAGGAAGGTCCTCTTTAAATTCATCGATAACAATGTGTGCATTTTCAGCTATTTCCAGCACATTGGTTCCCATCTTTTGCTCGGCAGTAATAAATATGCTTCGCTTACCATTAAAGTTAGCCTGGTATTTATTGTACTCGTAGTCCAGATTAACATCGGCTACATCCTTCAGGTACACCAGTTGACCCTGAGCGGAACCTACCACGGTATTCTTAATTTCATCCAGCGAGTTATATGAACCGCTTGTTTTTACATTGAAGCTGTTTTCGCCCATAATCACTTCGCCACCCGGAATGTTCTGGTTATTAGCATTAATGGCATTAGAGATATTATCGATATTAATGCCCATGTTCACCATTTTATCGGAATTGATTTCAATCTTTACTTGCTTATCTGGCGCAGCTATAATATCCACCACCATAATGCCTTCCACCTGTTCCAGTTTTTGTTCCAGAATTTCAGCAGTGTTTTTCATTTTGATGTATTCAACCGTTTCAGAGCTTAATGCTAACTGAAGAATTTTTGTATCTGTTGTTGTTTTCTTACGGTAATTGATTTCACGAATACCATCTGGTAAGTCCGTTTTAACCGCATTCACTTGTTGTACCACATCATCGTACTTATCATCAAAATCGTATTTGCCATAATTGAAGGTTACATTTACAAGCGCAAAACCATCCGCGGCAATAGATTTTATATCCTGGATGTCTTCAAGCTCATTAACTTTTTCTTCAATCTTGTTGATAACCAGTTCTTCCATATCGCTAGGATTTGCTCCCGGATAAACGACAGTAACTATAGCCCCAGGCTGTCCTGCAGGTGGATCTTCGGTACGTGGCATGGAGTTGAAGGCACGTAAGCCCCATAAGAGCAATACCGCAAATATGATAATTACGAACTGGAAGTTATTTATGGCAAATTTTGGTAATTTATTCATCGCTTTACTCTTATAAATTGGTTATCTTAATGTTATCTCCTGTCAAACGGTGATTGCCGCTTGATACTACTTTATCTCCTACTGAAAGTCCCTCTGAGATAATCAACTTATCTTCAAGAAGCCTTTCAATCTTTACGGCTCTTTTTTTCGCAAGACCATCTTCCACTATGTAAACTTGTCCTTTTCTTTTCTCTGAGAAAACTAAAGCTTCAACCGGGATTTCCATCCAATTATGTGTGTGAGAAGACTGAAGCCATGCACTCCCAATAAAACCAGGGCGTAAGTGACTGTTACTATCATTAACCTGTATTTTCACCTCATATGTACCAGTTGTTGGGTTTGCCATACCTGCTATTTCAAGTACCTGACCACTGAATACCGTTTCTGGATAAGGATCGAACTGTAAGCTTGCCTTATCACCTACCCCAATTTTCACTACATTGGCGTCAGAAACATTGGTCGTAAGTACTTTGCCTTGATTTTCTGCACCAAAAATAATAATGGGATTTCCGGGGCTACACAATTCGTTTTCCTGAACCAGAATTTTTTGGACAATGCCATTGGCAGGAGCCACCACTTGTGCATGTTTTGAATTGAAAACAGCTGTCTTTACATTCATTTCAGCATTTTGCAACTGTGTTTCCATGTTCTGTAGCTGTTCTAAAGTAACTACACTGTCAGCGTATAAGGCAGTTGCTCTATCGAAATCTCTTTTTGCCTTAGCGTAGGCTAGTTCTGCTTGCTCTGTTTTTGATTCTATTTCATCCATTTTTATGGTTGCCAACAACATTCCATTTTTGACGTACTGCCCTTCCTTTACTTCAATTGACTTAACTATGCCGCCAGTCTTAAAGGACAATTTATATTCATGGTGATAGCTTATTCTGCCTGTGACCCTATGCTGATCTGAATATTCTATCTCTTTTACTTCAGTGGTTGTTACTACAAGATTGTCCTTATCTGTATTTGTATCCTCCTCTCCTTTATTTGTTGAACAACTAAACATTAGAGCAAAAGGTAGAATTAGTAAACTGTTTCTAAAAATATTTTTGATCATGATACTTCTGTTTTAAAATTGATAACTGGATGTTAAACGTTCAAGTTTTATTTGCTCAAGCTGATAGCTGTATTGAGCCAATATTAGCTTGTTTTCAGCATTAAGTTTATTGTTAAGTGAATTTGAATATTCCAAGTAATTAACTATCCCTTGTTGGTATTTCTTTTCAACAAATGAATAAGATTTCTGATAGTTTTCTAGTTCCTGCTTTGCCAACTCAATACCTTCTTTGGCAGCCTGCAATGAATAATAGGTATTGATTACTTCCAATTGAACCTGATTTTCAGCTTCAAGTTTTCGGCTTTCTAAAATTTGGCGATCTATCTGCGCCTGCTGTATTTTAGATTTTCGTTGTCCGGATGTAAATAAGTTCCACTTCATAGACAAACCTGCCACTGCCATATCTGTCTCATCGTTAAAAGAGTAATCTGTTCCTTGAAAGCCATACTGACCAAATAGTGTAACATTAGGCAAGGCAGCTCCTTTTTCGAGTTTAATGTTGTTTTCCTGTATTTCAACATATTTATCGAATTGAGTAAATTCCTCACGATTAGAAAGAGAAGCATTTAATACATCCTCCAAATTATCATTGGAGCTTACAGATACGGCTAATTGTACGGTTTCTATTTCAGCATCAAAATCTCTGTTTAACAGGAAATTAAACCAGGAAGAAGCCATAATCCTGTTTTTATTTGCCGCAGCAAGGTCAAGTTCAATTTGTTTGACCTGTGCCTTCGCGGTATATACTTCGTCAATGGTAATTTTATCGTTGGCAAAAAGAATTTCTCTGTTTTTAAGATTCTGGTTTACAACACTCAATGTATTGATATAAAGTTTATGTGCTTGTTCTGCCTGTAAATATTTAACATAGGCTTCTTTTACTTCTTTAACGAGTTCTCGTTTATAAATATCCACACTTATACCTTCCACTTCGGCCAATCCCTTTTTAATTTTATGGTTTTGGATAATAGCGGCATTAAAAACAGGCATAGTTGCAACTAATTTTGTTTCTTGCTCTGGACTTCGAACAAAAGACATTTCCATATTCTCAATCTCAGGATATTTTGGAGCAGAAGGATTTAACACTTGGTTAATCTGATTCAGATTATTGTAAACAGGATTCATCATATCTCCAAAAGGAATCTCTACCATTCGGCCTCCTTCAGCAATAGTGTAGCTTGCATTAAATGAAATAGTTGGCAGAAACAATCGTTTTGCCTCATTTATAACTTCCAAACTTTTTTTGTAAGAATATTCTTTTTGCTGAAGAGCAAGATTGTTAGATAAAGCACTATCGATATACATATTGATGATACTATCCTGTGCATTAACTGTAAAACCATAAGGTACCAGTAAGAGGATGATTAAAATTCTATTCATTGCAATAATTTGTTTTAAAATTCAATGCAATGTTACATAGCTCAGTGAGCCTAGATAAATATGAATTTATGAAGTCGAATCTGTTCTGATAGAGTCGAAAATTGCACTATGAAATAATCGTTGAATGAAACTAACCCTGGTGGGAAGGATTCGAACCCTTAATAATTCCTTTATAATCTCACATATCTCAAAGCGAATTTTTATAAGTTAAAGGAATATAACTTTGAGCAGACTTGTCAGGAAACATCAACTCCTTTGCAACTTTTAAACATCCCTGCCCGATAAAGAATGTTAGAATACCGTTCAAAAACAATTTATACTTCTAAGAACCTTATTGGATGTCATTTTCGGAAAATGACAGAACACTTTATCATATTCAGCAATTATACTTTAGTAAAGTATGATCTCATTTTTTGATGCAAATAACAGCCAAATGCAACACCAGAACAGCTATTTGCCAATACAAAACCTACCAAAAATATTCCCCAAAATCTCATCATTTGTGATCTCTCCAGTGATCTCTCCCATTAGTTGAATTATTTTTCGAATATCGATGGTGATGAAATCTTTGGTTAACTGATTGTCAATGCCCTGATTTACTTCCTCTATTGATCGTAAGATTTCACTAAGAATTGTATAATGACGAGTATTTGTAACAATAGACAAATCGCCCTGGTATTTCTCAATATCAAGTGTTTTAAGAAGATTAACTTTTAAAGCAGATATATTTTGCTGGAACTTAGATGATATAAAAACTAGGTTATCGAAGGCTTCAGAAAAATCCTTTTTGATTATACTTTCAACACCGTCCTTGTCAATTTTATTGGCAATCAGCAGGTGAGGAACATGCAATTCGAGTTGATTGACATCTCCTTTAACTTCTTCAACAGTCAATTCAGTAATATCGAACAGATAAATAACTAAATCAGCAATTTTAATTTTATTGAGTGTTCTTTGAATACCTTCTTTTTCAATCAAATCCAATGTAGTTGATGTAAGTCCTGCTGTGTCAACAAACCTGAAAAGAATGCCATCAATATTAATAGTGTCTTCAATAAAATCACGGGTAGTACCCGGTATATTGGATGTAATAGCTCTTTCTTCCTGCAAAAGTTCATTCAATAAAGTTGATTTTCCAGCATTAGGCCGGCCTGCAATAACAACCGAAACTCCTTGTTTGATGACATTTCCCAATTTGAAAGAATCAACTAAGGTTTTTACTTCAGCTGTTGTTTCATTCAGAATTTCTTTGAGCTGATCATTACTGGCAAATTCCACATCTTCTTCTCCAAAATCCAATTCTAATTCAAATAATGAAATCAGATTCAATAACTTTTCACGAAGCTCTTTTATCTTATCCGAAAAACCTCCTCGAATTTGATTGACTGCTATTTTATGTGAAGCTTCGTTCTCTGAATCAATCATATCAATAACTGCCTCTGCCTGACTTAAGTCCAGTTTTTTATTCATAAATGCCCGTAAGGTAAACTCTCCTGCCTGGGCAAGCCTTGCTCCTACCTTTTGCAATAAACTCAATACCTCATTCAAAATATACATGGAGCCATGACAGGAAATTTCAATCAAATTTTCCCCTGTGTAGGTTTTGGGTGATTTGTAAACATTGAGCAAAACCTCGTCTAGCACATTTCCATCTAAATCTTTTATAAAACCATAGTGAATAGTATGTGAATCAACTTTTGTCAAATCCTTGCCCGAAAAAACTTTGTTCACAATATCGAAGCAATCATTACCTGAAACGCGGATTATTCCGAGTGCACTTTTGCCCGGTGGTGTTGCAATGGCAACAATTGTATCGTTGTTTAAATGATATAGCATAGAACTGCAAAATTACATGAAATTGAATTTAGCGTATCATAATTATCAAATTGGTATTTTTAATCTTTTAATCGACCAGCCTTGGTTTAATTATTGTTCCATCTTATGGTTAACTTTGAAGACTCTAAACACAAAAAAATGGAATTATTCTCAATCGAAATTAAGCTTAAAAAGTTGAGTAAAATTAATATAATAAGCTTCCTGATCATTTTTTCTTTGATGAGTTGTAAGCAAAAGGAAAAAGAGGCAACTACTGACGATTTTCAAGACAAAAAAATCACAGACGAATTCAAAGAAATTTCAACTGGAGAAGAATATTCAATTATTGTAATCAGTGATTTAGCCACAAAATATCCTGATTTAAAAACAGCACTCAATAACTTATTTGCTATCAAATTTGATGTTTTACCCCAGAATGAACCTCATTTCAATCCTATAATCATTCATCCTGACTCATTAACAGAAGATCAAAAACTCAACCTCTGCATAATGGCACTGAATGTAAAC
>Ga0233431_1005832_pt1 | contig 11552 bp, 6 predicted proteins | sample SI_118_April2016_FD_179867 | JGI IMG/M metagenome (GOLD analysis project Ga0233431, IMG submission 179867) | Seawater microbial communities from Saanich Inlet, British Columbia, Canada - SI_118_April2016_200_MG | ecosystem: Environmental > Aquatic > Marine > Inlet | place: Canada: British...
AAATCCAAAATCCAATATTGCCCAGGGGGCATGCTCTCTGGATGAGCCGCAACCAAAATTATCGCCTGCCACCAAAATACTGGCTTTTATATAATTCGCCTGATTAAGTATAAAATCTGTATTTTCCTCACCGTTTTCCAGATATCGCCAGTCAAAAAACAGATTTTTACCAAAACCGATACGACTAATTTCTTTTAAAAACTGCTTAGGAATGATCTGGTCCGTATCGACATTTTTAATATTTAAAGGAGCAGCAATTCCTTTATGTGTTGTAAAAGATTCCATATTCAAACTCCTCTATAAATTAGTAATATCGACAAAATGACCTTGAACAGCGGCTGCAGCAGCCATGGCTGGTGAAACCAAATGGGTTCGACCACCTTTTCCCTGACGGCCGACAAAATTTCGATTCGAAGTTGATGCACACCGTTCGCCCGGTTTTAAGACATCGTCATTCATGGCCAAACACATGGAACAGCCTGCTTCCCGCCATTCAAATCCGGCATCCAAAAAGATTTGATGTAACCCTTCCTTTTCAGCCTGCTGTTTGACCGGAAAAGAGCCGGGAACAACGATACCAGTTACGTCCGGATTGATCTTTTTCCCTTTTATATACTCAGTGGCTGCTCTTAAATCTTCAATGCGACTATTGGTACAGGAACCGATGAAAACATAATCAATCTTTATATCCGTAATTTTCTGTCCCGCTTCCAGTCCCATATAATCCAAAGCTTGTTGACAGGCCTCCTGTGCATCCTGATTATCCAGGTCAGCTGGTTTAGGAACATAACCTTCAACACTACTTACCTGCTCTGGCGAAGTCCCCCAAGTAACCTGGGGCTTAATCGTTGAAACATCGATGGCAATTTCGTGATCAAAAGTCGCGTCAGCATCGGTAGCCAGGGTTTTCCAATAAACGACTGCCTGATCCCAATATTCAGCTTTTGGGGCATGGGGAAGGTTCTTTAAGTAATCAAAAGTAACCTTGTCCGGAGCAATCATACCAGCCCTGGTACCACCTTCAATCGCCATATTACACAAAGTTAAGCGCCCCTCCATAGATAATTTTTCAATCGTCTCTCCGGCATATTCCACGACATATCCTGTTCCTCCAGCGGTACCGGTTATCCCTATCAGCGCCAGGGCCAGGTCTTTAGCTGTCACCGTTTTTGGAAGCACACCCTTAAAAATCACCCGCATTGTTTTTGATTTCTGTTGTTGAATCGTTTGGGTTGCCAATACATGTTCAACTTCAGAAGTCCCAATTCCAAAAGCCAATGAACCAAAAGCGCCATGGGTTGCCGTATGACTATCACCACAAACAGTAACCATTCCGGGGTGGATAAATCCATTTTCCGGTGCAATCACATGAATAATCCCATGATTTTGATGCGCCATATCAAAAAGCTCTACCTGATTGTCCTTGCAATTCTCAGCGATCGTTTCCACCTGTTTTCTGGCGATGAGATCCGCAATGGGTTTATTTCGATTACGGGTTGGAATACTGTGATCCATGGTCGCCACAACTTTTTTCGGCTGCCTGACGGGTCTTCCGGCTAGTCTTAATCCTTCAAAAGCTTGTGGGCTGGTCACTTCATGCACTAAATGCCGGTCGACATAAATGATGGGAACTTTATTGGGTTCCTCATACACCAGGTGTGCATCCCATATCTTTTCATATAATGTTTTTCCCATTTGGCCTCTAAATATTTGGGGTGGTGTTAATTTGATAAGACAAATGCTTTTTTTTATCAGTTAATTCTTAAAGCTTTACCTTGTATAAATATCTGTTTTTCAATTAGTATCCACTGAATATGAAATTAATCAATCTACCAAAATGAGTCCAATTAATTTTAATCATTAGAAATATGAGTAACGTTCATCTATTAAATATGGATTTAAATCTGTTATTAGTTTTTGACAGTATTTATAAATTGCGCAGCCTGACAATCGCCGGTGAGCACTTAGGCCGGACGCAATCAGCAGTGAGTCATGCTTTGGAAAGATTAAGATCTGTTTTTGATGATCCGCTCTTTGTACGAACCTCCAGACAAATGCGCCCGACGCCCAAAGCAGATGAACTCGCTATTCCGATTAGGTATGCCCTGGAAACGCTCCAAAAAGCATTTTCCGCTTCCGATACATTTGTTCCAGAAAATGTTGAATGCACTTTTAAAATTTCCATGTCGGATTATTGTGAGACAGTAATTTTACCAAGGTTAATGCAATATTTACTCAAAGAAGCCCCTAAAATACAGATTGAAATTACCTCTCCAGCCAGTGCTACTCCTCAACGAGGATTGGAATCCGGCATGTTTGATCTAATTATTGGAAATCGCGATATCACAGCAGGGATGTATCAACAAAAGTTATGGGTTGATGAATTTGTTTGTATGGTCAGTCATCGACATCCACAAATAAAAACAACGATGACCCTGGTGCAATATCTTGAATTTCCACATATATTGTTTGCTCCCCGGGGGAAAAAAGATCGCATTGTACAGGAAGAACTCAAGAAAAAAGGACTGTCCCGAATTGTGGCTTTAAAATCACCCAATATTTTAGTAATCCCGGAAATCATAAAGAATACCCCCTATATCATTACACTGCCGCGTATGCTGGCTGAATCAATTGATAATAGTCAGCTTAAGGTCATAATACCACCAGTGAAATTCCCCAAGCTACCCATCATGCAATATTGGCATGAAGCCTTACATAATGATCTTGCGCATTGTTGGTTGCGGAAAGTAATTAAACAATTTTTTGAGGAATCGGACGCGTTAAATGTTTAAACACGTTTTATCTCCCAACTGCCGGTTGATTAATTATGGCTTTCAGGATATACCAAGCCTATATTATTCCAGGGCTAATTAATTATCTATAATTTCAGGAGTATCCAGTGAAAAAATCTTTAGGTGTAAAAACATTGGTCTACCCGACACCCGTTTGGTGTGTTGGCACATACAATTCAGAAGGTAAACCCAATGTTATGACAGCTGCCTGGGGTGGTATCTGTTGTTCAAAACCAGCCTCTGTAACCATATCTCTTCGAAAATCGAGATATAGTTATCAAAACATTATAGAATCCGGCTGCTATACCATCAGTGTTCCTTCAGCAAAGTATGTCGCAGAAGCTGATTATTATGGTATTGTTTCCGGATCAGAAAATAATAAGCTTGAAAAAACAGGATTAACCCCTGTTAAGGGAGAATTTGTCGATGCGCCTTATATTGAAGAATTTCCCCTGGTATTAGAATGTAAAGTAAACCATTCATTTGAAATTGGCGTTCATATTCAATTTATAGCAGAAATACTGGATGTCAAAGCAGATGAATCAGTCCTGGATGAATCGGGACGACCCGATATCTTAAAAGCCCAACCGATTATTTATGATCCGGGGGAAAGTCAATATTATTCAATTGGCCAAAAACTTGAAAAAGCCTTTGTAGTCGGAAAAAAGTTTAAAGACTAACTGGATTATTTGCCCTCTTCCTTGTACATCATTATATCGAGTGACATGGGATTTATTAATATATTAATCAAATTAAGTCTCACGTCCCTCTTTTTTCCATAACTGCTATATGATTATATTATTAAAAATAAAATAGGAACCATAATGCTTTTTGAAGAAAAACTGAAAATCGCATTTCAAGAGCTTAAAGACTCTGGAATGCGTGAGTCGAGTTATAAGCCACTTATTTTCCGCTATCTCTGGATATTTGGATTAAAAGTCCGCCCGCCACACTATCGAAGTTTTGTTTCAAATTTTATATCAACTGCAGTGGGATTCGCTTTTGTTTGGGCTATTTTGCTGTGGTTAGTTATTTGGAGAGGAGACAGCCATCCTATAGAACAAGTGATCATCAGCAGTTTACGGACTGGTGGTTTGGTCGGATTGTTATGGTCAGGTTTATATAAGTATGGTTTTTATAAACACAAGCTTACAAAATGGGACAAGTTATCCAAATAAACCCGCTTCACACCCTCAAATAAATAGCACTAGATTCTAGTTCATAGACTAAAAAAATAACGCTTACTATAATTGTTAGATGTACTGGAATCCCCAGGACTTGAAACATTTGTACTCTTTTTATAGAATTAAAAAAGAACATTTGTACTTGATTGTTTAAACACAAACAATTAGATTAATTTCCAATAAATAACTTCAAATAAACCAAATCTAATAATTCATTCAAAACTGGCTTTAGGCATTACACCCTGGATCAAATTAAATAAATAGCAACTGATGGCAAAAGAACTTGACAGTATCATAATTAAAGGGGCACGCGAACACAATTTAAAAAATATTGATGTTGAATTACCGAAAAAAAAGCTCATTGTCTTTACGGGAGTTTCCGGTTCCGGGAAATCCAGTCTGGCCTTTGATACTATTTTTGCAGAAGGTCAACGACGCTACATTGAATCATTATCCTCCTACGCCCGGCAATTTATAGGGCAAATGGAAAAACCCAGATTTGAAACCATCAAAGGACTGTCACCGACCATTTCCATTGAACAAAAATCCGCTTCCAAAAATCCCCGTTCGACGGTGGGTACAATCACTGAAATATATGATTACTTAAGAGTGTTATTTGCCAGAATTGGTGTCCAATACTGCTTAAAATGTGGTAAAAAAGTCGGTCGAGGTGATGCCAGCAGCATGGTCCACCAAATTTATAATTTTCCGGAAAAAACAAAATTGCTGATCCTATCACCCATTATTGAGAACCGGAAAGGTGAACATCGGGATCAATTGCAGCAATTAAAAAAAGAGGGGTATACCCGGGTCCGAATCGATGGGGTTATTCAGAAACTGGATGATGTTCAAAAACTGTCAAAAAATAAAAAACACAATATTGAAGTCGTCGTTGATCGATTGGAACTGAAAAAATCCAATGGTTTTAAAAAACGATTGACTGATTCTGTAGAAACAGCTTTGAAACTTGGAAAAGGTCAAATCATTGTCAACATTCCAGATAAAGAAGACTTACAGATGAGTGAAGCCCGAACTTGCTGTAATATTGCCTATCCTGAATTAGATCCGAGCCTGTTTTCATTTAATTCTCCCAAAGGAATGTGCCCTGAATGCAACGGTATTGGTTCAGTTCTATCGATGGATGAAGATAAGCTGATTCCTAATCGAAATCTGTCAGTTAAAGAAGGTGGCGTGGTGGTTTGGGCTAACTATTTCAATAAAAAAGAAAAGAAAAATGATTCCTGGGGCGCGAAGCACATCAAAGCTGTAGAGAAAAAGTTTAAGATTGATTTCAAAAAACCCTGGAAAGACCTCCCCGAAAAAGATAAAAAAATTCTACTACATGGTGCTAAAGGAACCGAAGTGATTATTAATTGGCAATCTGAGAAAATATCAGGGGAAGTAAAAACCGAATGGGAAGGCCTTTTAAATACGATGATGCGACGTTACCTGAACACGACTTCAGAAAATCAAAAAACCTGGTACTCTAAATTCATGTCTGAAAAAGAGTGCTCTATATGTTCCGGTACCCGTTTAAAAAGATCCACTGCCCATGTAAAAATCAATGATCAATCAATCATTGATTTAACCGCCATGACGATTTATGAGATTTATGAATTTTTAAAAACGATCCAGCTAACCGGTAATCAACATCTCATCGCGGATGAATTGCTCAAAGAGATCATCAGCCGGCTCAGTTTTTTAGTTAATGTCGGTTTGAACTACTTATCACTCAATCGAAAAGGACCAACCTTATCCGGTGGAGAGGCCCAACGCATCAGATTGGCTTCTCAGATTGGGTCAGAACTGACAGGTGTACTATATATATTGGACGAACCGTCCATCGGCTTGCATCAGAAAGACAATATAAAATTGCTGGAGAGTTTATGCCACCTGAGAGACATCGGAAATACATTAATTGTAGTGGAACATGATCAGGAAACCATCGAAGCTTCTGATTGGTTATTGGATATCGGCCCGGGGGCCGGACTACTCGGTGGACAGATTGTCTCATCCGGCACCTTGGAACAAGTCATGGCCGATCCAAAGTCACTAACCGGACAATACCTTTCAGGTGAAAAAGCTATTATCTGTCCTGTTAAACGCAGAACTCCCAGATCAGTGGGAGATAAATGGATTGTAATTGAGAAAGCTTCTGAAAATAATCTACAAAATATAAATGTCAAGCTACCGCTGGGGCTACTAATTGCTGTTACGGGAGTTTCCGGCGCCGGAAAATCAACCCTGATAAATCAAATTCTTTATCCGGCTTTATCTGCCAGCTTACACCAATCTACTGTTAAAATAGGTAAGCATAAAAATTTAATAGGCCTGGAAAATATTAATAAAGTCATTAATATTGATCAAAAAGCCATCGGTCGAACCCCCAGAAGTAATCCGGCCACATATACCAAGGTTTTTGATTTGATTAGGGACCTTTTTGCTTCCTTACCGGAATCCAAAGCACGGGGTTATAAAAAAGGAAGATTCTCTTTCAATGTCAAAGGGGGACGATGTGAGCATTGTAAAGGAGACGGTTATATTAAAGTTGAAATGCATTTTTTAGCTGATGTTTTTGTGCCTTGTGAAGTTTGCGAAAGTAAAAGATTTAATGAATCAACTCTGGAAGTTCTGTTCAAAGGACATTCAATCAATGACATTCTAAACAGCTCTGTACGGCAATCATTGGAAATCTTTAAAAACCAACCTAAAATAAAAAATATACTAAATACCTTAATGCAGGTTGGGCTTTCATATATCAAACTAGGACAACCGGCAACGACCTTATCCGGAGGCGAAGCTCAACGTATCAAACTTGCCCGGGAACTAGCAAAAACAGATACCGGCAATACTTTATATATTTTAGATGAACCTACCACCGGATTACATTTTGATGATATCAGTAAATTGTTAAAAGTACTTCAACATTTGGTTGATGCGGGAAATACGATTGTTGTTATTGAACATAATCTGGACGTGATTAAGTGCGCCGATTGGATCATCGATATCGGCCCTGAGGGTGGGAAAAAAGGTGGAAAAATCGTAGCTGCCGGAACACCGGAAAAAGTGGCCAAGGATAAAAAGAGCTATACCGGCCTGTACCTTAAAAAACTGCCTGGTTTTTAAAATTAAGGTTTGAGTCACTTGAGAGCATCATCGCTTGTCTCACTCGATGGTACTAATAACACTATCTCCTTACCAATAACTTCATTTATTAGCCAGACAACTCTTATATCGCAAACAACATTCTTATAGTCCTCAGTTTGACGATTTGTGGTATCTGTTTGAATCCACGAGAACATGTCTGTAATTCAAATAAAAATATTGATTCATCGTCAGCTGAAGAGGAATTGGAACGATTTCAATAAAGGTATTTTTTTAGAATAAAAATACTCAGCTTTGGAAATTATATTCATTTTTTCAATTTTTTATACATGTCATAAATATTATATATATTTTTTTATCCCTTAAAAATTAATTTTTGCTTAAAATTCAAAAAGATAAGATATTTATAAATTAATTGAGATAAATCCCTTTACATCAATATTAAGAAGTGCAATAAAATGGATACCTTAAGTGGGAAAACCCAGATATACTGCTAAAAAAGTACTGATAAGTAAGATAAGTAAGGGTATTTTTCATATTAATTACCTGAAAATATTATTTATATTTTTTAAATCATCTTTGTTTTCTTTGTGCACATCACAAAGGATGCTTAATACCAATTACAACAAAGTAGACATTCTTTAGTTATTTTTATATATTCTGCTGGCTGTTGGCACTTTTATTACTTTAAAAACATAACAGTTACAGTATTTTACAACTTTTACCAAAACCAATCAGCCCTACAATTTTTAAAATTAAAAAAAATGAAAAATATTAGTCTGTATTTTAGTATTTGTTTGTTGATACTGCTATCTCCGGTTATTATTTTTGCCGGAAATAAAAATACATTTGTTAAAGGGACCTATCAAACGACACGCACTTTGGACCCCGCTAGCTGTTTTGATTCAAGTTGTGGAATGAAAATCCGAAATATATTTGAAACGCTGGTACAATTTAACGGTCAATCATCTGAAAGCTTCGTCCCCTTATTAGCAACCAAGGTCCCGACTCTAAAAAACGGCGGAATCACCGAAGATGGAACCTTATATACCTTTTATATTAGAAAAGGGGTTAAATTTCATAACGGAGAGACGCTAATTCCTGAGGATGTAGAGTATTCTCTGGAAAGAAACATGCTGGTAGACCAGGTCAATGGGCCTTCAGGGATGCTTTTAAAAGCAATACTTGGAAATGAATATCAAAGTACTCGGAAAAATGGCAAAATTATCCCTGGTATCATGAAAAAAATTATGGATGCTATTGTTTTAAAGGGTAACACTATTTCTATAAAACTTTCTGCTCCTTTTCCACCCCTTCTGGCTATTTTGCAGGGATCATGGGGATCTATTGTCAGTAAAAAATGGGCGATCGCTAATAAAGCCTGGGATGGCACATTGGAAAGTGCCAGTAAACAACAAAAAGACGGCGGCTACAACGCTCCTCAAATCAACACGGAGCCGTTGCAAGCCATTTCCAACGGTACCGGGGCTTATCAGCTAAAAAGTTGGGAAAAATCAAATCAAATTATCCTTGAGGCTTTTGATCAATATTGGGGGAAAAAACCCTATATCCAAACAGCTATTATTGAATATCTACCGGAATGGACATCCCTTAAGTTAAAACTATTAAACGGTGACGCTGATACCGTGACGGTCAGCAATACTTTTGTTTCTGAAATCAAAAGAATACAAGATATAACCATTTACAAAATTCCTCAATTGACTGCTTCCTTTGCACTTTTCAATCATAAAATCAACGCTAAAAACAATTTAGATATTGGCAGTGGAAAACTAGATGGAAAAGGCATTCCCACTGATTTTTTCACTGATATTAATATTCGTTTATCCTTTCTGCATGCCATTGATTATAAAGTATTAAAAGAAGATGTTGGGAACAATCTGGTCCTCAATCCGGGTTCTCCAAATATTAAAGGGCTTCCTTATTTTAAAAAAATTCCGATGTTTCCTTTTGATCTCGAAAAATCTAAAAATTACTTAAAGAAAGCCTTTAATGGAGACGTTTGGAGAAAAGGTTTTCAAATGACGATCACACACCAATATGATAGTACTTTCTATGAAGCGGTTGCGTTGATGATGGCTGAAAATATGAATACTTTGAGTCCAAAAATTAATATAAAGGTGCAAAAAATCAATCCCAAAGATTATATTGAGAAATATCAACAATCTTTATTTCCAGTTTTCTTTGTTCACTGGAAAGCCGAATATCCGGATCCACACAACTTTCTTCCCACATTTATGCATTCCAAAGGTATTAATGGTAGATTTTCGCATTACTATAATCCTGAAGTGGACAAACTTTGTGAAGAAGGTGCTATGACCTCAGATCCTGTTAAACGAAAAAAAATATATACTCAATTGCAAAACATTTGGAAGACAGATGCTGTTGGTGTCGGATTACAGCAACCGTTATTAGTGAAAATATACAGAAGTAACATCAGTGGTTTTGTACCCAATGCTGTATTTGATGATGAATATGAATTATTGAGAGTTTTAAAAAAAAGATAATCTTTAAGAATAGAAGCTCTCTTTTGGTATTTTAAGCAACTTAAAAATTAATTCGCTTGCTTAAATCGCAATCAGTTTTGCCAAGACCAACTGATTGTTTGTAGGAATGGTAACATAAATAAAAAAACACGTGCTTATTAGATTTGATATTATTAAACATTTAGGCATGTGTTTTAAACAATTTGGTTTTCAAATGAAAATGGCTTTTTCCGTTAATATGAAGAAAACCAAATGTTTTATAATTCAAAAAAAATTAAGATATCTAAAGAATCGATAGCTTTCTATTTTTTACTGTGAATTATGGTGTTATCAAAAGAGATTTTTCCGATGAGAAATCTCATTTTTTGTTTCAATTGTCACAAGGACAGCCTTTTGCAAAGTTCGCTGGGGGGTGATTCTTGGGCATTTTATTTCTTAATATGTAGGGAGAAAAAAATGAAAAAGATATTAGTTGTTTTTTCGATTTTTTGTTTAGGTTTCATGTTCTCGCCTTTGTCTGCAATGGCTTATGAAGGTGAATTCATTATTGCCAACGGAGCGGAACCACAGGGTATTGATCCAGCATTGATTGAAGGTGTACCTGAGCATCAGATTTATATGGCTCTTTTTGAAGGTTTAACAACTTATGATCCTAAGACTGCTGATCCTATTCCGGGTTTAGCTAAAAGTTGGGTAGTTTCCAATGGCGGAAAAACTTACACTTTTAAGTTAAGAAATGCCAAATGGAATGATGGTGTTCCAATTACCGCTCAAACAGTAGTAGAATCCTGGTTAAGATTCTTAGATCCTGCTACTGCTGCTCCTTATGCCTGGTTTCCAAATATGTTTATCGCCGGTGCTGAAGACTATAATGGTGGCAAAGCCGGAAAAGAAGCTGTTGGAATCAGAGCTTTAGATAGAATGACTTTCCAAATGGATTTAATCGGCCCATTGCCATATGTGCTAGGTGCGCTTCCTCATTATTCATTTGCTGTAGTTCCAATGCATGTGATTAAGAAATACGGAAAAAATTGGACAAAAACAGAAAATTTCGTCAGTAACGGTCCTTTTAAGCTGGAAAAGTGGTTACCCCAGGATAAATTGACTGTGGTTCCTAATAAAATGTATTGGGATGCTACCAGTGTGAGTCTGGCTCGTATCGTCTATTTGGCATCAGATGACAACAATACCAACCATAATATGTATTTAAATGGTGAAGTGGATTGGAACAGAGAAATTCCTTTGGATCAGGTTGAAGCGGCTCAATTGAGAGACGATTATCAAACAGGCCCTTACTTAGGTACATACTACTATGTTGTTAATAATAAAAGAGCTCCTTTTGATGATGTCAGAGTTAGAAAAGCGTTAGATATGTCTTTTGACAAAGCTGTATTATGTGAGCAAGTTGCCAAAGCCGGACAAATTCCTGCAACCGCCATGGTTCCTAAAATGGCAGGTTATGAGCCAACACCAGGACACCCTTATAATATTGAGATGGCTAAGAAATTGTTAGCTGAAGCCGGATATCCAAATGGAAGAGGTTTCCCTGAATTTAAGATTCTTTATAACACTAGTGAAGGCCATAAGAAGATTGCTGAGTATATCCAGCAGGAATGGTCAGAAAACTTAAATATCAATGTTTCATTGATCAATCAGGAATGGAAAACGTATTTAAACACCAGAAGAGAACATGATTTTGAAGTGGCCAGAGCGGGTTGGATTGGCGATTATCAGGATCCGAATACATTTTTGGATATGTTCCTGGCCGGTGGTGCTATGAATGGTGGTCAGTATGACAACCCTGAATATGATCGACTGATCAAAAAAGCTGCTATGATGGAAGCAGGCCCTGGCAGAATGGCTGTGCTAAGACAAGCTGAAGATCATTTCATTACAAATGACGCAGGTGTTATTCCAATTTATACTTACGTCACCAAAAATATGATTGATAGAGGCAAGTGGGGTGG
>Ga0233431_1005833_pt1 | contig 11552 bp, 10 predicted proteins | sample SI_118_April2016_FD_179867 | JGI IMG/M metagenome (GOLD analysis project Ga0233431, IMG submission 179867) | Seawater microbial communities from Saanich Inlet, British Columbia, Canada - SI_118_April2016_200_MG | ecosystem: Environmental > Aquatic > Marine > Inlet | place: Canada: British...
CGGAAATGGTCTTTTGGGAGTTTGTCGAGATATGGGCGCATGATAGTTTCAAATCTCACCATGGCTTCCTCGGCTTTTAGAATTGCTTCGTCGGATAGGGTGTCTACGTCTGCTTCAGGCATTTGTGTGTTTGAAGAGGGTTTTGGTGTCTTGGTTTTTCTTTGTTCGTCAGGATCTTGGTCGGCTCTGTTGCGAGTGGTCCATATTGCTGTGCCTGCAACTGCCGTTCCTCCGAGTACGGTTGCTATAAGAGCAACAAATCTACGACGTGATCGATCTGTTTCCCCATTTGTTGGTGGAGTGTTAGAAGCTTGACCCTGTCTTTCTGGAGTTGGATCTTCTCTTCTTTCCTTTTTTTCACGGGAGGCTCTTCCCATGTTGTTTGGGGTTATTTACCAAGGAGTGATTATACGTGATCGAGGGGTTTAGTCAAGGTTTTAGGATTGGGTTTCTAAGGGGGCGGTGTTTTGTGTTATAATCTTTCCGAATTTCTAACCTTTTCCTATGAAAAAACTTTCACTTTTACTTGTTTTGCCAATTTTTCTAACAGGTTGTTTTAATCAACAAGGGGCTGGGTCTGTGAGTGAGGAGCCTGTTGATGATGTTTTTGATATTGAGGTTGAATTGCCGGAGATGACTGAGGACGATTTCAAAGATACGTTGGACGCATATAGTGAGCTTTTTGAGGAGCCAGAGGGAGTTATGAGTGTGAGTGGGTCGTGTAATTCGATCGCTGCTCACAGCGTGTGTGTGGACTATATGGGGTCGTATTGGAAGAACGAGGAGTTCAAGAAGTTGAATTGTTCGGGGCCAGATACGGTTTATTCGGAAAATTCTTGTCCTTATAGTGAAATTGGAGGGTGTCAAAATGGTGAGGGAACTATGGTTGAAACTATTATTTGGATGTATCAGCATGGAGGAGACCCTATTACTGACGAGGTTTTACCTCATGCTATAGGTGCGTGCAATGCGGTGTATGGTTCTCAGTGGGTGTTGCCGGAGTTTTAGGACGAAGTGTTGACAAATTTCACGAGTGGGCTGTATCATCATCTCCAGTTTTTAAATTAAATATTATGGATACAGGTACCGATGGTCACAGATTTTTAGAAGAACATCTTCCAGAGCCTATTTTTAGTGGTAGAGAGGACTTGTTTGATAGAGGAAAATTGCAAGCTGCGGTTCAAGCAGCAGTTGGTGCGGTTGAACTGAAGATGTCAGAAATATGGCCTAAACTTTCCCAGGATCCTTTTTATAAAAATAGAATTGAAAAAATTGCCGAAAAAGAGTCTGGTGTAGAAGGGTTTACTACTGGATTTCTTTATAGGGTTGCGGCTGAATATCTTGTGCAGGAAAAAATTTTTCATGAATTGAAATCTTTTTATGAGTTAGAGGATTCTGCATTTTTTGAGAGAATGGATGAAAATGGAGTTATCGCTTTAACGTCTAGTAATTCTGTGGTAGTGGTTGCTCCTCTAGATGGTGGAACTAGAAATGTCGAGTATGTAAGAATTCCATCACGAGAGGCTAGTTGGCCTGACCCAGTAAGTTATTCAAATGTTGCTTTGGACACAGATGTTGTTCCTGGTCAGCGGTTGAAGGCTGCGCATCTTTTGAATACATCTAAAGTTCGTGCTTTGGCCATTATACCCTGGGGAAAAAGCCAGGAAGTTGCAGAACTGTGTGCTCATTTTGACGATGCTTTGAGTTCTGTAAGGGACATGGGTGGTCCTGTTGAGGATGAAGACGTTGGTGAGGAGAGAGAGGATTAGATCGGGCTTATCTTTATAGGACGAAATGATGTTGACGAAATCGGCTTTTTGTCGTAAGATTTGATCTTGTTTTATAACCAAATATACTATGACTTTTTCTGATAGAGATCCTAGAACTGGAGATCCAGATTCTGTTGGTCAACTTTTGTCCCCTGATGAAGAAACTACTCTTAACGAGGACATGTTTGCGGCTGTTGTTCACCCTGTTGATGGAGAGGAGTTCGGAGATCCCAACGATCCAGGAGAGCCTACGGTTGCCTTTGCTTCTGATATTGTTAGAGAAACTTGTCGTAATGATGAGATGATTGAGGCTGCGCAGGTACGAATTGGGAATATGCTTAGGGAGGTTGTAATGAAGGACGCTGGTCTTGCTTCTTTGAGATTGGATTTTATTCGTGATTGTACTGAAGCGGAAATTGTAAGGTTGGAGGCTTTTATTCGTGATAAGGGTGGGCGTTTAACGAGAAGAGATCTTTCTGACGAGATACAAAAATTAGTAAAGGGTCTTTCTGAACGAAATTGAATGTTAGTTTGACTTATAGGATAAAGTAATTTGATTTCGTCAACCTGACTTATATGATCAGCTCTTTTTAATGGCGAGTTTTTTCTATAGAATCTCCTCACTTTATTCCTTAAAAAAACTTAAAAATGGTAGAAGACAAAATTTCATTGGCACTCAAAGATATTACTAAACTCAAGGCTGAGCTTCAGGGAGTGAAGAAGGATATGCGAGTTGAGGAGAAGTTGGTTACGGATCAATATGTTCAGCTCAAGGCTGCTTCAAAGGACTTGAAGGCTCAGGTGAAGGAGATGGAGGAGGATCATCTGGGTGAGCTTGCTGATGATGATTTCTACAACAAATTGCGTGAGTTACGACTTAAGAAGGAAGAAGATCTTGCTTTGGCAAATGAAAAGCTTTTCAAAGCTGTTGCGGAGCTTCCGCAGAAGTATTGCCAGATTAAGATGGAGACTGAGGCAGGGTCTGTTAACGTGCAAATTCAGCCTGAGATGAGGGTTTATGTGAATGGGAGGGAGGAGAAGAAGAGGGGTTAGGGTTTGGTTCTTCTTGCTTCAATTTTTTGGAGACCTAATGCTAATTTTGCTCTCATGTTTATTGCGCAACTTTCCATATTTATCATCAATTGAGCCATAGCTTCATTTTGTGGTTCTCCTCTTTGTTCATCGGTGAGATTGCTAAAGAATTCTTTTCTTCTTTCTTCTACCGTACGTGCGCACACTTCTGGGTGCATGCATGGTGGGACTATTCCTGTTTGATCCATTTCTCCTTCTGGATCGTCAAAAATTTCTTTGTATACTCTGCATTCTTGTGACATGTTTACTTGTTTAAAAATTGGTTTGTGATTCTACTTTTATTCCTGTTGTTTGTCAATATGGGTTTGGTGACATGTGGCAAGGTTGACTTGTTTTGTAGGATATGTTTGAATATCTCCCTGTTTTGTTAAACAAGATTGTATGGCAATAACTGTAAAAGAAGCTTTTGATGCTTTGAGAGAGGTAGATGATAAAGTTGACAATATGATTGAACGGCTTGGTGAAGAAGCTCGTTTTCCTGCTTCATTACAGATTGTTGTGAGGGTAAAGATTGAAAGGGCTTTATCGGAGCTTCCAGTGTCTCTTGTTTTGGATCTAGATGGTGAGGAAAAATCTTATACTTTTGCTGAGTTGATTGAAATTTATGATGAGAAGAGGCGAGCTTTGGATGCTATGAAGAATGATGCTGATGCGCAGCAAGGAGAGTATGGTGAATTGTTGGGTGAATTTGATCGTTTTCTTGCAAAGATTTGGACTGTGGATGCAAGTTTGGATTTGGGTGAACGTGTTGAGAATATTATTCGTACTTTGGTAAAGGCTCGTATAAGTAGGGTGATTTCTGAATCTGCTCGTGAACCTGATCAAGATCAAGATGAGGAGCCTGATTCTAAAGATCCTGCTGAATTGTTGAGGGATCCTGAGTTTCTAGAAAGTCAGTTCGTGATGGTTGGGCCTGGATATATTGTGAGGGGAGATCGTGCTGGTGGAATTGCTGATAGATACGCGTTTGATGTTGGTGGGCAGCAAATGGTTGTGCCTAGGGATGCTGAAGATGCGGTTCGTTTTGGCATGAAGCCTGAAGATGCAGCTTTTTTCAATAATCCTTTGAAAGGAAAAGAGGTTTTTGGTTTGGGTGAGGGGGATCCTGAGAATGAGGTGCCGAATCCTTTGACTGAGGATATGCAGCGTTTGCCTAAATTAAAGCCTGAAATGTTCCCTGATGTTGAGGATGGGGGAGTGATTGCTGAGGGAAAGATGCAGTATGTGATGGGTGGTATTGCGCCTGAACTTGGTTTTGATTGTAGTGTGTTGTTGGGAGATGATGACAAAGTATATGCTGACCATGATCTTTTTAGGGGTTTCTTTGATGAAAGAGTCCGTCTGATAAGAGATGGGGATGGGTTTAAGGTTGAGAAAATCTAAGACAGCTTGGAGTTCTAATTTTTTGCTAAATTAAGTTTCCCTTTTCTCATTCTATCTCTTACGTTGTTTAGATATTTTATGCTGCTTGGTTTCTTTGCGTGTCGTAATACAATTGATCCTGCTTGTTCTGTGCCTGGTCTTTGGTGATCGCCGTGTCCCTTTGTTCGTCCCAGTACTTCAATGCCTAGTATCTTTGTTATTTCAATACCTCTTGAATCTGCATATAAAGTTGAAGATCGATAATATTTTGGTCTTTTGCCTGTGATTGATTCTGTCAGGATGGCTCCTTTTGTGACTTCGTAATAGGCTTCTTCTATACTGCTGTTTCCTTTTACGTTGTATATTTCTTTGCCTGATGTTGTTGATAATGGTTTGTGTTTGAATCCGTGATTTTGGATGCTTATGTGATTGTATTGAGAAGCTTCTTCTATTGCTGCTCTGATCCTTGGATTGCTTAAAGCTTTTCCTGTTACAAAGAGCATAACTGGGACTGGGGGTTGTTTTTTCATCGCATTGTCTAAAAATTCTAATACTATGTTTGTGCTTTCGCGACCGTAATTACTGCAAATGTCGAATGTTAGTAGTGGTTGGGATCCTTCGAATCCTCTTAATACGCCGCTTGGGTCTTCTACAAACGCTCCTGCTGGTGTGTTTGCTAGTTGCGTTTGTATGTCTTTTAGTGACGGATATCCGTATTGAGCGATTATCTCGTTTATTTTTGTTTTGTCTTTGCTTTTGAATATTCTTAGCAGGTCTGTTGTAGACAATTTTATTTTCTCTTTTTCAGTTTCCTCTTTCTCGACAGAGCTTTTGACTTCTTGTACTGGCTGGCTTGGCTCGTTTCTTTGTGCGAAGTTGGTAGGTCCAATGAAGTTATTATTAATATCCGGAGTCTCTGGTTCCCAGAAGGTGATGTTCATGGTTTTGTCTTTTTTTCTTAGGTTTCTTGCTCCTCGTCTTCCGTGATTTTCTCCTGGTTCTGATGAAACTACTATTACGTTTTGGAAGCCTTTTGCTCGCAAGTGACCTATGGTATTTGAAATGTTTTTCCCTGTGTTACCTGATTGTTTTTCTCTTCCTACTGGATTGTCTTTTTCTGTTAGAAGTGGGATGTATCTTGGGTTTGATGCGAGATGATTTATTTGTTCTTGAGCTTCACTGATTCTTCTTTTTGTTGCTCCACCGCTGCAAATCAATTGAGGTCGTAATCCGACTTCTCTCATTTTGAGTGATATTTCTGCGCCTACTTGGGCTCTGTATTTGTTTCTTGCTGCATTTGGCCCATTTCCTAGGACTAGGATGGCTGTTTTTCCTGGGAATTTTGTTTTGTCGATTGTTGGGATGTGTATTAATGGGGTGTTTTTTGAGATTTTGCGTGGTTGTTGTATTTGTTGTGTTGTTGGGGGGAGCGCACCAGCCGTCTCTGGTTCTGAGCTTGATGAAGCTGAGCTTGGTGATGTTGATGCTGATCTTCTTATTCCATCAAGATCTGGAAGAGATGTTCTTTGGTAATTGGTTCCCAAGGCTGCTCTTACTACTACTGAACAGGTTCTATACCAGCTTCGAAGACAACTGTCTTCTCTGTTGATTGCTCTTCTGTATATTCTTCTTCCTTGCCTTCCACATAAAAGTTTCTGTGCTTTTTTTGATTCTGGAGAACCGCTTGCGATGAATCTTCTTACTAATTCTCTGTTTGTGATATCTATGCCTAGATCTTTTTGCAGGTGTATCATGAATGCTAATTGCGCAGGGCCTCCTGCTCCTCCGTCGTGGTGTGATAGGTAGAGCAGTCTTAATTGGTCAGGAGTACTTAGTGCACCAAAGTCTCTGACTCCTACGCCGTGTTTGCGATGGTATGTCTCATATTTAGTGATATTACTTTTGATTCCCATTATTACTGAGTAAATATTTAGGTATGGGTTGCATCTTGAATAATTCAATACGGCTCTTTTTCCACTGAATGTGTGTGATGCTAAATCTTTTTTTTCTAGTGTTGCGTGTTTTGTGCCTGTCAGTCCAGACCTAATAAATTCAACTCCTTTTCCTCTTTGTCCTCTTATCATTGTTTTGATGAAAGGATCTTTACTTGAAAGTGCTTTTGGTATGAATGATCTCCATGTTGTTTCCATAGGTTGTCCTAACCCTGTAGCACTTGATCTTCTGATTGCGTTGAATGGATTACATCCACTTTCTGCTTTAACGATTCCCCAAACTGCGGAGATCATATTTTCCATTCCATGTGCTTTACATACCGCTTTTGAATAATTGTATATATTTTCTCCTTCGCTAAGTGATGAATTATATTCCCATAATGCGGTTTGTTCTCCATTTATTGGTATGTTTATTTTTACTCCTTTATAGTTCCAAAATTTTCCATTTGCTCGGATGTGTCTGTTCAGGTTTCTTATAGCGTAATTTTTTAATTTTGGGTTTTCTTGCATTCCTCCTGTCTTTTCATATTCTTCACCGCTATAGGTTTCTGGCGGGAGATCGTATCCTCTTGAAGTTCTTGTTGCCTCATATGAGTCATAGCTTGACTCTCCAGCGCCTCTTGTAGAGGCTTCTTGTGCTAGAAGTTCTTTGAGCTTTGCCTCATCTGTTAGAGGTGGGTCTAGTACATAAATCATATCTCCTGTGAATGTTGCAAGATATTCACCGGTGGCTGTATCTCTATATCCGACACGTGGTCCTGAACTTGTGTCTACGATTCCTCTTTCTCCTAAGCGTTGGCGGCCATCTTCGGTGATTATGAGAATTTTTGTGTATTGTGGTGGCATTATGTCTCCAAGTCCGATTCCCATTTCGTGGTCTTGGCCTGTTAATTCGTTGAATTTTAGGTAATTGATTCTGAGTCCTCCATCTGCCATTGTGTCTGTGTATTGGGCGAGTCTTCTCTTCATCTCTTCTTTTACGTTCTCTTTTTTCCCGTTGAGTAATCCTACGTTGAATCTAAGATCTTTTATTGTTGAATTTTTGATTTTTTCTAGATCTTTCTCTCTAATTGTTGGAGAGATTTTTTCTAATTCTTTTTGTAGGGTTTCTTGAAGCTTTTTGCTTTCTGGGGAAACGTGTTCTGTTGTTGCAAAAGCTGAATAGATCGATTCGTATCCTGGGATGGCTGGTGTTTGTCCTGTTTGGAGGCTCTCTCCGACTTCATTTGCCAAGTTGATTGTTGTTTTTGATCCTGATACGCGATCTTTCATTTCGTTTAGAATAAGTGTTGAAAGATCAAAAGACCCTCTTCCACTAAAGTGCACTCCGTCTGGAGCCATTTTTCCTAAATTTGGATCGATTCTTTTGTATTCGGTGTCTAGATCATAAAGTTCAATTCCTCCGTTTTTGGCCATTTCTCTTAGGAGTGCGTTTGTTTGCATAGCTTTTGTTCCGAGTTGAGAGTCTCTGTATTTCTTTTTCATGTTTGAGTCTATGTTCGATGGGATTGTGACTACGAATATTTTTTTAAATCCTCTTTCTTTAGCTCTTAGGTATAGTTTTTTTAGATTTTGGGCTACGGTTTCTGGGCTTACTCCACCGTGTAGATCATTTGTTCCTCCTTGTATTACCAGGAATGGCGCTTTTTCGGGATCTACATCTTCGAGCTGTCTATAGATTGCGGTTTTGTTTGAGTTGTATGTCCATCTTCCGCCTATGGCAAATCTTTTGTATTTTTTGAAGTATTTTTTTATTCCTGAATCTGAAATTCCTTTTCCTATTGAGTCTCCGATTAATGCTATGTGTTGTGCGGTTTCTTGAAGGGTCATTGGGGTTTCTTGGGTTTCTACAGGCGCTGCTTCTGTGGTTTCTTTTTTCTTTTTATTTGCTTCGTATAAAACTCCAATAATGTGTTTTGCTTGTTCTCTACATTCTCTATGGCCTTTGGATGAGTTGTAGTCTTTGTTTGCATCTATTGCTGCTATCCTGTTGATGCCTCTTGTTGCACGCCATATTTCGGTGAAGGCGACGGCTCTGTGCATTCCAAATGTACAGTGAATGAAGGCAGTTCCTTTATCCAATGCTTTGAAAGCTTCTATTATTGCTTTGTGATTTTCTGTGTTTTGAAAGAATTCTAAAAGATCTGTTTCTTCTGTTCTTAATTCTATTACTTTTACTCCTAGTTTTGCCCATTCTTCTTTTTCTGCGTTTATGCTTGCAGGGTCTCCTTTGTAATCTCCGGGTGTTTCGAATGTTATGACTGTTTCAGGATGATATTTTTCGTTTATTTCCTGAACCGCTTTCCTTGTTCTTTCAGGGTTTGGGGTGCTAGAAACTCGTCCTGGTGCTCCACCTAATATATTTCCTTTATCGATTGTTCTTAAGTTTTTCGTGTAATTTACTTTTTCTTTATTTTCTGTCACTGGGACAACTTCGGCACTTAAATTGGTTCTGGAATATTCAGCTATTGGTCGTAGCTGTTCTTTTTTGTCTATATTTTCTTTTGGTAGGCTTGTTTTGCTCATTTTTGGGTTCATTTAATCTCCTAATTATACCAAAAAACAGGTTGAATTTCAATGGGGAGGGTTGAATGTATTGATTTTATTGTGATAAAGTAATAAAAATTAATATGTTGCTCATTAAAATGCCCGGGTGGTGAAACTGGTATACACGCGAGACTTAAAATCTCGTGATCGCAAGATCGTGCGGGTTCAAATCCCGCCCCGGGCACCATCGAATCAAGTTCAACTAGAGCTTGATTTTTTGTTGTGTGCGGAGTAAGGTTTTCCAGGTTTGCAACCTGATCGGCGACGTGTTTGTGCTTTCTTTCATATCGTTGATCTGCGAACTAAAAAAACCGGCCAAAATGGCCACGGCCTCGATTGGGGTCAAAAATTCTTAACCAATTTCGTATGAGTACAGAAAGAAAGCGCCAGTTCATGCTAGGACTGTTTGTCATGTCCTTGATTCTGGCGAATATGTTGGGGGCGAAAGTTACATCGTTTGATCTTCCAGGTTGGCTGGCGGCACCATTCAATGTGATTTTTTTCCCGATTATCTGGCTTTTTAACCAGATTTTGAGTCTGACTGCCAACGATCCGTTGGCGTATAAGTTTTTCAACACAGTCAATGTTTCTGTTGGGATTCTCACGGTTCCACTGATGTTCTTGATAACAGATGTGGTGGAAGAAGTTTGGGGGCGAAAAGTTACGAAAGATTTTGTTCGTGTGGGGGTTATATCTATGCTTGTCATGATTTTGATTACTTGGATTTCTGTTCAACTTCCGGTTGGGCGTTTTGCAGGAGCTGCTCCTGATCAACTTGAGCCTTTGACCAACGCATACAATGCGTTTTTCTCTACGAGTATTAGGATGGCGATTGCGAGTGTGATTGCTTTTTATCTTGCTCAGATGCACGATATTTGGGCGTTTAATTTTTGGAAAAAGAAAACGGGTGGGCGTTTCCTCTGGTTGCGAAATAATCTATCGACGGCTGTGAGTCAAATTGTTGATTCGACTGTATTTATGTTTGTTGCCTTTTACCATCCGACGAATTTCCCTGCAGGTTTGGTTATCAAGCTTGTCTTGCCTTATTATATTTTCAAGATTTTATTTGCGTTGATAGATACACCGTTTGCTTATCTTGGAGTTTGGTGGGTGCGCAGAGGCGATAGTGGGCGTGAAAAGAAGCTTGCGAAGGCGGAGTAGCAGTAATTTTAAATAAAAGAGAAGAGGGGTTGACTAGACCTCTCTTTTCTGTTTTAATAAGGCCTATGCACATTGATTCAAAACAGCTCATAAAGGAAAGGAAAATCGAAGTGGCTCTTGATGGAGTTGCTGTTGGCGTGAGTGAATTGTCTGTTTTTGTTAACAGTTACGTGAAGCCTGGGAGTCCTCATTCTGAGCAGAGGCTGGAAGCTTTGAGAACCTTGATAGAGTTTGATATAGGGATTGCCATTGCTGAGAGACGGACTGAGTTACAAGGTTTGAAAGAAGGTGCGTTGAAGAGAGTCAAGGAGGGAGTTGCTGTTATGAACTCTGGGGAATTAGATAATTTGCAAAAGCATATAGCTGTGATATTTAGAAATGCTTTGGCTGAGATTTTGAATGACGGAGCTACTGGATGATTGTTAGGATTCCTAATTAAATCTTTCAAAATACACGGCCTCCTTCGGGAGGCCTTTTTGTTGGAGCATTTCTTGGACTTGGAGAACCATGTCCTTTAAGCCGCAGATGTATGCATTGGTGTTTTGGAGATCTTTGGGTGGGATTTTTTCTAGGTGAGCAGTTACTCGTCCTTGTGCTCCGCCTTGCGTTTCCCAGCCTGGTGATTCTGGTTGGGATAGGGTCGTTGTGTACGTGAAGTTTGGGTGTTGTGCTGCTAGGGCGGCGAGTTTGTCCTGGTAGAAGAGGTCTTTTATGTGTCTTACGCCAAAGAGGAGATAGAATTTTTGGTTTGGGTTGTTTGGGAGTTGTTCCTCGAGGATTGATTTTAACGGTGCTAGGCCTGTTCCTGTGCCGATAAGGAGGACTCGTTTGTCTGGATCGGTTTTGAACGTGAAGTGGCCGACAGGTCCAATAAATTCGATTTCTTCTCCTGGCTTCAATGAGTTGAGATAATTGCTGCCTTTTCCTTCGGGCATGAGTTTGACGCAGAGTTCGAATTGGCCTTTTGTGGGTTTGCTTGAGATTGAATATGAACGCATTATGAGTGGCTTGTTGGTGGGTTGTGGGATTTTTATGGTTACGAATTGGCCGGCTTGATATTCGAAGGCTGGATCTTCAGTTTGGAAAGTGAGTTCGAAGACGTTGTATGTGAGGTCTGTGTGTTTTGTGAGTGTTGCTTTTGATGTGTTCATAGGGTGGGGTTGATTTGAATATATTTTATATTGATTTTAATAATAATGAAAGTTTGATAGAATTAGAACCATGAGACTTATTATTACACGACATGGCGAAACTTTTTGGAATAGAAAGCATATGATGCAGGGAACTATTGATTCTGAGCTTTCTCCTACTGGTCTTTATGAAGCCGAAAAATTGGCTAAACGTTTGAAGAATGATCATTTTGATTATATTTATTCTAGTCCTTTGAGCAGAGCTAAGATCACAGCTGAGGAAGTTGCTCGTTTTCATCCTGATGTGCCTTTTGAGGTTCTTGAGGATTTGATTGAGAGGGATTTTGGTGAGTTTGAGGGAAAGACAAAGGAAGATATTGGTTGGCATACTTCTCCACATCCTGAGCCGCCAGAGGGGGAGTTGTCTAGCGACAATGTTTCTAGAGCAGGGCAGTTTATGTCGTATTTATTGAAGATTCATAAGAAAAGTGATGTGGTTTTGCTTGTTGCTCATAAGCATATTAATTCAGCTATTATCG
>Ga0233431_1005834_pt1 | contig 11549 bp, 9 predicted proteins | sample SI_118_April2016_FD_179867 | JGI IMG/M metagenome (GOLD analysis project Ga0233431, IMG submission 179867) | Seawater microbial communities from Saanich Inlet, British Columbia, Canada - SI_118_April2016_200_MG | ecosystem: Environmental > Aquatic > Marine > Inlet | place: Canada: British...
ATCCAGCAGGAGGATGTCTGGGTCATGTACCAAGCTGCGGGCAAGAGCGACGCGGTGCGCCATCCCGCCAGAAAGGTCACGTGGGAGATTATCTTCAAAGCCATTTAATCCGACCAGATCGATCAAGTCCTGCGCCTTGTTATGGGCTTCTTTTTCGCTAACATTTCCCATCTCTAAGGGCAAAATGATGTTTTCGAGCACACTCCGCCAGGGCATCAGATTTGAATCCTGAAAAACCATGCCGATGCGCGGCGCACCCCCGGCGAAAGCGATGTTGCCACGCGTGGGTGTGAGAAGCCCTGCTAGAACCCGCAATAAGGTGCTTTTTCCACAGCCTGATGGCCCTACGATGCAGAGAAATTCTTGCGGGCAAAGGGTGAAAGAAATATTTTCAACCGCGTGAAGACCGCCGTTATCATCGGGGAAGATCATATCCATTTTCTGGACGGTAAGGATTGGAGATTTTTTCATCATTATTTTATGTCGCCCCCATCCTAGCCTTCCCCCTTAGGGGGAAGGGACAAGTTCTCCCCCCTGAGGGGGGAGCTAGAGGGGGGCAATAGATTTTGCTGCGTAACATCAATTATTAGGGCAAAAACTCGTTTGTATAGGCTTTTTCTATCTCAATCTTTTCAGAGATCAACCCCATCTCAAAAAGAATTTCGTTCATATTCTCCCAAGCTTGGGGATCAGCATAGCCAGGGTTATCAACTTGCCAAAATTCAATGGAAGTTGCCAAAACCTGTTTTTGGGCGGCTTCATCGGCTTCTGCCAAATTTTCGACATATTTTTTGCTGATCTCATAAGCTTCGTCGGGATTTTTGGCAGCATAGTCTAAACCGCGCAAAAAAGCAGAGACCATCTTTCGTACCAGTTCAGGGTTTTCAGCGATCATTTTTTCATTGGTCAGCAAACCATTGGATGCTAAACTGACATAATCGGCTACGCGAATTTCGTTGACTTCGTATCCTTGCGCTACCAATTGATTTGGCTCATTTGCAGCGTAGCCAACAATTGCTTCTTCTTGATCGGCTGCTAAGGCCTCTACTTGATTGAAGCCAATTGCATCGAGCGTTAGGTCGCTTTCATCCATCCCATTGGCATGTAAAAGTGCAACAAAGCCAATATAATTTGCGCCAAAAAGACCAGGTAATCCGATTTTTTTGCCTGCTAAATCAGCGGGATCAGTAATACCTGCTTCTGCTTTGGAGATAATTGAAACGGGGTAATCCTTGTACCACGCAGCAACATAAACTACAGGCAAACCTTGTGCACGCGCCAGCGGAACCTGCTCGCCAGAAACAACAGAGAAAGGCAGCGTCCCCGCACCGACGAGGGCAACTCCGTCTGTTTCGAAGCTGTAATCAAATTCAAGCTCTATTCCTGCTTCGGCAAAATATCCCTTTTCTACAGCCACATAATAAGGGGCGTATTGAATATTAGGAATATATCCCATCGGCAAACGGATATGTTCTAGCTCGGCGGGTTCGGGAGCCGCACTTGTTCCGCAAGCGGAAAGAAGAAGGCTAAAAAGGATTGTGATAAAAAGAAAGCGTGCTGATTTTGACATGATACTCCTGTTTACGCATTTTTTCCCTTCGAGGCGTAAAAGGTGGGTAGGCATACACAAAGACAAGAGGCATATGGCTTAAAAAAGACCCTGAAAACAATAAGTTTTCAGGGCAAATATAAAGCCAGCGCCAAGCCGTGTCAGCACTACCTAATACCTTCTACTATCCGGACTATACCGTCGGCTCCGGAGTTCCACCGGATCATGTGCGAAAGCACTCGTGGGCTATACCACCGATCGGGAATTCGCTTTTTCAAGCGTCACCCTGCCCCGAAGGTTAAAACTGAATTGAATCTGATTATAATCCTCTCTAAGGAAAGGTCAATAGAGGGGCGACCCAAAAGTGCTGAAATTCACATATTCTTTACTCATTTAGCAAAAACTCCCTGAAAAATTTCGTTGTTCTCTTTGTGTAACGTACCTTGTAAAAGGCATACATATTCATATGCGGCGGTTCTTCCTGTGTCCAGAGCCAGCGGGGTTCGCCGAACCCGCCGAAGATGCCAAATCCTAATGCCGCCAGCCAGATAATGACCAAGCCGGGGAAAACGGGCATGATCAGGCCGAAAAGCCCAAAGAGCATCACGATCAGGGTGAGTACGTTAATAGATGTTACGATCCAATCTGGCATGAAATTCTCCTAAGTAAAAAGGTGTCTAAGCTAAATAGATTTACGAAAAAACGCACCATAAGATGCAAAAAAGATCGTCTTGATTATAAATTAGATTCTTGGGTGGAAAAGAAAAAACAGGACAATCTTTTTGTCCTGTTCGTTTTGTGCAAAGCAAGAAAATTATAACAAGTTAATTTGCCATCTAATATGGTTAGCTGCTGAATAGAGTAATAATCATTAGGTTATGAGTTGATTGTTTCTAGAGCCTCATTGATAGCTTCAATAGAATGGTTGACACCACTTTCAATCAGACTACGAAGATAATTCACTTTAGCACTTTTATCTCCTGTTGACCTAACAACATAACTTAGCGAGTAATGCTTTTCTAAAACATATTTTACTGATTGAACTGTGCTATACGCCCATGACAATTTTCGCAAAAGCTCTGGTTCTTTTATCCACTCCAACTCTCCACCATCAGCGAAAGCTCTCCAAGATTCATTTGTTAGAAACCCACCTATAGCAACGGATTCGATATCTTTTCTTCCACTTTCTTTCCATCCAGATAATTGAACAAGGTTTACATGCAATTCTTCGCTAAGAAGGCGAAGAATCTTTGCCTTCCGCTCTTTTTCAGTTTCTCTTTCCTGATACGTACTTAGCCAAATAGCAGCAGGAATACCAAGTACGACACCAACCAAAGTTGCAAGAAGGTTCGAAAGGTAATCATTGAAGAATTGAAATTTACCAAACAATCCGTTTGGAATGTAACAGTAAATTACAACACTGACTACCATGCTTGCGAAAAAAGCTAGTAGCCAAGGCACTATGATAGTGTTTTTATTCTTTTTTTTGAACATAATTATTTGTGCTAACTATTTATTTACTCCTACTAAATAAAACCCTGCCATGATTATAAATCACGGCAGGGTAAAAAAACTTACTCAGCGGCTATCACTTCTATCCCGCCCATCCAGGGTCGTAAGACTTCGGGGACAATAATCGAGCCATCTTCTTGCTGATAATTTTCCATGATCGCGATCATGATACGCGGCAAGGCCGTTCCTGAGCCGTTTAATGTATGCAGGAAGCGATTCTTTTTGCTATCTTCTGGTCTGTAGCGGATGTTGGCGCGGCGGGCTTGGAAATCGGTCACGTTCGAGACAGAAGAAACTTCGAGCCATTCATTGCATCCTGCTGCCCAGACTTCGATATCGTAAGTGATGCTTGCGCCGAAACCCAAGTCGCCAGTGCATAGCTGAAGAATACGATAAGGCAATCCCAGCAACTTAACCACTTCCTCGGCATCCGCCATCATTTTCTCAAAAGCGGCATCCGAGTCTTCGGGTTTGACGTACATATACATCTCAACCTTGTCAAATTGATGCCCGCGTTTAATCCCGCGCACATCGCGCCCCGCGCTCATTTTCTCACGGCGGAAACAAGGCGTATAGGCCGTATAATATTTTGGCAGATCTGCTTCTTCAAAGATCTCATCCATATGATAGCCCGTTAGCGGAACCTCGGCGGTGGGCACCAGATACAGATCTTCTTCGTGGTCTTTGTAGAGATTGCCGACAAATTTTGGCAATTGCCCTGCGCCAAAAACAGTCTCAGTTTTGACCATGAAAGGCGTATATTTTTCGGTATAGCCCTGTTTAATATGCAGATCGAGCATAAAAGAAATAAGCGCCCGTTGTAAACGCGCCCCGGCGCCACTTAAAACATAAAAACGGGAACCAGTGATCTTCACGCCCCGCTCAAAGTCGATGATCCCGAGCGCAGGCCCCATATCCCAGTGCGTTTGCGGATCAAAATCAAATTTGGGGATTTCACCAATTGTCTTAATAACAGGATTTTCACTTTCATCCACACCGTAGGGCGTCGCATCGCTCGGGATATTGGGCAGGGTTGCCATGATCGACGTTAACTCGGCATCCACATCTCGCAGATCATCATCCAAAGCCTTGATCTTATCTCCAACGGCACGCATCGCATCAATTTTTTCCTGCCGAGATTCAGCATCCTTCATCCGACCAATTTCTTTAGAAACAGCATTTCGCTCTGCTTTGAGTTTTTCCACTTCCCCCAAAATCTCACGGCGACGCTCATCCAAGGCTATGGCAGAATCAACCACCGCCACATCGGCTTGGCGTTTCTCCAACGCCTTCCGCACTACGCCAGGATTTTCACGAATTAAACGAATATCAAGCATCTTGCACCTCCAATTTATTCAGCCATCAGCTTTCAGACTATAGACTTCAGCCGAAGGCTGATATCTGATGTCTATGTCTTAAGCCTTAGGTCTGAAAACAAAAACGCCCCGATCCACAGCAGGACGAGGGGCGCTCGTGGTGCCACCTGCTTTTATTGTACCGCTTCCCCCTCTCCCTTTGGGAGAGGGTTGGGTGAGGGCACAACCTCTATGATGCTGTAACGGGCATACCCGATTCTCTTATGACAAAGTCTCTACGAGAATAACGTGGTACTTCATCAAGAGAAGATTACAAAAGTCTTGGAGACTTTTCTAATCTCTGCTTTCTTCTCAGTACCCATCAGAGTGGATTTCGCTGCTTTACCGACCTTCTCACACAACCGAAGGCTCTCTGAACGGCTACGCAACTACTTATCTCCGAGTTCGTTTTATTGCGCCTATTATATACTAAAAAAAAAGACACTGAGCATTTAAACAGCAACTCCAAATATAGATGATTTTGCGAGGAGAACTTTACCCGACGAAGCAATCTCATGAGCAATGAGACCGCTTCGTCGCAAGAACATGCTCCTCGCGGAGTCATATTTGGAATTGTTGGAGTTGAAAACGCTCAGTACCTAAAATTTAGAGAACCAACAACCTAATCACGGCTCATCGCATCCATCACAGCGACAGCAGCCATCTCAACAATATCGTTTACCTCATCACCCGTTTGCAAAACGTGGATCGGGGCACCCATACCAAGCAGGATGGGTCCAATCGTTTTTGCTTTCCCAAGACGGTTCAGCAACTTGTAAGCAATATTTGCTGATTCAAGGGATGGGAAGACCAACACGTTGGCATCCTTCACGTTGCTGAAAGGATAACGGCGTTCAATGATATCCGCGACGACCGCTGTGTCAGCTTGCATCTCACCATCGACCTTCAGGTCAGGGCGATTTTTCTTTACCAACTCAACCGCCTTAGCAACTTTATTCGATAATGGATGCGGAGCAGAACCGAAATTCGAGAACGAAAGGAATGCCACGCGCGGATCAAGTTCAAGCTCCTTCGCGAAATCCGCCGCAAGTGCAGCAATCTCTGACAGGTCTTCCGCACTGGGATCAATATTCACTGTCGCATCGGTGAAAAGATACACTCGTCCATCAACGAGCATCAGATAAACCCCTGCCGCATGTTTTGTGCCCTCGATTGTATGATGGATCTGCAACGCCGGGCGAATTACATCCGGGTACTCATAGGTTAAGCCGGAGACAACCGCATCTGCATCCCCCATATGCACCATCATTGGGGCAAAAAGGTTCGAGCGGCGTATGATCTTGCGCGCTATTTGCTGGACCATACCCTTACGCTGGCGCAGCTTGATATAGGCTTGTGTATAATCTTCCAATTTCTCGTTATTACGTGGGTTGATCACCTGCGGTGAAAAATCAAGTGCCAGCGTTTCAATACCCTTCGCAATCAACTCAGGATCGCCCAGCAGGATCGGGATGCCAATCTTTTCGTCCAATACCCGAGCAGCCGCACGGATAATTTTGTGTCGGTGACCTTCGGTGAAGACGATGCGCTTCTTACCACCATCCGATTTAGCTTTGTTCATAATGAAGTGATGCACATGGGCACCTTCGTCCTGTCTAAATGCCAATTCCTGGCGATATTCTTCGAGGTCGATCTGCTTGCGGGCTACCCCTGTGTCCATTGCAGCTTGGGCAATTGCTGGGGCTTCCCAGAGCAAAACCCGGGGATCCATCGCAGTGGGAATAATATATTCCCGCCCGAACTGCATACTCTCTTTTCCATAGGCGCGTAAAACGCTATCGGGCACATCTTCTTTGGTGAGATCAGCCAGCGCTTTTACGGCGGCAACTTTCATCTCTTCATTGATGGAGGAGGCACGCACATCCAAAGCACCACGGAAAATAAAGGGGAAACCAAGAACGTTATTGACTTGGTTCGGGTAGTCTGAGCGCCCTGTAGCAATAATGCAGTCGGGGCGGACTTCTTTTGCCAGCTCGGGCATGATCTCAGGGGTGGGATTCGCCATCGCAAAGATAATGGGGTCTTTTGCCATTGTCTTGACCATCTCTGGCTTCAGCACACCGGCAACAGAAAGACCATAAAAAACATCTGCACCGACCATTGCATCAGCAAGAGTACGCCTGTCTGTTTCGACAACAAATTCCTGTTTATATTTATTCAAGCCTTCACGTTCGGTATGCAAAACACCGCGAGAATCGAGCATAAGCAAGTTTTCGGGCTTCACGCCCAGACGAATAGCGAGCTTGCTACACGAAATTGCCGACGCGCCAGCGCCATTGACCACAACTTTTACCTCTTCAATTTTCTTCCCCACAATCTCCAGGGCATTGAGCAAACCCGCCGAAGAAATGATCGCCGTACCGTGTTGGTCGTCGTGGAAAACGGGGATGTCTGTTTCTGCTTTGAGACGAGTTTCAATCTCGAAGCATTCGGGAGCTTTGATATCTTCAAGGTTGATACCGCCAAAAGTCGGAGCAATGGCTTTCACGATCTTGATGAATTCTTCAACATCCAACTCATCCACTTCGATGTCGAAAACATCCACATCGGCGAATTTCTTAAAGAGTACGCCTTTCCCCTCCATAACGGGTTTGGATGCGAGCGCACCGCGGTTGCCCAATCCCAAAATTGCGGTACCGTTGCTGATCACAGCAACAAGATTTCCTTTCGATGTATATTCATAAGCATCTTCTGCTCTATCTGCTATTTCGAGTACAGGTTCGGCCACACCGGGTGAATAAGCCAGACTCAACTGGTGCGCCGTATCCATTGGCTTTGTAGGGACAATCGCTACTTTACCAGGTTTCCCGTTCAGTCGATGATATTCCAAAGCCTCTTCACGAGTAATCTTGCTCATACTATCTCCTTAGCTATTATTTTAGCTATTCTGTGGTTAACTTTTATCAACCACAGCGATTATGACACAAGGGACAACCCTCATATAGTTCCTTTTGTCACATATTTTGATGATGCCTGCAAGGTTTAGCACATAAGCTATACAAGCTTTCCCAAAACGCTGTAAAACCTGAATGAAAATGTATACCAGCAGAAGAAATAGATCAGATATGTTGGGATTGGACGTAATAAAAAAGGTAGTGGTTCTGACTACATGATGTTCTCTCGCTGGATTTGTAATCCAGTGATTTCTTTAGAAAGTCGGGGATTATACATGCCCTGTAAGAGTACAAATCCCCTCTGAGCCTTTTGCCTACCTTTGAAGCGAAAGTCCTAATCAATTACATTATAATTATTTCCAACCAACAATTAATCACAGGAGAAAGTTATGGGGCGCATTGAAAAAACTGTTTTCATCAGCTATAGGCGCAGCAATTTTTATACCGCGTTGGCAGTTTATCAGCACCTAAAGCCAAGGGGCTATGATACTTCTCTGGACTTAAAAAACACCTCCGAAAAACACTATCGAAAAAATATCTTTGACAATATTAGAGCGAGAACGCATTTTTTGGTTATTCTTTCCCCTTCTTCCCTGGAAGAAAAAGGAGAGAATTGGCTGCGTCGCACAATTGAAATAGCTATTGAAGAAAAGCGACATATAGTCCCTTTATTTTTAGAGGGATTTGAGCATAATAGTCAAAGCATTCGAAAATCTTTGACGGGAAAGTTATCGCTTTTAAAAAGACTTAATGGGGTAAAACTTAGTACAGATAATTTTTCTGAGAAGATTGAAAAATTATGCGATCAACATCTAAATCTGGAAAAAGATAATATTCTCCTTCACCCATTAAGTGATTCCGCAAAAAAAAGAATAACACAGCAAGAAAAGATCTTTAGTAAGATGCGTTTGGTTAAAAAGAAAGAACTCCTTGCCGAGAAATTATTTGAAGAAGGCTATAGCTTTGCAATGAATAAGAAATTCGCCGAAGCCATTCCTTCTTTTTCCAAAGCACTACATATTCAGCCCAAATTTTCAGCTGCATACTATAAGCGAGGTCTGGCGCGCGAAAAAGAAGGAGATCTGGAAGGTGCGCTTGCCGATTTTGACCAAACACTTCGCTTTCAACCCAATTTTCCTCAAGCACATATGGCCAGAGGTATTGCTTTTAGCCGACAGGGTGATTTTAAAAAAGCGATCAAGGATTTCAGCCAAGCCCTTCAAATGCAATCAGATCTTGCCGAGGCCTATTACCATAGAGGGAATGCACGTGGTGCTCGTGGAGATATTCCAGGTGCGATTCGCGATTATGATGAAGCGCTCCGTATCAAGCCAGGTTACGCTGCGGCCTATAATCATCGAGGGATCGAATACTATAATCAAGGGAATTTTAAAGAGGCTATTTCCAATTTCAATCAGGCACTACGTATTGAGCCTAATTTTGCAGATGCCTACATCAATCGAGGGCTGACACACAGTACTTGGGGGAATATAAGTGATGCGATCGCCAATTTTATGCAGGCCATCCACCTTGATCCAGATATTGAGGCATCTTACTATCATTTGGCAAAGGCTTTAGAGAGGAATGAAGAAAATAAAGCGGCGCTTAGTAATTATCAGAAGTATCTTTATTTTTCTAAGGGCGTCCAATATGGGAATCAGGAAAGTGCCAAGGAAGCTATTCAGCAACTGAGAAAGAAAATCAAATAAATAAAGCCGGGAATGATAAAAGAATAAGATATGATGATTTTGTGAGGCAGTTTCATCGCCGAAGCAATCTCATTTTCCAAGCATGAGACTGCCACGTCGCAGGTGCGTGCTCCTCGCAGAATCATCTATTCCTTCAACTTATTACGACAAAAAAAGAGACTGAGTTTTACGCTCAGTCTCTTTTCGATTTAGGCTATTTTTCTTCTCCGTCTAAGGGAGGAAGAGGGGTTACTTCTGCTATCGCTGAAGGAGCAGGGCGCGCAACCGCTTGCGTACCAAAGCGGGAGATGATTACGCCGCCGAGGGCGATGGTCGCGATGAGAAAGGATACCAGCCATCCGATGCAGGGGATCAAGTCGAAGGATGCAGAGATTATGGTGAGCAGCCAGGTGCCAAAAGCTGCGCTTAGCGGTAGCTGCCATTCCTGGTTGATCATTTTTGTGAAACGCGCACCAACTTCAAATCCGAGAGCGATCCATCCGTAGAGCAGGGCAATCATAACTGCCAAGAGCAGCAATATCCCAACAGGAATAAGTAAGATCGTAATTAGTAAAACCAATCCGAGAACCGGGGCAAGGACAACGGTCAGGAAACCTAATCCCCCAGCTACTGCTGGCTGCGCGATGACGGCATCTGCCACACGGCGAGTTGGCTCCTCAAGAAAGAGAGCCACAAGCATGGCCAACAAAGCCATTGCAAATGAACGTCCGAGAATGCTGCCAGCCACCCAAAGCGGGTTATCGAAAAGAATAAGCGGCTCTTGTTGAACAAAAGGAACTTCGGGGAGGCCAGGGATGGCAGGGATCGTTGGCGCATTGGCATTATTATTTGCCGCATTATAGGAAATTTCACCCGTTACTTCTGCGCCATCTTCACGATGCAAAGAAGCGCTGACCAAGGTGAGATTGCCGTCAATGAGCGAGTTTTCGCCCAAAATTGCCGCCCCGCCAACAAGTGCGACTTCGCCTGTCACTTCGCCATTGATCGTCAGGCTTCCGCCAAAGAGAATAATATCGCCATAAACTTCGGCGCCTTCTTCGACCATAACTGTGCCGCCAAAAACGACAACATCGTTATTGAGTGTTTCGCCGCTTTCCAAGGTATAGGAACCACCAAAGATGACGGGGCCATCTTCTAAGCCATTCGCAGATACAGATTGCGTGGGGATGAAAATCAGGCTAAGGGCAACGATGAATATGAGTATTTTTCTTTTCATTTATGATCTCCTTTTTGGAGGAATTACTTTTTGTACGTACGTGTTTTTAACTTGCTTCCGTTTAATAAATATTCGCTTCACTCAAAGTGCATACCCTTTCAGGGCACTTACACATCAAAAGTAGATGCAATGCACTCTTCGCTAAATTGGCTGTTTTTGTACCAGTAATTTCTGTGAAAAAGAAAGGATGAACATGCCAAGAATGCTCAGGAAACTTATCCCAAAAGCCCATGTGGTCGGTGAGATAAAACCCGTCGCTACGCGCATGACTACTCTACCCGCTTCCCCAAAAGTCTGGAGAAAAGAAAGGCTTGCAACAATAAAAGAAACCCAGCTTGTCAGGATATCTGCAGGCGAAGAGAGTGCGGCAGTTAATACAGGAGATACTAACCAAAGCAAAGTCCCTACCCCGCTAAGAAAGAGGATCAAGCCGCCAAAGAAATATCTTCGCTTTTGGGCTTTGCGCTGCGCCGCGAGACGGGCAGTGAATCTATTTGCAAAGCCCGGGGCAGGCGCGGCCATTCTCACATGCTTTAGGGCGAGATTCGCTTCAGCAAGCGCCGAGCAGGTTGGACAATCAGGAAGATGGTTTCGCAGAGCGCGATTCTCTTCGGGGGTCAGTTGCTCATCGTTGAGCAGTTTCTTTTCAAAATGCTGGTGATCCATAAGGCATCCTTTCTCCCAGGGATGTTTTTTCATTTTCTGCTTCTTGCCAAAGTTCGCCAAGTTGACGACGGGCACGAAAAAGGCGGGATTTGACTGCAGAGACCGAGATATTAAGACTCTCGGCAATTTCAACTTCTGAAGCTTCATGCCAATAGCGGAGGATAATCGCTGCTCGGTCCATTTCGCCGAGTGATTGGAGCAGTTCTTGCATCTCTGCGCTTTGGTCGGTATAGAGGAGGGCTTTTTCGGGGTGTATGGCCGAAGTATCAGGGATATATTCCCGAGGGGTGCCTTCATCATCATGGAGAGAAAAAGAGGGTAGTTTTTTGCGCCTGAGTTTATCGATACAGTAATGTGCGGCGATAGAAAGCAACCAGGTGGCGAAAGAGCGCTTGATATCGTAACGATGCAGGTTTTTATAGGCGCGCAGGAAGGACTCTTGAGCAGCATCTTCGGCGTAGTCTGCTACACCGAGCATGCGATAACATAAGTTATAGACCGGTCTTTGGTATGTCTCTACTAAATAAGTAAAGGCTTCGTCACTGCCTTGCTGGGCCTGGATTATCCAGGTCTTTTCCTCGTCCACGTATGCTCCTGTTCTTTTTCTCTGCCTTAGTATACGAGATT
>Ga0233431_1005836_pt1 | contig 11545 bp, 10 predicted proteins | sample SI_118_April2016_FD_179867 | JGI IMG/M metagenome (GOLD analysis project Ga0233431, IMG submission 179867) | Seawater microbial communities from Saanich Inlet, British Columbia, Canada - SI_118_April2016_200_MG | ecosystem: Environmental > Aquatic > Marine > Inlet | place: Canada: British...
TTGAGTACATCCTGCTGGGGATGCCCGCCTCTCCTCTCAGAAAAGCGCTTATCGATTCGGGGCTGGGGGAGGATTTAACCGGCGGCGGACTGGAAACCGAACTCCGGCAAATGTACTTTTCCACCGGCCTCAAGGGCATTGAAACGGAGAATGCACAGAAAATCGAGGATCTTATCCTGGATACCCTGAAATCGCTCAGCCTTTCGGGCATTGATCCCCATACGGTTGCAGCGGCCCTCAACACCATTGAATTCCGCCTGCGGGAAAACAATACCGGCAGTTTTCCCCGGGGCCTTTCCCTGATGCTCCGGTCTCTCACCACCTGGCTTTACGGTGGAGATCCCCTGGCTTTGGTGGCCTTTGAAGGTCCCCTTGAACGGGTCAAGAAACAAATTGCCGCCGAGCCCAACTATTTTGAACGTCTGATTGACCGAGCATTTCTTTCAAACCCCCATCGGTCCACCCTGGTTCTGGAGCCCGATTCTGACCTCAGAAAAAGGGAGGCGGACGCTGAAAAGAGAAGGCTTCTAAAGGCCAGAACCGGCATGGATGAAAAAGCGCTGCAAGCGGTCCAGGAAAACACTCAGACGCTGAAGCGTCTTCAGGAAAAACCGGATTCCCCCGAAGCCCTGACCACCATTCCCATGTTAAAGCGGGAAGATCTGGCGCCGAAAAACAAAATTATCCCCCTGGTCGAAACGGATGAAAAGGGCACGCCCATTCTGCTCCACGACCTCTTTACCAATGGCATTGTATACATGGATCTGGGTCTCGACCTTCAACATCTGCCCGCTGAGTATGTGCCCTATATTCCCCTTCTGGGGCGGGCTTTTGTCGAAATGGGGACGGAAACCGAAGATTTCGTATCGCTTACCCAGCGCATCAGCCGAAAAACAGGGGGTATCCATCCCGCACCCATTACGTCGGATGTTCATGGCGCCCAAGGCAGTACGGCCTGGCTGTTTCTTCGGGGAAAAGCCATGAACCACCAGGCCGATGCGCTGATTCAGATTTTCGAGGATGTACTGCTTACGGTTAAATTAAACAACCGGGAGCGTTTCAGGCAAATGGTCATGGAAGAAAAGGCCCGGGTTGAACAAAAATTGATACCCGCCGGCCACCAAATGGTGAACCTGCGTCTGAGATCCCATTTCTCCGAATCCCATTGGGCTTCTGAACAAATGGGGGGCATCAGCTATCTCTTTTTTGTCAGGCAACTGGCCCGGGATATTGAAAAAGACTGGGCGAAGGTCCTTGCCGTTTTGAAGGATATCCACCGCATACTGGTGAACCGAAAGACCGTTTTGGCCAATATTACCATAGATGCTTCCGGATGGAACCGCTTTGAACCCCGTTTTCGCCGGTTGCTGCGTGCCCTGCCAGATGCACCGGTTTCTCCATCCGGTATTTCGAAGACGGATTGGCCCGGTCACAGCAAGCCCCTCTTTGAAGGAATGACCATCCCATCCCAGGTGAACTATGTGGGCAAAGGAGCGGATCTCACGGAATTGGGGTATGAATTTCACGGCTCGGCCCTGGCCATTACAAGATATGTGCGTAATGCCTGGTTGTGGGATCGCGTTCGGGTGCAGGGGGGCGCCTATGGCGCCTTCTGTTTGCTGGATCGCATCTCCGGGGTATTGACCCTTGTTTCCTACCGGGATCCCAACCTGGTTCAAACCCTGGACATCTTTGACCGATCCGCGCAGTTTCTTGAAGAAGAGACCCTTTCGAAAGACGAATTAACCAAAAGCATTATCGGCGCCATCGGGGATCTGGACAGCCACATGCTGCCGGATACCAGGGGATTCGTTTCAATGATTCGATATCTGACAAACGATACCGAAAATCTGAGGCAGCAAATGCGGGAAGAACTTCTGGGGACCACCACCGCTCATTTCAAGGCCATGGGCAGGGTCCTGAAAGCTGTGGCGGAGGAAGGCGTGGTCAAAGTTCTGGGTTCTACCACCGCCATGGAAGCGGTGGAAAAGGAGCGACCGGGCTGGCTGAAACGGGTTAAGGTGCTTTAAATCTTGTCGTGGTTACGATCTGTGCGCCATATGCTCATCGTACACCGGTTTTGGACTTGTGGAAGACGCGCATCTACGGGACTTGAAAAATATGTGCCAGGGAGCTGTTGTGAGTCGATTCAGAATTATTTACAGAATGCTAAATCTTCTTGACACCACAAGTTGTTTTTTCTATAAAACAAAATAGGGATTGGTTGTTTTATCGATAGCGCATGCATGTCGCCTTAGCTGCTGACAAAAGAGGACATAATCGTGTTAAAAGATAAGCTCAAAGTTATTATTAAGGAATTTCATGAAACGAGCCTTCCGGAACTGGTACGGCGTAACCTGAAAATAGATTTTCCCACCATTCATTCTCCAGTTAAAAAAGTCATAACCGTTATAGGACCTAGACGCGCAGGCAAGACATTCTTTATGTTTCAGATCATGAAGGAATTGATCGAGAAAGGTACTGATATCACGGATATGATTTATGTTAATTTTGAAGATGAACGCATTTTGCCAATGAAAGCATCAGATCTTCAGTTAATCCTGGATGCCTATTTTGAGCTATATGAAGGAAAAAACCGTCCTCTTGTCTTTTTTGATGAAATCCAAAACCTGGACAATTGGGACAAGTTTGTCAGGAGGCTCAATGATCAGGGATTAAAGGTTTTCTTAACAGGTTCCAATTCCAGAATGCTTGCACATGAAATTGCCACTTCCTTGAGAGGAAGAACCATAACCTATGAGCTTTTTCCATTCTCCTTTTCAGAGTTTGTCGCTGCAAAAGGGCTTTCATATGATAAAAATTATGTTTACGGGAAAGCAAGGCATCAAATCAGACAGCAGTTTGATGAGTATTTTTTTTCAGGAGGATATCCGGAGATTACCTTTACAGAAGATAAATCCGCCAGGAACAGAATTCTGCAGGATTATTTTAACACAATTTTTTACAGGGATCTCGTAGACCGCTATAAGATTAATAATAGTGAACTGTTAAGGCAATGGTTAGATACATTAATGGCGAATGTTTCATCTCTAATCAGTTTTAAGAAAATTGAAAACGATTATAAGTCTCGGGGTATGCGGCTTTCAAGGGCCACCTTGAGCACCTTTTCCCGCTATGTGGAAGACATCTATTTTGGCTTTTTTGTTGAAATGTATTCTGAGTCCGAAAGAAAGAGGCAGATAAATCCCAGAAAATTTTATTTGATTGATCAGGGGTTACATAATTATCTCACATTGACATTTTCTCAGAACATGGGGCGGCTATTAGAAAACTTGGTTTTTCTTGAACTTAGAAGAAAAGGGTTTCAGATTAGTTACTACAAATCCAAAAGTGGGTATGAAGTCGATTTTCTCATAGATGAAAGTGGTAAGAGAACGCTGATCCAGGTATGCTTTGATTTGAGTCATATTGATACATTTAACAGGGAGAAAAGGGCTATACTTGCAGGGATCAGGGAACTTGGACTCAAATCAGGTCTGATCTTAACTCAGCACGAAAAAAGGGAAGAAAAAATAGAAAACTATTCACTGCAAATCATGCCGGTTTGGGAATGGTTGCTGTCATAGCATTTCAAACTTGTTGCCGCTTAAGATTTAAAAATACTGTAGGATGAGGGTCAAGTCATTGATTGACCTTTCTTTAGGGGGGGGACATATTTCCCCGATTCTGATGTCAAAGGGTTGACAAGCCACGCTGTTTTCTTTTGATACACCGGCCCAGAAGCCTGTCCTGTTTTGCCGTGTGGGTGACCAGCCGGTCAACCACCAGGAGTTGAATCCGGAACAGAGTGTAGAGCCTGTTACTGTCGTCTGGTAAGCTGATTTCTTCCGACATGGACGTGAACCCGCGGGATGAAACGCTCATAGGCTTTGATCAATTCCACTTCAACATACCCCACTGTTCAGGTATTTCCAGTGGTCAGCCATCTTCACCACGATCGCACGGATCAAACGGTTCTTTCCAGATAAATGGTTTTTGACGGGCCAAATTGATTCACGCTGAAGAAATGTAACAGGCCGGAATCATCCCAGGCAACCCGGGTGCTTATTTTCTTTACACCCAGCTTTCTTAAATGTTCCATGAATTCATTAATCAGTTGCCGGCCGATACCCTTTTTCCGGCAATCGGGATCAACACCGATGGTATCCAGGGATGCCTCTTCCTGGTAAATACCGAATTCTCCCATATAGATTTCCCCCATTACGAACCCCACCACTGTTCCATCTTCCTCCTCTGCCACCAAGGATGCAGGCAGATAATCTTTGGTGTGGAAGAGCTTTTCAAATTTCACATTATAATACTCCAGCCGTGGCGCCTTGAGTACTTTCTCGTCAATCCCAACCACAGCGTCATAATCCTCAGCCTTCATGAGTCTGATTTTAATGGTGTTCGTGTTCATGGGGCCCCCCTTTCTCTAAAACGTCGAGCGTTCAGATTCAACAAGTAAACTTGAATCCGGCTGCTTTCATAAACAGCCTTCATGGTTTGATTATCCATGAGTTTCTTTTCATGTCAACACTTAAACGGTGACGGTATTTTTTTGAAAGATACTTCTGAGCTTGAGGGCCTCCTAACCTCCTTTTGCCAACAGCACTCTGGCCCGGGCCAGTGCGTCTTCCACTACGGATTCGGGAGCCTTTTCAGCAAATTTTATTCCCCTTGCCGCAAAATCCATTACTTTTATTTGCTGGCACAGTACGACCCCCTTTATCCGGGTATCGTGAAGGGGGACTTCAAATCCATGGCCCCTGACCCTGCTGGTGATGGGGGCAACCAGGATCAATTTTACTTTTTTGTTGAATGACGTGGGCGACAACACCAACGCAGGACGTCTTCCCGTCTGCTCGTGCCCCAAAGCGGGATCAAAGTCTGTCCATACAATATCGCCGCGTCGCGGCATAAATTTGGATGTGGTTGCCATCCCTAAAGAATTTCCCTGCCTTTGGGTACGTCATTCAACCATTCTCGGTCTTCATCGTCCAACACCATGGCTTCCGGTTTACATTGGGCCAATAGTTCATCCAATGAATATTCTTTAGCATTACGGATCGGCGATAAAACCACACGGCCTTTTATGACTTCAATGTTCAGAGTCTGATTTAGACTCAGCTTGCTCGATTCCACGATTGTTTTTGGCAACCGAGCGGCTAGGCTGTTGCCCCATTTTTTTATTGTTACCTGCATCGCGATCCTCCTTGTTTGTTGATACATTGTCTATACTTTCAAGCTGTGAAAGATATGTCAACAATATTCTTCGAGCATCTCAATTGCGCCATCCTTACAATTGTTGACAAATCCGAAGGTCGGGCATATGCTCGTAATCACCTTTTTTCGGCAATTCTCACTTTATTATCCAAAATGAAATCAGAGAAAGCCTCATGAAGGAGGAGCACATGGGACGTGAAAAGATGCACTACGGCTGGATTGTCATTTTCATGGGCTTGCTCACCACCATCGCCGCCCACGGTTTCGGTCGCATGGCCTACACCATTATCCTGCCTGCCATGAAAGACGGTCTTCAGTTTGATTACACGCAGCTGGGTCTTCTGGGTACCGGAAATTTTATCGGCTACCTGACCATGGCCATTATCGGCGGATTTCTGGCGGCACGCTTTGGCACCCGTATTGTCATCACCCTGGCGCTGGTTCTCATGGGGGTCACCATGATGCTGACCGGCCTTGCTGAAAGCTTCGGTTTCGCCTTTGGCATGCGCCTGATGACAGGCCTGGGAAATGGTGCGGCCTTCGTGCCGGCAATGGCCCTGGGGTCCGCCTGGTTTTCCATGGAAAGACGGGGGTTTGCCACGGGCATCGTTTCAGGGGGCATCGGGGCGGGAACCCTTATCAGCGGACTTGTGGTGCCTCCCATCCTCCAGGCCTTCGGCCCGGAGGGATGGCGCATGTCCTGGTATATCCTGGGCGGCGCCGTGCTGGTGATTTCAGGGGTGGTATTTCTCTTTATCCGCAGTCGTCCCGAGGATAAAGCGCTGTCTCCCATAGGGGTTCAAAAGACAGATGAACAGCCAGCTGTCTCAGGCACAAAAAGCAAGGTCTCTTCCCTTGACTGGACCCAGATTTACCGAATGCCCTCTGTCTGGTACCTGGGCCTCGTCTACTTCTTTTATGGCCTCTCCTATATCATCTATATGATTTTTTTTGCCGCCTATCTGGTCAAGGAAATCGGCCTTTCCCAAGCCTGGGCAGGAACATTATGGGCCACAGTAGGGGGATTGAGCGTGTTTTGCGGCATCATCTGGGGAAGCATCTCCGACCGGCTGGGGAGAAGCAAGGGGGCGGCTCTGGCCTATCTGGTCCTGGGTATCTCCTATATTATTTATGCACTGGTCAAGGTCAAATTCGGCTTTTACCTGTCCGCTGTTCTGTTCGGTTTTACCGCCTGGAGCATTCCCACCATCATGGCAGCAGCGGCCGGCGACTTTGTGGGACCCCGGCTTGCACCGGCGGGTCTCGGGTTTGTGACCCTGTTTTTCGGCATCGGCCAGGCCCTGGGACCGTTACTGGGTGGATACATTGCTGATGTTACCGATTCCTTCACCATCCCATTTTTGGTGGCGGGGGGCATATCGCTGGCGGGTATGGTGTTTTCCCTTTTTCTCAAGAATCCGGTGAAATCGTAAAATCAGCGTACGGGTTTTTGCCACTCCTTGGCGAAAATCTCTCCGATTCGGCCCACCTGGCTCGGGTCTATTTTCATGGCTTTGGCAATTTCCCCATAGAGTTTCCTGCGGTCACCGTTTTCCGCAGCCACCAGGCTTGTGAGATTTCTCTTTTCCTTCAAGCCAAGACCAGCCGTACCGGCAAGGGAAACATACCCGTTGTTGTCTTCCCTGAGAACGCCCTTTTGATAGAAGGGTCTCATTTGGGCATAACGGGCTTTCATCTGCTGCTTCAGCATTCGAATGCCGGGGTTGGAAACCGTTAAAGGTTCAGCCGCTATAGCAACGGGCGCAAAAAATGCAAAAAAAGTTCTGTTGAGAAGGTTGCTCTTTTCATTTTTGAGGGATTTTTCGCCCAGGGGCTTCTGCCCCCTGATTTCATCCACGATCTCCCCGGCCACGGATTCTACCTGTTCAGCGGGAAAATAAATGTTGATGGTGACACAGGCAAAAATCGTCAACGAAAAAAACATCAGCGTCATCCACACAGGTTTTTTAAAAATTTTCATGGTGAAACCTCCCTGGAAAGTCTTTATCGAACAATTGGACCCTCTTTAGAACTGGTAATCCGTTGAATTCTTTTGAGCATATCTTTAAACCCAACCCGATTGTCTCTGCTTTGATTTATCACATCCACCCCTGAAAAAAAACCTCTTTTCACCAGGTATTCCTTGCCGTCCTCTCGTATGGTGCCATGGATCCTGAATACATCATTTTCCAGCGTGGCCCGAACACCGATTTTTTCATAGGGAAACTCTTTAAAGAACGAAACGAATATCCCGGCCAAACCGGCAAAGGGGCTTTGTCCGCCGCCTAAGCGTGCGATATTGTCTACGGCCTTTACACTGATTTTTTGAGGGGCGTCATCGGTTTTGACGGTATCCAGAAGCAGATCAAACCGCTGCAGCTGACCATTGGAAACCTCCATTTTTTTTGCGTAACCGTTCAAAATGCCCTCTACCTTCCCAAAAGAGGTGTCTTCGGTCATCAGAGCCAGGTTCAAATGATGCCAACGGGCATCCAAGTGGACAACCGGAAGGGCGGTAAAAACTTCTCTCGCACCCACATGGGAAATGGTTAACGCCCCGTCAAAAATGTTTGCCTTTATTTCCCCCGCACTCTGCAACTGCCCCCCCTCAATCTGGATGGGGTCCAGATTGCCGTCGGCACTCCCCGTTACCGGGTGAGGCCAGATACCGGAGAGAATCGGTTCCAGTTGAAGATTCTCAAAATGAAGGGCCGTATGAAGCGCCGGTGAGGGTCCCATCATCCCGATGATCCTGGAAGGACCGATGCGAACAGTTCCGCCCGGAACCGCCAGGGTCGTGGCAACTGGCAGGAACAAACGATTCGAAGCCACCTGAATGGGGACATTCAACCCCTGTTCCGGCAGGAAGGGAAGCTTCATGGAACGAACCGACAAGCCACCTTCCAGATTTTGTGCTGCCCCTTCATCCTGACCATTCGTCAACCAGACCGGAAGGGACAATTGGATGCCGGCAAGGGCGTAAACGGAATCCCTGTAAAACAGCGACCCGTCTTTCCACGTGCAAACCCCCTGGGTCGTCCAATGGGACCGATTGCCTTTCAGGGTCATTTCGGCTCCGACTATACCCTCCAGCCTGACGGTTGAAAGGGCCGGTTTTTCCGTCTGAAAAGGCTCCCGAATCAACCGGTGAAATGGCGCTTTCAGGGGGGTATCTGGAATCTTAAGGGACAATTCCCCCCCATATTGACCCCCTGCTTGAAATAGCGTCCCCGTTACGTGGGCGGTGACAATCTTGTTCATCCCCAGGGATAACTTGTCCAGCTTCAGATGCTTATTGAGCCTCTGGTAGCTTCCGCTGTATTGTGCAAAAAAAGCGTTCTCCCCAAGATCAAAATAAAACCGATCCATCAGAACTTCTCCGCCATCGGCGGATAACTCAGCTTTTGCCCTTATGGTTGATGGGGCAGGTGTGATTCGGCCTGAAATATGGGCGCGAAGGGATATGTTTTCGCCCAGAAAGGTTTCCTGTGGATTTTGAAAATGAAATTTCTTAAGGGCCAGTTCAGCTGAAAAGGCGGTCGTACCTTTTCTGTCCACAGCTGCCTTAACCTCAATGGTATCCATCCCCTTAAAAGCCCATCCCGGCTGCAGCAATTTCAAGCGGGAAGCCGCGTGGATCAGCCCCGTCTCTTTTCCCCTTGCCGTGAGGGTCAGTCGACCATTATCCATTTGGAAGGCCGCCACAATGTTTTTTAAAAAGGAAGACTTTAGCCTGATGTGGGGGAAACTCACGGACCGCTTAAGCAGGTTTACCGTCCCTTTTGTTGGACCGATATCGATGCGCCCAATGGCAAATGACGCTTTTTTTGCCGAACCCTTAATTTCAGAGATACACAGAGAGAGGCCATTGAAGTTCACCCGCTGCTTTTTCAGATCAATATCCCCCGCTGCTTTCAAAGTGATATGAAGGGGCGCCGTCTCCGTTTGTGGCATTTTTTTCAACCGCACCCCCCTGAGGGCGAGATCTAAATCCTCAAAGGCGATCTTTCGTTTCAGGTGGTCATAATGCATGGACACACCTGCTCGAATGCTATTAACCTTTGCTTCGGGATTCTTCAGATGACCATCTGAAAAAGCCAGTGTGAAATCGATCCGGGGGTCTGAAAGGGATATGGCGCTGGAGGTTTTAATATGAAAAGCGGGAATCGAGAGCGTTGTATGTTCGGTTGGCAACTCAACCACAACGCCACCCCGAATATCCATTAAATGATCGGTGTTGAGATGCCCTGACAGCCCTGAAACCTCAATGCTGCGACCGCCCCATCGGGCAATCACATGGCCTTCTCCCATTTCAGCCGCCTCCAGCTTGAAATCCTTAAAAAGAAAGAAAGAGACGAAAGATCTGGCCATGGAATTCAAAAAAGAGGGTCCTTCTTCACTTCCGGGGTCTCTTGTAACAGCGGTTGCCCCTTCACGCACCCGGCATTCAAAACCATTGACCTTCAGGCTCCTGAAAACGAGGGTTTTTTGGCCGAAAGCGCCATTCAGGGCACAGTCCGCCACAAAATCTTGAATCTGAACGGAAAGCCCACTCCCCTCCCCCGCCGGCTGAAAAGAAATGCCTTTTGCATGAATTTTTATGGGGTTCAACGAATAGCTCAGATGTTGAATGGAAACAGAGGCCCCAGTCGTTCGTGACGCCGCTTTTTCGATAAGTGGCTTTACCATGGGGGGATGGGTGTAGTAGTAAAGGCCCGCACCGATGCTCAGCATCAGGGCGAAAAGGAAAATACCGAATAGGATAAATAAGGTCTTTCTGATTTTCATTTTTTTATTACAAGGCACCGCAGGTTGACTTAAACAAACCCATTGTTTAACGTACCATAGATCACAAAAGTATCATAAATGAAATAGCCAATATCTGATAAGAACTTAAACCCATGGGAATCATAACACTTCTGACAGACTTTGGGATCAAGGATCCTTATGTGGGGATCATGAAAGGCGTCGTACTGGGCCTGAACCCGAATGCCACAATCGTGGATTTGACCCACCAGATTGAGCCCGGGGACATCGCTCAGGCAGCCCATGTTATGGGGGAATCCTTTTCTTTTTTCCCGCCATCCACCATCCATGTGGCGGTGGTGGATCCCGGGGTGGGAACGAACCGAAAACCGATCCTGGTCAAAAGCCGAAATCATTTTTTTGTGGGTCCGGACAACGGCCTTTTCTGGCCCATCATCAAAGCCGACTCAAAGGTTTTTATGGTTCATCTCACAAATGAAAAATTTTTTCTGCCCCACATCTCCCGCACGTTTCACGGACGCGATATCTTTGCACCGGTTGCCGGCCACCTTTCCCTGGGCACGGATCCTTTAAAAATGGGGGAACGCATGGAAAATCCCGTGAGCATTCCCGACACGACACCCACCCGAAAAGGAGACACCCTTTTCGGCCGGGCTGTGAGGATCGATCATTTCGGCAATGTCATCACCAACATTCGTCGCAAAGACCTGGTCCGTTTTCTCGGGAGCCGTCAAATGGTCATCCGGGTGGAAAAAGAAAGAATCGAAGGGGTCAAAGGGACCTATGCTGATGGGGCTAAAGGGAGATTGCTGGCACTGTTCGGCAGCACCGACCATTTGGAAATCGCCGTCAATTCGGGCCGGGCAGACCGCCATCTGAATCTTGATGAGGCGCACGGTCTTCCAGTGGTAACGGTAGATCGGGTCGAGCCTTCCCAAAAAATTTAAACCGGTCTTTTGGCCAAGTCTTTCAGATATGCCTCCCATTCCAAGGGAAGCAGATACCTCTTTTTATTGTTGCATTCCTTGCAGGCGGCAACCACGTTTCCTTTTTTGCTTTTACCGCCTCGAATCAACGGCACCACATGGTCCATGGTCAGGTTTTCACGACCCACCATCCGCCTGCAATAGTAGCATTCACCCTTTTGAACACGGGTATACCACCAGTTGGTGCGCCTGAGACGCCGGGCCTTTTCTTTTTCGCGCCTGACCTCCTTTTCATCAACCCCGCCTGAATCAAATGACATGTGAAAAGCCCCCGGGCGCTATTGATATTTTCTTTCCAGGTTTCGCATAATCTTTTTTAAACGTTCATCCTCCGGTTTTCCCTGGTTTACGGGAGGTCCCGGCGGGGGTGCAGACCGCTCGATTTCTCTTTCAATAAAGGACGCCTGTATGGGAGCGTTCGCCGTCAGATTCAAGATATGATATACTTCTATGGGAGCATCTTCCAGGGCATATTCGATTTCATGGGGATACCACCCGGCATCATTTTTCCGGTAGTCCCTGAACCGGACCGTTACAAGCCTGCCTTCCGGATCCCCCGGAAGCAT
>Ga0233431_1005842_pt1 | contig 11534 bp, 8 predicted proteins | sample SI_118_April2016_FD_179867 | JGI IMG/M metagenome (GOLD analysis project Ga0233431, IMG submission 179867) | Seawater microbial communities from Saanich Inlet, British Columbia, Canada - SI_118_April2016_200_MG | ecosystem: Environmental > Aquatic > Marine > Inlet | place: Canada: British...
TTGTGAACCAAGGTGCATGTCGGACAGGGCTGCGAGCACTATCCCGTCCATGGTATCGGGAAGGCCGGGAAGGACCACTTCGTATTTTTCGACCACCGGCGGCCGCAGGCCCTGGAAGAGCGCGATGGCTGAAAACACACCACCGACCAACAGTGCCCATCCTCGCAATGAGGGCGATAACCGGGGCATGAGGCACCCGAAGAGAGTAACGAGGTCTACGGAAAAAAGGGGAATAAACGTCAAAAATAGAACGCCCATCCAGTTCATACCAAGGAATTCAAGTGTGCCGGCCAGATCCCCCGTTCCGCCGTGCCCCATGACGCGGCCAAAGAAAAAAACCGCCCACAGTATCACTCCGGTCCCTATGAGAGCCTTTCGCGGCATATGCCGGACCACAAAAGGTACGGAAGCGGCACGCCAGAAAACATAGACATGCATGACCGTGCAGACTGATATAAGAATGGTTCCGAACATATGCCCCATCTATTTTGTTCATCTCCGCCATCTGCGGAGACAGGAAATCCTTCAGAAAATCACATCGGTGTCGAAGCTGTTGACAAGCCCTTTATCCTTTTATTGAATCACTATGGCAGGTGAGGCTCTTGAGAGGTATCACGGTCACCGTGAGCCTATCCACTTTTTTGACAACCACTCTATCCCCTGCCGACAAGGGGAACTCACTGACAGCCCGCCACAATTCTCCATTTACGAAAACCTGCCCAGTAGATTCCTCCCAGTATCTGACCTCACCTACTTTTTCCAACATAGCCAACTGTGAAAAGCGAGAACCATCAAGGGCATTACAATAAGGGATATGTTTCTGTAACCTTTTATCACGCGTAGAGATTTCCTTTGTTGAGGGGCATTTTAAATTTTTGAGCCTTACGAACAGTCCTTGAACCAATGGTCTTTGACATTGAATAAAACCCGGATTTAATCATCCCCGCGATGGATGGAAGAGTTTCCCCCCCTTTTGAAAGGCCATTTTCTCTTAAGCTTTTTCGAGAGGCGGATCAAATAGACGAAAAAAATTGGCAGAGTTAAGGCTAGCCAATCAGCGGCATAGGATAACCATTTTATTGCCAAGTGGCTCAAAAAAGCTGTCCCTTTCTCAGTTAGATCTTCTGCCTTTAGCCCGGATGAAGTTCCGGTTTTATACTTCTTCCGGCCAGCATTATTTTCTGTTGCCCTTTTTCCACTCGACCACCTTTTCCTTTCACCCTGCATTTCGATTTCGGTTTTACATTCATGGAGAGAAAGTTTGGGGCTGAAATATCTCGTTTGATGCCATTGCGGCAATCTCTCCAGGTTCGCAAGGAATTGCCGTTTGTTCAAATTGTTTTGTTCAATTTGCCGCGACCCCATAAATATAATGTCTTCCAGAATGATACATGTTCCAACACTCAAGGTGTGCGGACCTGCGTGTGTTTTCCAAACAATTTGATCTTTTTGCTTTTTGGTTATTTCATATCTTTGGAGTCTGAAAGCATCGGTTGAAGTCCCTTTGGTGGAGATAGCATTTGAAGCCATTCCAGCCCTTTCTGAATTTCGTCTGTCTATTCCATCGATACCACTATCATGCTTCCATAACTGCATTTCTTCCTTCGTCACTTTTCTGCCGGTCTTGCAGTGGTAAACCTCAAAGCCTCTGCAATAATATTTTGTCTTCAACCAGTCGGGGAAGCCTTTAGTACCAGCCATAAACTCAAATTTTAGAAAACCGTCACTCCGTCCTTCCGGCGGCCCGATGAACAGAACCGAGCCTTTCTTGAAGCACCTTCCTTCCTTTATCTCGCCTACTCCGAAATGGGCTTCCCATCTCAAATCACCTACATCGGTTTCAATGATTTTGTATCCACCCAATTTAAAAATGTCTGTTTTCATGTCTGGTCTGTCATCCGGCTTTCTTTTACGTCAACCATGAAAACCACTTTCTCAGTTGCTTGTAGAGAGAAGAAAAAGCTTTTTCAAAAAAGGCTTTAAACTTGCCGGTAATGTTCCGCCGATTCTCTTCTATGGACAATCCCTGCCTTCCAGCTGTGCTTGCAACTTGTCCGCCCTCTTATCCGGGTCCGGGTGGCTTTTATGGATGAAGGTTGGAGGTTGCGTCTATAGGGAAAAGGTCTGAACAGACCTAAACTTACCTTTTACCTTGACAGCAGGCATGGGTTTAAACGGAAACTCATTTTCGAGTTCCTTTGCAACCTGTGAACTGACAAGAATATCTGTGCCGAATTCTTTGTTCAGGTCCTGGATTCGAGAGGCCAGATTCACCGTGTCTCCGATCAGGGAATAGGCTGTGCGATCCGAACTGCCGATATTTGCAGCCAAGACCGTTCCGGTATGAATACCGATCCCGTGGTTCAGGGTTGCATATCCTTGGAGGGCATGATTCCTGTTAATCTCTTCCAGGCGCTTTCGCATGGAAAGGGCGGTCTGTACTGCGGAATGTACATGATTTGGGTCGTATATCGGGGCTCCAAAGACCGCTTCTATCTCATCGCCTATGAACTGAAGGATCAGTCCCCCATGCTCCTTGATGGTTTCCGCCATTGCATCTAAATAATCGTTAAGCAGGTGGATCAGTTCTTTTGGGGGCGTTTTTTCCACCAGGGGGGTGAAGTCGCGAAGGTCCGCGAACAGGATGGTTGCCTCTTTAAACTCGCCATCAAGGGGGATATTGCCGTTTAGGATTTCATCTCTAATCTTGGAGTCAACATACCGGCCGAAGGTGTTCTTAATCAGGTCTCGCTCCCTTAACCCTGCTGTCATGGCATTAAGGGCCTCTCCTGCAAAGCCGATCTCATCATTGGTGTAAACGACGGCCTTTGCATTGAGATCCCCTTTTCTTACCCGGCTCATGGTGCGGATGATTTCCGCAACGGGTTTCCTGAGATGATGCAGGACCAGCATGGCAATCAGAATGGATATCACCATAAACATCACACTCTCCACGGCGATGGTCTTCTGAAGGCTGTCTGCCAGCATGAGAGGGGTCACTTTCCCATTGACCTGCATGATCCTGAACTGACCGATGGTCAGGTGGATAAAAGCGAGGGGAACGATTGAAACGGCAAAAACGAGGGCCAACAGCCGGGTTTGCAGGTTGACGGAGCGTACCCCTTTCACTTTTGAAAAACCGCCATCCGGAAAAAACAAAGGGACCATATTGTGCTGGGACACGTGTTCCACCCAGAAAAAGGCCATCATGCCGGTGATAAGTCCGCAGGCGATTCCCATACCCAGGCTTTTGGGAGAGGTAAAAAAGGCAAACAAAATCGTCCCGAATCCCCAGATAAAAATATCCATGACCGCCACCATGAAAGGCTCATTGAGCAGCCTTCGTCTGGCGGAATCCAGCAATCGGGGATCGGGATCAATGCCATCGGCAAAATGCCTTATGCATCTTCGGATGGGTCTTTCATACCAGATGGTAATGATGCAAATAACCCCCAACGAGATGGTTCCGTAAGTAATATCCAGGTGGCGAAGGAGGGTCAGGAGTCCGTCGGACAGGGTGAGGCTACGGTGGGTAAAAAAGATTTTGGTGATGAAGTCGCCGATAAAGTTGACAAATATATTTCCAAGAAGCATGCTGTTGATCAGGGAAAAATATCGAAGTTTGCCGTATGTGCGGATGTCGGGTTTCATGAATTGTATCAGGACCCATTTCCAATATATTGGCCTGTTCCCTGAGCCGAAGGACCTGCCCGCAGGCGGCCAAAATTTTAGCCTTTTTTAGCATGGTGGTCAGAATTTCGCAAGATTGCCAGATAATTCTTCACCTTTTGCCTGGGAATAATTGACAAAGGTCCAGTATATTGGCAGGTCAAAAAACGTGTAATATATTCAAGTCTGAGGAATTTTTAATACTAGGATATCTATTCGATATTACAACGCTTTATATCGTTTAGTGGGCTGAAATAAATAGCAGTTATGCCATCTTTATGTATAAAAGATCAGCGCCCCCCAATATGCCAAAATCTGCTCCCACGCCGCTGAATTGCTAAAGACAGACCAACTTTCTGAGTTGAAAAACATTGCCGAGCTATAGAAGTATATACCATCGGTCCTGGTAATAAAATATGAAAGTGGATCATAATGCGAGGAAAAATATTAACGGGCTTCAATGCGTTGACATGGAAATGAAATTGATTTAAGAGAATCCTGAGTTCCGACATTCATTTTGCTGGAATCGGAAGCTCTTTGTTGTCACCGAATATTAATATTTGGGTTCCTCTGCTGGAGGTAAAGATGGAATCAATCCTTTTCCTATCAAAAGATGAAGGCGCTTTTCACCAAATGCGTTCAAGTCTTCGTTCGGAATTCAGGATTGAAAATATAAAAACCAAGCAGGAAGCGTTGGCGATACTCCAAAAAAAAAGGTTCAACTTCCTCTTTATTGATATAGAAATACTCACCGAATCCCTCCCATCCAACAGATACAAAACTGCTTTTCAACCCTTTTGGCAATTGTACCCAACCATCGAAATCGTAGTGATGTCTCATCAAGATATGCTCAGGGAAGCGGTAAAGGCTGTAAAAGCCGGCGCCGGCGATTATCTAACGTATCCCATCGTTCCTGAGGAAGTCAAACTCGTAACTGAAACGGTCCGGGCATCCATGATTGCCCGGTCCGAACTTGAATATCTGAGAGATCAATTTTGGGAAACCCAATCCCTTGAGATCATCAAAACGAAAAGTCCCCAGATGAAGGCTGTCTACCATAAGGTACGGTCCGTTGCACCGACCAGAAGTACTGTTCTGCTGATGGGCGAAACGGGAACAGGCAAGGGCGTGCTTGCGAATCTCATTCATCAACACAGCAACCGGCGCGATGCGCAATTCATCAGCGTACATTGTGGTGCAATCCCGGACACATTGCTGGAGAGCGAACTTTTTGGACACGAAAAAGGCGCTTTCACAGGTGCTGTGAAACGAAAGCTTGGGAAATTTGAGATTGCCAGAGGCGGAACCATCTTTTTGGACGAGGTCGGAACCATCACACCCTCGGCTCAGATAAAGCTTCTACAAATATTGCAGGATGGGATTTTTCAAAGGGTCGGAGGAGAAACAACCCTTGAGGCCAAAGTGAGAATCATTGCAGCCACCAATGCAGACCTGAAGAAAATGTGCGAAGACGGGCAGTTCAGGAAGGACCTCTATTACCGATTGAACGTGTTCCCCATTGAAATTCCTCCCTTGAGGGAGCGTTCGGGAGATATTCCTCATTTAATTGAGGGGTTTCTGAAAAAGCTGAATGACTTCAACTCAAAGGAGATTTATCACATTAATGCCGACGTGTTGGACCGATGTCAGCATTATGCCTGGCCTGGAAATATCCGGGAGTTGGAGAACTTGATTGAACGGGCCTACATTCTGGAAACATCTTCCGCATTAACTTCGGAGAGTTTTCCAGTTGAATTGGTTGAATCAGGAGCTTCTCCTGCAACCCTGTCAGTGGATTCTTCCCTCACTTTAGCGGAGGCCCGAAGGAAAAGCATCGAAAATTTTGAAAGAAACTACCTAAAAGAACTACTGACGCAACAGAAAGGCAAAATTAAAGAATCCGCAGCGTTTGCCGGAATTACGACACGTCAATTACACAAACTCATGGCTAAATACGGCATCCGGAAAGAAGCATTCAAATAACCGAACCGTGTCCGGAAATCGGAACTTTTAGTTCCTAAATCACTCTCTCCAAACCGATGGGGCAAAGGCTTTACGCCGCTTTGATGTTGACCAGGTTCATGCTGTGTTCGCTTTAAGAACCCATTCAGGGCAAGGTATTCCATAATTCTTCCATTAAAATACCCTTGTCTTTTTCGTTGGCTCGTTTTTTGCTGAGGGTCGAACCGACAAAGAAAGAATAACGACGATCGAGTGCAAGATTACTGATTTGGTGTTGGATTACGTCGCGTGGTCCGGAGGGAAGAGAAACCATGAAAATAGCCGTCATTTTTAACCGTGAAAGCGAAAAAGTCATCAACCTGTTCGGTCTTCCAAACCGTGAGAAATATGGAAAAGAGGCCATTAAGCGGATTGTGGATGGCCTCAAAAAATTTGGTCACCAAGTCAAGGCTTTTGAAGGGGACAAGGAACTGATCATTAACCTGGAGGGGTTCATGCCAAAGGTGCTCAAAGGGGAACTTCCGGGCCTGGCCTTCAACCTTTCTTACGGCATTCAGGGGCAGGCCCGTTACACCCATGTCCCGGGCATTCTTGAGATGGTGGGTATCCCCTATGTGGGTTCCGGTCCCCTGGCCCACTCCCTGGCTCTGGACAAGGTGGTCGCCAAGATGATCTTTCGCCAGCAGGGTCTACCGACCCCTGATTTCGCGGTTCTGGATGCTCCGGGATTTCCAACACCGGATTTGTCATATCCCTTGATCGTGAAACCCAAAAACGAAGCGGTTTCAATGGGAATTAAGATTGTTCATAACGAAGACGAATTGCGGAGCGCAGCCCAGGTTATTTTCGACCAGTTTCACCAACCGGTCCTGTTGGAGCAATATATTGAAGGCAGGGAGATCAATGTGGGGTTGCTAGGCAACTCTTCGCCCGAAGCCCTGCCGCCTTGCGAAATCGTCTTTGGTCAAGCCGGACCTCAGATCTATACCATTGAAGACAAGAAGGGGCAGTCGGGCAGGGAGATTCAGTGGCTCTGTCCTGCGCCCATCGGGGATGAATTGACACTCAAAGTAAAGGAGATCGCCATAAAAGCGTTTGCTGCTCTCGGGTGTTATGATTGTGCACGGGTGGATATGCGCCTGGACGCACAGGGAAATCCCTATATCCTGGAAATCAACAGCCTGCCCAGCCTTGGGGAGCACGGATCCTATGTTATTGCGGCAGGGCAAACCGGTCTCGATTTCCCAAATCTGGTCAACCGACTGGTTGAGACGGCCACGGCCCGCTATTTCGGAACCCCCAAACCGCCTCCGGCGCAAATAAAGGACCGGAATCTGGGCGGCCATGTTTTTGCTTACCTGTCCAAACAAAGAGACGCCATGGAGAAACGGCTTGAAGAATGGGTATCCATGTCAAGCCGGACCTATGATCCGGTGGGCAATCGGTCCGCCATGAAAAGGGTCGGCAAAGAGCTGGAAAAGATCAAGATGCGCCCGGTGGAAGAGTTCACGGACAAGCGTTCGGTTAGGACCTGGGAAACCAAGGCAGGATTTGAAGGGGGGACCCTTTTTATTGGCCACATGGATGTCCCCGTGGACCGCAGTACCCCCACCCAACTCTTTCGAAGGGATCCGGAATGGCTTTATGGTGAAGGCATCGGCGCTTCCAGAGCGCCGCTGGTCATGCTGACCTTTGCGCTTCGTGCGTTGATGAATCGGCGCGTTCTGCAAAAAATCCCTTTGGGCGTGCTCTACTATTCCGATGAAGGAAGGGACTGCCGATACAGCGCCGAGATTGTTCAGAAGGCGGCAGCAAAGGCGGCGCGGGTCCTGGTTTTGCGGCCCGGAAACCTGAGCGACAAAATCATGGTCCAAAGAAGGGGCCAGAAAAAGTACCGGTTGACCCTCGACGGCAAATCCCGTCGCCTGGGTCAGTATGCCAAAATACCGGAGGTGCTGCTTCAGGCTTGCGGTAAATTCCTGGAACTCTCCAGCCTTTCCTCGCGAAAAGACCGGGTTGCCCTCTCCGTGACGGATATCCAAACCGATGCCTATCCCATGCGCCTCCCTCACAGGGTGACGGCAAATCTGATGCTGAGCTATCTGGATCCCAAAACCGTAACCGTTTTGGAAGAAAAAATGAGCAAAACTCTCTCCGGCGGTGCTTTTCGATTCAACCTTGAAAGCATATCTGATCGACCGCCCATGAAAGAGAGAAGACATAATCTTCGCTTGGCCAAAAAATTGACCGCCGTTGCGGATCAATGGGAAATCCCCCTGTTTCAAGAGTCCTCCGTATGGCCCTCGGCAGGCGGCCTTGTACCCGCCAGGGTGCCGGTGGTTTGCGGCGTTGGACCTGTTTCAAAAGATCTCTATACGCCACAGGAGGGGATCAGTCGATCGAGCTTCATTCAACGAACCCTGCTCATGGCACAATTCTTATCTCAGGAATGGAAAAAATGACCAATTCTCGAAAAAAATCAAAGACCGTTGATACGGATTTCATGGAGCCGGCACGCGTTAAAATCCCCCAGCCCCAACGCATCTCCGCAAGCCGGCACGGCATGGTGGCTACCGCGCATGTTGCGGCCACCAAGGCCGGAGTAGAGATCCTGGAGCATGGTGGGAACGCCATGGATGCGGCTGTGGCCGCCGCTTTTGCCCTGGGTGTGTGTGAACCCCAGGCTTCGGGTTTGGGGGGGCAGACCATGATGGTGCTCCATGTGGCCGAAACCGGACAGACCGTCGCCGTCGATGGCTCTTCCCGGGCGCCTAACAGGGCGGTCATGGAGGCGCTCTCAATTAAAGCTTCTCGCCTTTTGGGATACAGGGCCACGACGGTTCCGAGCACCCCCGCCACCCTTGGCTATGTGCTGGATCGGTATGGTACATTGAGCCTTGAACAGGTTCTGAAACCCGCCATTGATTTGGCCGAAACCGGGGTTCAGATTACCGAATTGCAACAAAAACTCCAGAAGCGAGAACTACGGAATTTCAAGAAGGGAAATGCCGCGGGCCTTTTCCTGCGGGGGGGAGACAAACCTTACTCGGTGGGCCGGGTCTTTAAACAGCCTGTGCTGGCAAAAACCTTTAGCCGTCTGGCTGAAGCTGGCATCGAAGATTTCTACACGGGCCTTATCGGGGCGCGGATCTGCGAAGATATGGAGCAAAACGGCGGTTTTATCCAGAAGGATGATATGGCCAACATCCCTTGGCCCATTGAGCGCGATCCAGTTACTTCCCGTTTCGGAAACATGTACATCCATACCATGCCGCCTCCCGGGGCCGGTCGAACCCTGCTCCAGATGCTCAATATCCTGAGGAAATTCCCTAAACAATTGCGCAATCCGGATACACCCGAAGGGGCGCTGCTCCTGGCGGAGGTGATTCGAAGGGCACAGCTGGATCGAAGAGACCGGCCATTCGATCCCAACTTCTACCCCCAGATTCAGGACCGCCGTATGGTAGGAGACACCTACGCCAAACTGGTCTCTAAACAAATTCTTTCCCGTCTGAAGGGCGGCGGCGAGACGACCCATCTTTCGGTCATGGACAAACAAGGCAATACCGTGGCTCTGACCCAGTCCATTGAACGGGTCTACGGGGCCAAGGTGGCGACCCCTGACCTGGGCTTCCTCTACAACAACTACATGAGCGCATTCGATTATGAGGATATCTCCCATCCTTACTTTCTCAGACCCAACGGGGTTCCCTGGGCAAGCGTGGCGCCAACCATCATTTTCAAAGCCAAGAAGCCGTGGCTGGCCATCGGATCGCCCGGCAGCGAACGGATCACTTCAACCATCCTTCAGATCATTGTCCGCTTGGCATACCAGTCTCCATTCGACGCCGTGGCCGCCCCCCGGCTCCATTGCTCCTTTGACGGAAAGGTTTCTCTGGAAGCGGCTTATATGCGAGACGATATTCCGAAAGCGCTTGCAAAAAGAGGGTTTACCATTGATATCCGGGAGCCCATGAGCTTCTACCTGGGTTGCATTCAGATGGTCCTTTGGGAAAATGAGGAATTTATCGGCGTGGCGGATCCCAGGAGAGATGGATCGGCGGGAGCTCCGGAAAAATGACCTTGCCCTTGCTCATATCAGTGCCCCATGCGGGCCTTCGTGTTCCCCCTGAAGTGGAAACTCTGTGCATCCTTAATGAGGAAGAGATCATTCGGGATGGAGATGAAGGGGCCGGCCGGATTTATCATCCTCTGAAGGAGATGGTCGCGGCTTTTGTGACCACCGACATCGCCCGTGCCATTGTCGACATGAATCGTGCGGAAAGGGATCGGAGAAAAGATGGGGTAGTCAAAACTCATACTTGTTGGGATGTGCCTGTTTATGGAGAGGAGCTTGGGGAAGGGATCGTCCAAACCCTCATTCTAAAGTACCACCGGCCTTACCATGGAAAATTGACACGGTTTGCCGAAGATGTGATTATGGGCGTTGACTGTCACACCATGGCCGCCCAAGGACCTCCGGTAGGGCCCGATTCGGGCGTAACCCGACCCCATCTCTGTTTGAGCGACTACGGTGGCACCTGCCCCAGGGAATGGACCCTTTCTCTGGCGGCATGCCTCGAACAAGCCTTTGGAACAAAGGTCTCCATTAACCATCCGTTTCGGGGAGGATACATCATCCGTTCACACGCAAAAGAAGTCCCCTGGATCCAGTTGGAATTGTCCAGGGGGAATTTCTTGAGTGAAGTGGAGAAGGGCGAATGTGTCAGCAAGGCTTTGAGCGCATGGGTCGCTGACTGGAAAAATCCGTGAAGATAGTTTTCAAACAGGTTTTAAGGACATATGGCCGGAAAAAGTGAACTGTTAGAATATATCGTCAATCCGCTCAAGAGATTTGGCTTGAATATCGTGGGGGCTTGCCGGGACCTCCTTCCGATCATACTCGTTATCCTGATTTTTCAATTGTCTGTGGTGCGCCAGCCCTTTCCTGATTTCCTGGATGTATTCGTCGGACTGATTTTCGTTATTCTAGGGCTAGCCCTTTTTGTGGTCGGGCTTGAAATCGGGCTCTTTCCCATCGGTGAGGCCATGGCCGAGGCCTTTGCCCGCAAGGGGAGCCTTTTCTGGCTGCTCCTGTTCGGGTTTGGACTCGGTTTTTCGACGACCATCGCGGAGCCGGCGCTCATTGCGGTAGCGAAAGAGGCTTCCATGGTGGCTGCTAACGGGAAACTCATCGCTTCCGATGCGGCATCTATGGGATCCTATGCCCTGGGGCTCCGGATCACCGTTGCGTTTTCCGTAGGGATTGCCATTTTGGTGGGCCTTATCCGGATCCTGAAGGGGTGGCCAGTCCAATACCTGATTATCGGCGGTTACACGGCCGTTATGATCATGACCGCCTTTGCACCGAAGGAAATTGTGGGGGTCGCCTATGATTCGGGGGGCGTTACCACGTCAACGGTGACGGTGCCTTTGGTGGCTGCCCTGGGTGTTGGGCTGGCTTCCACGATCCGTGGGCGTAATCCGCTGGTGGACGGCTTCGGTCTCATTGCGTTTGCCTCATTATTGCCCATGGTATTCGTTATGGGTTATGGGTTAATCCTTTTTCGCTGAGTCACGGAAACTGAGATGGAACTACTGATTAAATTCGGTCATACGCTCGTCCTCACGGTGAAAGATGTCTTTCCGGTTCTGGCCTTGCTGTTATTCTTCCAGCTTGTGGTTTTACGCAAACCCATACCGAACTGGAAACGCGTGGTGGCGGGCTTTGTGTTCGTCCTTGTGGGGTTGGCCCTCTTTTTGGACGGACTGGAGACCGCTCTGTTTCCCATCGGTAAGATCATGGCGAAACAATTATCATCGCCCGAATTTGTTTTCGGATCAAAAACAGCCCCTGCCGGTGCCACCTGGCATGCCTATGCCTGGGTGTATATTTTCGGTGC
>Ga0233431_1005844_pt1 | contig 11529 bp, 13 predicted proteins | sample SI_118_April2016_FD_179867 | JGI IMG/M metagenome (GOLD analysis project Ga0233431, IMG submission 179867) | Seawater microbial communities from Saanich Inlet, British Columbia, Canada - SI_118_April2016_200_MG | ecosystem: Environmental > Aquatic > Marine > Inlet | place: Canada: British...
CGGAAAGCAAATTGACGGAATAGGAAGTAATGCTCCTTTCGAACATCATTTGTTTATGTCGGGGAATATGTTGCCCTCACCCCGCCAGCGTTGGTGTACTGTAAAAATGAAATTAGAGCCGTTTGAAAAGTTTGTTGGAACAGATGAAGTTGTGAGCTACATTGGGTTACGGGCCGATGAATCGAAACGGCTACATCAGCACCAAATCAAATATTAAACCGGCTTCCCCCTTTATTCACGGTGGAATTGGCAGAAAAAATGTTTTTGAAATACTTGAGGAAACGGTTGGTATTCCCGAGTATTAAGAGTGGCGTAGCCGCTCCGGTTGTTATTTTCGCTTTTTCCAGCGCTGAGAAGAGTGGTTGGGCCTCCACAAACATCATCCAAAACTATTTCAAAAGGCAATCGATAATGCCAAATTACCTTGTGGCTTGCCGCAGGCAACCCATGTGCATGATATGGCGCCTGATTGCGGTGGTTATTATGGATTCAGATAGCAACGGGACGATTATTGTTGAGTAATTTTTACGAAAAAAACCACCAGCAATACTTTGATTCTACAGTCGGCATTGATCCCACTGCTTTTCTGGAACCTCTTGCCAGGTTACTTGAACCACAAGCAACAATGCTTGATATTGGCTGTGGTTCAGGACGCGACCTGCGTTGGCTTGCCAAGCGGGGATTTCATCCAACCGGATTTGAGAAAGCTCCCAACCTTGCCCGCCTGGCGCGGGAATATTCCGAATGTCCTGTAATAGAAGGTGATTTTTGTCGATATGATTTTCTTAAGCTTCAATTTTCAGCCCTTATTTTTGTGGGGTCTTTGGTTCATCTTCCAAAAAAAGAATTGCCGGTTATACTCAAATCAACCTGTCGGGCTCTTGTTCCAAATGGTTTAGTCCTCATGACCATCAAAGAAGGGGATGGCACATCCAGTACACCTGACGGTCGTGTTTTTACCCTATGGTCAAGGGCGGACATCGAAAAAATCTTTAATGCAGACAACCTCCATATCCTTGATTTTTCTCGGCAGATCTCAAAACTGCGCTCAGATGATACCTGGCTTGGTTATGTGCTGAGGTTAAGTAGTGGAACATAAATCTCTTTGCTTCCAAGACGATTTACAATATTGGCTCTATAATCTGGGTTTTGATCAAGTCGCCGGGGAAAAAACTGGTTGCACCTTTTTTAGGAAAGAGGACGACACCTGCCTTGTTATTGACACCGAAATCTGTAACCTCTCCGACTATCCCTATGTGGATTACACCACCCGGCAAAATGGATTGATGGCCGCCCATAAACGTGTCTTTCGGTTTCTCTTTAACCAGACCAGTTCTATTAACGCCATTCAGCAGGAAATCCTCATGTTCCTTGACGGAGAGAGCGACCCTGAACATGTCAGACGCTTTGGTGGCAACCGGGCTGAGCTTGAACCTGACCCGACACTCCCGGAAGCCACCTTTGAAGATTGTTTTTTTGAAGCCTTTGGCGACCGGGCTCGAATGGGATTACACCGAGAATTTGCCTATGTCGATTTGGCGGGAACCACTCGATATATCGATTATGCTCTTTTTGCTAAATCTGTAAAGTTTGCCATTGAACTCAATGGTGAAAGTTTTCATCATCCGGTAGTCATTGGTCCTAAGAGATATCGATCCCAGCTTTTTAAACAGAATTCACTGGTTGCTGATGGCTTCAAGGTCTTCCGTTGGTCTCTAAACGGTATGCGAGATAGAGAACGATTTATCCTCGAACTCACAAGATTCATGGGGCATACCAGACCGTTCCTCGATAAATCCGTTTATAAATTAAGACGCTCTGTCCAAACTTTTACGCTGAAAGCGCATCAGCAACTCTCGCTGGATCTATTGAGTGAAGCGAGAGAAAGAGGCCGGAATACATTTTTACTTGTCCTGCCCACCGGAACCGGCAAAACGGAAATATTCATCGAAGATCTCGTTAGCCTAAAACAACAATATCCCGATTTGAAAGCTCTGATCATTGTTCCAACAAGAAAATTGCGGGAGCAAACCCTTGCCCGATTTAAACTCCGTTTACCTTACCACTTACAGGATAGCGTCTCTGTTGATGTGTTAAGCAAAGAAACCGCTGACTTTTTAGTGCAAACCACAGCTTATTTACATCGCCATTATTATAAAATACCCGCAGATCGTTTCGACTACATTGTTGTGGATGAAGCCCACCATGCTGCTGCACACGGGCTTCGCAATATTCTCGAACATTTCTGTCCCACCCATCTGCTGGGCGTTACAGCAACACCGGAGCGTTTCGACCAGCAAAGACTTGAAGAAATATTTGGTGAATACGAACCTCAATTGTCATTGGAAGATGCCATTCATCAAGGACTTGTTCCTCCTGTTCGATGTTATCGGATAGAATCAAACATTGATCTTTCCGAAGTTCGATTCAACGGGCGCGAATTTGTAAAAAATGATCTGCAAACTACTTTGCTTGTTCCTTCAAGGGACGAACTCATTGCAAAACTATTGAATCGTTATTTTGATAATGAATTTGAACATAAGCAAGGCGTTATTTTCTGCGTTGATATAAAACACGCCAAACGAATGGCAGAACTGTTAAGAACTCAAGGGATTACTTCAGCAGCAGTTGATGGAAGGGACCGTAAAAACGCCACCAAAGCACAAAAAGCCTATGATGACGGCACGATCCGTTTTCTCTGTGCTTGTGATCTCCTTACCGAGGGTTGGGATTCGCCGCAAACTTCCATCCTGGTGATGGCCCGGCCTACTTTTTCAAAGGTGCTTTATACTCAGCAGCTTGGTCGCGGGCTTCGTAATCACCATGATAAAGAGGCTCTGTATGTTATCGATGTTGTAGATAATTACGGAGCCAAACTCCAACCTATGTCTTTGCATTCCCTATTCAAGGTCCCTAATTATCAGCCGTTTGCGAATCTGCTTTCACCTGGTTCGCAAAGCCTTACAAAAGAAATCACAATCCTTGATGGTCTTTACGAAGGTGAGCGGCGAATCAAGCCTGTGGACATTTTCAGTTTTGAGGAGTTGTATGGTTCTTTTCTGAATGAAGAACAGTTGGCAAGGGAACTTTTTATTTCCACAGGAACAGTGCGGCAATGGCTTCGTAAAGATGTAATTTCATCTGATGTTCAGTATCCGTTTGGCTGGCGACAGCTGCATTTTTTTGATCCTCGGCAGGTGGGTGTAATTCGCAAACAGCAGGGGCTGAAAGAACATAACACTAAAACCAGGGTCACTGATTTTCAGGAGTTCCTTGAAAAACGTGATTACACATTTTCATACAAGATAATATTCCTGCTCAGTTTTCTTAAAATCAGCAATGAACGCTTCGAGGCGTCTCTGCCAAACTTGCTTGAACTCTATCAGCAGTTTTATCAGAATTTGCTGACAAAAAACGGAAAAAACGAAAAAGAAAAATGCCCTTATAAACGGAGGAAATATATTGAGGATTCAAAGGCTATTCAACGTAGTCTCCTTGAAAACCCATTTGAGAAATTTGAAAGAAAACGTTTTTTCTACCACTGTAAAGATCTAAATTATCTTGCCATGGATCCTGAGCTCATCAACAACCTCACGCCTGATCATTATCAGAAGATCATCAAACAGATGGTGCAGGATCTGTGCAATTATTATAAGAAGTTGGAAATACCATTATCAGAGTTAGATTATTCCTTTCTTTTGCCTGAACCGGAACAAGAAAAATCGAAAATATTGTTCATTGATGAACCAACGGAAAAGCAAAAATATACTACAGTACTCCCTTTTTATCCGCTAAGCATTGCTGCCGGCGAGTTTATGGATTCATCCGTTCCTGATGAGCCGGAATCCTGGTTTATGGTGGAAGGACTAACTACCAAACGAGTGCTGTCATCACCTATGTTTGTGGCCCAAGTGCAAGGAAAATCGATGGAACCCGGTATCCCGGATGGCGCCTACTGCCTTTTTACTTTTGAAGTCGGCGGTACTCGAAACGGCCGCATTGTTCTTGCTCAGAAAGCAGATATTTCTGACCAGGATACTGGGGCTAGCTACACGGTTAAAGCGTATCATTCTACCAAAACAGTAGATCCAAACGCTGGATGGAAACATGAACGTATTACTTTGAAACCGTCAAATCCAAACTATCGGGACATTATTATTTCCCCCAATGAAGCTGACGATTTCAGGATTGTTGCTTTCTTTATAGAAGTTCTGACAATAGATGGTGAGGATGTTGCATGATCCATAATGGTTCTGCCCTTTAATCAATGGCCCGTGTAATAAAAACTGTGTAAATTTCATGCCGGCCTTTGTTGGGGCTACAGAAAAAAAGAAGAGCGTTATGCTCCATGATGCAGAAGAAGAAGATTTTTTTTGTTGATGGTTTTTCTTGCACCAACGCAATGTTTACGGGATCAACGCTGTGAAACCAGACTATAATCGAATTGCTTGAGTCTCGGCCCGGAAAGATTTGAGGGAGAAAGGACGCGGAACGTCCGGAAATGCGTTCCCACGCGGAGCATGGGAACGAGGGAAAACTGGAAAGTATGCCGATTATGAACATATGTTGTACAAAATGCTTTACGATAATTCGATTTGAAGGTCTGATTTCCCCGACCGGTTCAACGATAGAATGTTCCGGGTGTGGGTCAGCGTTCACGATCTATCCTTCAAAGATCGTGATAGGCGACTTCGCCGAATATGTCGTTGACAATTCTGATATTTCAGTAAGGGCTTGTTCGATGTTTTGGCGGAATATTCCCGATGTGGATGTTTTCATAAGATCATCGAAGAAGGATTTTTTCGGATTTCGGAATTGCGGTCTGAAGACAGCCAATGAATTGATCCGACTTCAGAGTGAACTGCGAAAAAAACTTGGCTATGGCTCAGAACCCATTGAATCTGAAGATAAAACAGGTGAAACCAATAGAAAGGCCGTCATCGAGTTCCTTTCCGGAGATAGATTTTTCAAGGAGCTACTTGAATCCAACTTATCTGAAGCGAGATTCAAACCGTTGCGGCGACTCGGGTTCGATACTCTGGAAAAACTTTTGGCGTTGTCATATGAGAATGCACTTCAAATCAAGTACGTTGGGCGTAATACGATTTACCTGATTCGTGACCTGCAAGAAAACTACACTGAAATTATAAACACAATTGCCAATTCGGAAGATCTTCGGTTCAAAGATTTCAAAAGGGTGGTGAGATCGAATCAAATGATTCGGGATATCCTGTCCTGCGGAAAAAATATTGATGCGGATACTCCTTTTCCTTCAATCTCTCGATGGATCTTGGAAAACAGCCGGCATTCTGAAAGAAACAGAGATGTATTTATGTGCCGAATGGGCATGTTGGGCGAACCCAAAATGACGTATGAGGAAATCGGTGTACGGCATAATATTTCAAGGGAGCGCGTTCGCCAGATCCTCGAAAAAGTGAAAACCAATGGGCGACGTCCCCTTCAGAGAATAAGGCTTGATCCTTTGATAGCCAGAGCAGCCGACATTGCGAAATCCAGCGAAGGAAGAACGGGGATTTCAGGGTTGGCCGAACCGTTGTTGGCTCGTGGACCTCAGGGCGCGCTCCTGCAAAATGCTGAAGCATTTATTGAATATTTAAGGTCTTTCCCCGAATGGTGGGAGGTTATGGAGAGAGAAGGGGCAAACGTTTTTGGAGGCGCTGAACAAAGGGGGATGGCCTCAAATAATTCAATAATATAGCTATGGGGACGTCTATAAGTTTAAAAGTTTCCGCTAAATTGAACATGTATTAAAAGGGTGGCATTTGATTCTGGATGCGCATTAACTTATGAACTTATGGACGTCCCGCTGGCACGCGGAGCGTCCGGAGGTGCATTCCCAGGCAGAGCCTGCGAATTCCGCGAATTCCGGGGACAGTATACGAATTATTCTCTTGCTTTAGTCCCTTCCCATTTTCCGGGGGCTGGAACATCCTGCCGAGTTTGCTAAAGGTTGTTTTCAACAACAGCCATGGCCGAAAGGCCACAACGAACGTTGAACCCCGAAGGCCATGCGCTGCTCACTCTGAAAGAAGGCGTGAAGGCCCGGGAAGGTGCCGGGGGTCGGGTTTTTACCTCTGGGAGGATGGGGCTGCTCAGGGCCGTTTTTGAGAAGCTTAACCTCACAGTGGTGGATTTTTCCCGGCAGATTTCTAAAATCAGAAAGAGCGATGTGTGGCTGGGGTATGTATTGAAGAAGCAGGGTTTCCGCGAGAATCAGCGCATTGTTTGATTTTCGAAGAATCTGTCGGGTGTGGGGACGCAGAGCGTCCGGAAGTGCATTCCCAGGCAGAGCCTGGGAACGAGTGTGCAAATCATGAATGGGAGTTGTAAGAGTATGGACAAAAACAACATCGTATCTTTTTCCGACTTCGTGAAGAAAAAACGGAGTGCGCTTACCATTGATGCGCAATTCTTAAATGCACCTAGCGCTGACATTAAATCAAAACCAGAGCTAATAGAGTGGTATAACTTTCAAAATCTTTTTAACAAACATAAATTGTTCTTGAACGCATTATATACGTCGAACCATCGTGACAAAAAAGCAAATCCGAATGCTGGATATTGCGTTTCATTTTCAGAAGAGCATTTTGAAGAGCATCTTGCCAAAATATCAGAAGCCAATGAATGGTTAGAACGCAAAACCCTTTTAGTTGACGCTAAAAATTGTACGTTTAAGAAAATAGCAGGCCAGTTGTACGGTATTGCGCCTCGAAGCGAAACAGAAGCGTGGAAAATGTTCTATGAAATACTATTAAAATCACGTAATGTTGTTGTGATCTCAGGCATTTCTAAATCGAAAATACCATCGAAGAAGTCAGATTACGCAAGATCAATCGTCAAAATTAATGATGATGCACATTTAGGGAATATTTTCCCTGCATCTGATATCGTATTCGTTGATTCAGCAGCATTCTTGGAACGTTCTTGGAGACAGCTTGGTACTTATATCAACATATTGACGTAACCATGGGGTCAAGGAGACCGCCAACAACATGGCGATTTTTCACGGCCACTTCCTCAAAGAAAGCCGGGAGAGGGACCCGTAAGTTGGAATTTCGGGGACGGTATACGAATTATTCTCTTGCTTTAGTCCCTTCCCATTTTCCGGGGGCTGGAACATCCTGCGGAGTTTGCTAAAGGTTGTTTTCAATCACTAGCTATGGGGACGTCTATAAGTTTAAAAGTTTCCGCTAAATTGAACATGTATTAAAAGGGTGGCATTTGATTCTGGATGCGCATTAACTTATGAACTTATGGACGTCCCGCTGGCATACGCTGGCATAACCTCACAGTGGTGGATTTTTCCCGACAGATTTCTAAAATCAGAAAAAACGATGTGTGGCTGGGGTATGTGTTGAAGAAACAGGGTTTCGGCGGGAATCAGCGCATTGTTTGAGTTTCGAAGAATTTTTTGGGGGGAGGACGCGGAGCGTCCGGAAGTGCATTCCCAGGCAGAGCCTGGGAACGAGGGGAAAGGGGATTACCGCTGATTCAAAGGTAGTGGGGACGCAACTGAAACGCAATCAAAACAGGTGCGACCCCTTTTTCACTCGAAAAAAAGAAGCACGCTCATGAAAAGAATGTTAACATGAATGAACGGGATAAACGAGACTAACCCTCATCTCATTCATCCTTGCTATCCATGTTCATTAAAAAGAGGAGGTGATTTGATTGAGAACTGTTGAAGATTTGAAATTGAAAAAAAACGAAGAAGCGGCCATAAACGAAGCAACGCGAGTTCTCAAGGAACAGTTCCCGGTAAAGGAGGTTATTCTCTTCGGTTCAAAGGCGCGGGGCGACAGCGACCGGGAATCGGATATTGATTTGCTACTGTTGACCACGAATACCCTTGAGTGGAAAGAACGGCATGAAATAGTGGATGCGCTTTTTGCGGTGGAGATGAAAAATGATGTGGTAATCAGCATCATCGTCAATACGCTTCATGACTGGAATGACGGGATATGCACGGCTCTCCCGATCCATAAGGATATCAACAGGGAGGGGGTGGCGATGCGATGACGGAATTGGACACCAGCCAGACGGACCACAAATCCATCCTTGTCGGATATTGGATGGAAAAGGCGCATGAATCACTGGCGGCCGGCCGTAGCGAATACAGATCCGGGAGACTTACAACAGCCGTTAGAAACCTCTATTATGCCTGTTTTTATTCCCTGACAGCTTTGTTATTGAAAAGAGGCCGTTCTTTTAAGAAGCATACCGGGGTAAAGGCCGCGCTGCATAAAGACCTTATTAAGGAAGGAATACTGGAGCCGGAGTGGGGCAAGTTCTACAACAAGATCTTTGACAGTCGGCATGAAGGCGATTATCAGCCTCTGCGGGTATTCCAGACCGAAGAGGTGGCCCTCTACGTTGAGCAATGCGCCGGTTTTGTTGCGCGGATGGAAACCCTGTTGGGAAAAAACGCACGCGTATGAGCACCACAGCCCACTACGCGAGGGGAATTCCGGGGACAGCATATTTATTTCTTGGTTCAAATGCACGACCAGTGCTTTTCTCTATGCTGGATGAACATTAACTGCCGGCATGTACCCGGTTATGGAAAACAACTCTTAGAAAACTTCCCCAGCGGAACATTTTAGATTCTTACGCTTTCAATGTGAGAGCCTATCTCTCAGAATGTCTGGAGCTATTTGATAATAATAAGTTTTTCAGCTGCGATGAAAATTTCAAATATCTTTGGCTAGCCTTTAGAAACCGGGAAGAAAACCAAAGAAAAGGGATAATTCGTATACTGTCCCCGGAATTCCGGTTACCTCTTAAAAAAGACGATCGCGGGTCGCCTATAAGTAAGCAACCACAACGATACCCTTCAGATTCTTTTGATGAGGAAGACCTTGGCTACTACCTGGATAAAGAAGGCCTTATAAAATCAAGCCGTATCTACTATGAGTGGGAAGAACACTTTTTTCGCACCGAAAACGGCAATATAAAAACAGTCCTGTTCGAAAAAAAAGCACAAGTAACAGACATCCTTTCAACGGATTCAATACGCATTTCCAATTCCAGTGAGTTATCAGATACCAACAAAATCCATCAGGCGTTTGAGCCTGTCAAAAAATCAACCGAGGTTCTAGCTATGGGGACGTCTATAAGTTTAAAAGTTTCCGCTAAATTGAACATGTATTAAAAGGGTGGCATTTGATTCTGGATGCGCATTAACTTATGAACTTATGGACGTCCCGCTGGCACGCTTCAAACCCAGTTTTCATGTTTCAAACCGGCCACCCGTCCAAACTCTCGAAGGTTGTTCGACACGAGTATATGTTTTCCGCTCAACGCGTGTGCTGCGATAAGCAGATCCATGTTCCCGATCGGCAACCCCTTTTTTTCAAGGGACGTCCGGATTTTCCCATATTGTCCCGCCGCCTTTTCATCCCAAGACAATACGGCCAGACCTTTGAGAAAATCATCCAAAATCTTCTGATTCAATCTTTTTGACGAGGATTTTTCAACGCCGTACTGCAATTCCGCCATGGAAACAACGGAGATGCAGATCTCATCATTTTGGATGGAATTAAGTCGCGTTAATACGTTGAGAGGACGTTTTTTGATAATGTAAATGCATATGTTGGTATCCAGCATATACATTTCTAAAAATTTTCTCTTTTTTGGGGCGGAAGATCCACGCGCTCATTCATGAAATCATTCGTAGGCAGAGGTGTATTTTGAAAGAAATCATCCCAGGAATTGCATATGGGAGACAGAACGACATCCTGCCCATCCTTCCGGATATTGACCGTCTCGCCTTCAAAACGGAACTCCCTGGGCAACCGGACAGCTTGGCTCCGGCCATTCATGAAAAGTTTTGCAATACGGCGTTTCATTCTTGAAACTCCCTCCTCTGAATTTGGTATATATCCATGATATCTATCATTGGAAAAAAGTCAAGGCCCATCTCTGGGAACGAAGGAACCTGTGCTATCCCGGCTTATGTCTGTAGCTGGTCTTTTCAACGTCCGATTTAACCGTTGTTGAGAGCGTCTGATACTTTTTCAGCGGTTGCTTTGATCTCATCCATATCCCCCGGTACAATTTCCCAGCCCGAAACGGGAAGATCCGGTCCCCCGGGGATTCTTGGAATCAGGTGAAGGTGGTAATGAAACACCACCTGGTTTGCGCCGGGTCCATTCAACTGCAGACAGGCTACGCCGGAGGGTTTCAAGGCCGCTTCGATTCCCGCCATTACTTTTTTTGAGGCTTTGTGTACGGCTGCGAGATCCTCTTCAGAGATTTCCATGAGGTTTGCCGCATGGTTTTTGGGAATAATCAGGGTGTGCCCCGGAGATATGGGATTAATGTCCATAAAAGCGAGAACCCGATCATCTTCGTACACCTTAAAACTGGGAATTTCTCCGTTAACGACTTTACAAAAGATGCAGTCTTCCATCATTGACCTCCTAGTCCGCCAGATTGAATTTTTGTATAATACCTTGAATCGCCAACCTTTTTTCTTCAGGAATATCAGACTTCTTTTTAAGGTTCATGGACCGCATGACGTCATAGGACCCATCCTCGAAAAGCACCGGCACCTGGGTGACGTAATCGGGATGGTGACAGCATCCCGGCGCAAAATAGCGTCCGGCCTTATGTCCCTCGGAAAGGGTTTTTCGGGCCCTGTCGTACATCTCCTGACCCATGACCATGCCGACCTGCCCGCTGAAAGCGGCGACCATTTGCCCTGAATCAAAAAGTCTTTTTCTTTCCACCATTTGTTTTTCCTCCGTCCCGGTCTAAAGATTATCCGGATGGTTTATGGTCGAAACAAGCTGTTCAAGAGCTTTAAGGCCGTGATCTTCCACTTTATCAATCAGCGATTCAAGGGTTTTCAGGGCATGGGGGATGTAAGCCTCAAAATAAGTTTTTTTCATGACCTTTGACAGAAATGAAAAGGCCCCCAGGATCTGAAGGTTCCGTTGAATGGCCAGGTAGGGATAGTCCCTTTCAAAGGGACCGGCCCATGCGGGGTTATGGTCTTTGACCCGGACCACATAAGCATCATAGATTTGCTGTTTCTGAAGATCCGACAACGGGACATAGGGGTCTATCAAAAGTGATGCGAGATCGTAGGCCAGAGGCCCCAGCCGCCCGCCCTGCCAGTCGATGATGCCGATTCTTTCACCATCCACCATAATGTTTCTGGATTGAAAATCCCGATGCATGAAGAACTGTCCGTCTGCCCGGGATGCCATTTCGGCCAGATGGTCAAAGGCGGTCTCAAGCCCGCGCCATGGTCCTTTATGCCCCAGAAAACCTTTCAGAAAAGCATCCCTGAAATAGTGGGCCTCATATTTCTGCATCACGGTTCGGTCATAACGCTCGGTCTGGGCGCACCATGCGGGAAGAAAACCCTTTTGTCCCCGGAGTTGCAGGTTAAAAAGGTGCTCTAGAACCCTTTGATAAAGTGGAACCGGGTCTTTTCCCGAGAGGACCACGTCCTGAAGGTTTACCGACCCCAGGTCTTCCATGACAAACCAGCCCTGGGCA
>Ga0233431_1005848_pt1 | contig 11521 bp, 11 predicted proteins | sample SI_118_April2016_FD_179867 | JGI IMG/M metagenome (GOLD analysis project Ga0233431, IMG submission 179867) | Seawater microbial communities from Saanich Inlet, British Columbia, Canada - SI_118_April2016_200_MG | ecosystem: Environmental > Aquatic > Marine > Inlet | place: Canada: British...
GTCTGCTGGTTGAGATTCAGTGTCGAAGCGCTGCTCGGCAGGGTCTGCGTTTGAGTGCCGGCGACGGTTGTGTTCAGCCGGCTCTGAGTTTGGAGTTGAGATTGCTGGCTCTGGAGCTGCGATTGCTGATTCTGGGATTGCTGGCTGGTGGAACCCGCAATGGTTCCCAATTGACCCGGGACCAGGTTCTGCAGGTTGCCGGTATTGGGAAGCGTAGTGCCGGAATCCAGATTCATCAGGCGATTGCCGCACTGGGGACACTTGAGTTCGGAACAGGGGACGCTTGCCGGGTGAGGCACGACAATTTGGCAGAAGGCGCAGTAGCAATACTCCGAGCGCTGGGTGGAACCGGCTGTTTGCTGCAAGGCGGCTGCGGGATCCAATGCCGGATCATATGAACCTTTCGGGGGTATAGTGTATGGCAGGCCCTTGTATCCACTCTGTTCTTCTTCTTCTTCATCGGTAGTGGTGGTGAGGTCGTCTTCACTGCCAAAGGGGCTTCCTCCCGTGGGTATGATCGTGCGTGTGTAACTGTACCCCGAAAGGGTCGGATCGGCCATCTGGGAGAGGAGGCCGGAACGGTATTCTTTCAGAGCATCCGATACGCTTTCCGGTTTGGCGACGAAGGGGATGATATTTATGGATTTCAACGTGGTGAAGGCCTGGGAGCCGTAAGCCCCGCTCACTGTAGCCCCGCTTCCCTGGGCCGCCACAAGCTGGGCGGCCGCGATGGCGTAACCCCGGGTATTGTTCAGAGCCGTGTTGGGGATTGGCCAGAATCGATTTTGAGCCAGATCTGCAATAATAAAATAGGGGGCTGTTCCGAAACGCACCGCCACTGGGGAATTGAGCGTATTACCCGTGGCTGCCACTGCCACCCGGGAGGGTAGGGGGGCACTGTCGCCCAGGCTTCCGGCGATGGTGGCCAGGGGGGGAGATGCGGAATTCGCCTGCAATTGCAGATACAGGGTTTGGCCATTTCTGTAAATGCCCAAGACCACGGATTCTTGACCCTGAATTGCTTTGTAAAAAGAGGTGAGGTCCTCGGTTTCCTGTCGGTTGACGGTGACAATCACATCTCCCGGCAGTATTCCGGCGGTTTTGGCCAGGCCCACGGGTGCCACGGCCACAACGACAACGCCCCTGATGGATGAGGGAAGGGACAGTTTTTGAACAAGATCAGCGGTCAACGGAGAGAGCGTACACCCCCATTCCGAGGAAACAACCGCCGGATTACTGGCTGGATCTGTATCGAGGGGCGGGCCCATAGCGGTCCGGACGAGATAAGCGGGCGGTTGACCCAGCTCCACGTAATAGGTCCTCACCTGACCTCCCCTGTCGATAACCACCGGTGCCATATCGCCCGGTTCCGATTCCGCCAGCAGTTTTTGCAGTTCCGCTGTATTTCCCACAATGGAACGATCAAAGCGTAAAATGATGTCCCCGGAGCGAAGACGGGCCCGGGCCGCCGGTGAAGAGGGGATTACCCGAGTAATCGTTACGCCCTGGCCATATCTCAGGTTCAGGGCGTTGGCCACCGATGCCTTCAAATCCTGGATTTCCACCCCGAGATATGCCCTCTGGGTTGATGTGTCTACATTCTTCCCCAGAACGCTCGCCAACGAGCTTCCCAGTTTCCCGGGCAAAAGATTGGGGTACATGAAAACGAAAATAAAGCCGAGAGCTACCACGGCCAGCACTATCAGGTTGACTGTCCACCATTTCACACTGCTTTTCAGTGAAAGAAGTCGTTCTTCCGTTGCGGCCATTCTTTGAGATTCAGCCTTTACGTCATCTATCATAACAGTAATCCTTTCACGTTCCCTGGAGTTGGGCAAATTCTAAACCTGCGCGGTTAATGCTAAAGTGCACACCTTTTTTCTATGTTGGATGTTCGATGTTCATATTTTTCAATCAACAATCAACAATCATCCGCCGTGGGACTTATGTTCATCAAGCCTAGATTATCGATTTTCTCCACCAGTCGAGCCTTTACACGATTTACGACGATGTAACCTTCATTCAGAGTAATATCGGGCGAAACTCTGCACTTCATTTCCACCGACCGGTGCTGCCCGATGGCGCGGGTTTTTAGCAAAACGACCTCCAGTACATCGGGGTCGGCCTCCGCTTCATGGCGAATTTGATCCTCAACAGCATCCTCCAGGGACCTGTCGAGAATGCCGTGCCACGCGTCCCTCAGCATTTTGATGCCGCTTTTGGTAATCAGTACGGCCACGAGAATGGCGCCCACCCGATCCATGAACAGGAACCCCAGCTGGGCTCCAATTACGCCCACCAGCGCCGCCAATGATGAGTAAACATCCGCCCGATTTTCCCATGCGTTCGCAATCATCGCCGGAGAGCGAAACCTTTCGCCGCAACATAAGGATTGGCGAAACATCAACTCGTTTCCCCCGATGGAAACAAGCAGGCCCAGAACCGCGATGAAATTCGGCTGGGTGGTGACCCCGCTCAGGATGTCCATGACTGCGTTGTATAGAATGAAGACTGCGACCGTTATCAGTGACAAACCGATGAAGAGCGAGGTGATATACTCTACCTGTCCGTGCCCGAAGGGATGCTCTTCGTCCGGGGGCGTCTTGCTGACGCGCAGGCAGATCATTACAATTGTTGCGGTCACCACATCCACTGCCGAATGGACCGCATCCGCCAGAAGCGCCTTGGATCCCCCGGCAACTCCGCAGAGGAGTTTTATGCCGAAGAGACCGACGTTTCCCCAAAAAGCGATTCGTCCCACATTGTTCGCACACCATTGGCATTCAGGAAATACCTCGCTTCGTTTCTCAACGTTTGCCATCAATGCCGCCGTTTATGACTTCCCTATCGGCTTGAATGGCAGGCAGGGGCCACTCGGATTTCCGGGCGCCATCAAAATATTCGAAGTCGGCAAAATTGAACAACTTGCTGTACACATTACCCGGAAACACACTCATGGCTGTGGTATACAGGTTCACCTTGTCGTTATAGTCGATTCGTTGCGCCAGAACCTGCGCTTCGGCATTGGTAACCTGCGTCATCATCAGTTGAAAGGTGCCGCTGGTGGTGAGTGCCGGGTATTGTTCGGCAATGGCCAGGATTTTATCAAGCACCTCCTGCACCGGTTTTCCGGCGGCCGATTTCAGTTGTTTTGCGAGCGCATCGGGCGTTCTCATGGAACGTTCCCTCGCATCAACGGTTTTGATAAACACGTAATCTTCATGATCTACAAACCGGGTAACGCTTCTGACCAGTATGGGCACCAGATTGACGCGATATTGAATTGCGCTGTCCACCTGTGATTCAGCTGTGACCACGTCATAGTGCATGCTGGTTAACATATTGAAATAATATATCATATGACCCACAAGCGCCAGGAAGACCAGAATGATCAACCCCACCAGGATTCTCTTCAGGAGTGTTAGCCTCTGCACCTGCCCGGAAAGAAAATCTCTCAGTTCGGCGGCGCTGGTTTGCTCGGAATTTGCCATACCCTTAATTATTCACTCCGCCTGATCTAAATGCCCGTTTCTTCCAGTTCCAACGCATGTCTGAGGCACTCGGAGGCTTCCTTATGTTTTCCCAGGGTGTCATAGGTCAGCGCCATGTTCTTATATACTTTCAGAAAGTCCGGTTTGATTTTCACGGCTTCTGAAAAATGGGAAATGGCCTTTTCGTGTTTTTGGAGCCGGTCGTAGGCCACGCCCAGGCGAAAATGCAGCTCGGAAGAATCCGGTTCAATGGCAAGGGCCTTTTCGAGCAATTCGACGGCTGTTTTAAAGTCGCGTTTGGCCAGATATTGAATGGCGATGCGATAGTGTGCCTTCGCATAATCCGGTTTGAGCACGATTGCCTGTTCGTATGCTTCGATTGCGGATTCGCGGTCCCGACTTTTTTCATGGGCGACGCCCAACAGGTAGAAACTGTCGGGATCATCCGGGTCGATGGCGGTGACTTTCTCCATCCAGCGCACGCACTTCCAATTTTCGCCTTTTCGATCCGCGATCTCGTATTTCTTCAGGTAAAGGCTTTTAAGATCAGACGGGCCGATCTTGAACAGCTTCTTATACCCGTCCACAACGTCGACCAGGGCCTGTCCCAATTTTATGGCCGGCCACTGGAGCGCAAAGCTCAAGGGAACTTTGTCATTCGACGGGTTTTCCCCGATGTCGGGGGCTTGCTTTTTGGTTTTGGTCATTGTGTCGCCTCTCCTACTTCTTTTCCGGTGTCGCGTCGGCTTCGGATTGGGGATTCCTGCTGAAGTTGCCTATTCCCGCAAGCAACGCGACAATCCCACCAAAAAGGACCGCTAGCGGAACCAATATCCATAACAGATCCAGGAATTGGTACCAGTTCAAAGCGATCCCCCACAGACCCAAGACGATACCCAAAAGTCCAACGATAATGTGTCCCATCAATCTCCTCCTGTTTTTTTTGTTACTGCTTTCAAAAACGCCCCATGGGCTTAAGATTTGAAACTTGAAATTTGAAACTTGTATTCTTACAGCGGACTGCAATACACCGACACGTGGGAAACCCTTTCCATTTCCCTCTCAATATGATCTCGAATCCGTTTTGCAATCCTGTCGACCATCCGGATGGTATAATCGCCGTTTATGCCCACATTTACGTCAAGCCACAGGTTTTGGCCCGTATTGCGGGAGCGGATCCATCGTACTTCCAAATCGTCGTTTATCTCGTTCACCAAATCGGCAACGTCCGCATCCATATCTCTTCCGTTGCTCCGGTCCATGATGCCGTCCAGGGAACTTTTGATAATTCGGATGCTCAACAAAAGAACGAGCAGGGCAATACTCAAGCCCCCCATACGTTCGGCCACTAACCACCCGAATATTCCCGCAAGAAGAATGGCCTGAATGACCACGGTTGAAGCGGCGATGTTCAAGGTGTGCAAATTTCTGATTCGTTTGAGTTCTTCCTTATGGTTGGGGAGGTCGGCCTGCTTCAGAAACTTCAGCAGCATCAAATTCCCCACCACCGAGATGAGCGCTGCGGCCAGGGCGGTCCCGGTGGGCTCAAAGCTGATGGATGCATATAAGGTTTCCATGGAAAGGGCGAAAATAAGTGATGCCCCGATGGACAACAGGACGCCCACCGCCAGGGTGAGCAGGTACTGCACCTTTCCCTTGCCATAGGGATACCTTTCGTCGATGCTCTCTTTCCGGCTCATTTGAATGCTCATGATGATGGTTGTGAGCACCACCGCGTTGGCTGCGGAGTTCAAACCATCGATGATCAGGAGAGGACTGTACCCGAAGGTTCCCACCGTCAGCTTGAAAAGGGCGAGTCCCAGATTTCCCCAGAATACAACCCAGCAAATCCTCGCAAATCCGGTTTCACGCGGTTTTGCGGGGCGCGACTCGTCAAATTCGAATCGGGCCAAGTCGTCTATGGTCTGGTCTCTGAAACTGTTATTTGTCACTTATTTCGCCTTTATCCAAATGACTGAATGCGGTAAATAGACTCAAATATCCCCTACAATTGATCTTTCCAGAGATTCGGTGGAGCGTTTTGGTTTTTGCATCCGCTTCAACCACGTAATCAGGACGTGCGTAAAATAGCCTGCAACAAACGCTCCCATGATAACGAGAAAGACCCATACATCGCCTTCAACCAAAAATAGGTCCACGTGGGTAATGGTCAAATTGACGATCACGAACATGACCGTTACGACCAAGCCCGATACGATGCCGATAATCCGAAATAACTTATTCATTTCCCGTGGTATCCTCTCCTAACCTCTGATCCCTAACGAGCAGTGCCGGCCAGCCAGTCTTTAACGCTATCAATGGGCATGGCGAAGCTCACCCCGCTGTAAACGCCCGTCGGCGCGTAAATTGCCATGTTGATGCCGATGACCTCCCCCCTGAGATTGATGAGCGGTCCTCCGCTCGACCCTCGGTTGATGGCGACATCCGTCTGCATCATGCCTAAGTAGGTTCTGCCGTCGATGAGGAGATCTCTGTCCATGTCGCTGATGATCCCGTGGGTCACGCTTTGCTCGAGCCCGAATGGGCTCCCGATGGCCAATACCGTATCGGCCACTTCCATTAGAGCGGAATTTCCCAATTTGGCGAAGGACAACGCGTACCCCGTCTCAATTTTAAGCACGGCCAGGTTAATGGTCTCGTTTTTGGCGACAACGCGGGCGGGGTACTGCCGGGTCGAATAACCAAAAGGCGTGACCATGATGTTGGAAGCTCTCGCAACAACGTGATAGCAGGTGAGGATATAGCCGGTTGGGTCAATGATGAATCCCGATCCGATGCCCCCGAAAGCCGACAAATCGGTGGAAGGATCATCGAATCGAAGGTTCCCCGGGACGGACGGGGCGACCGAAATGGTTTCGCAGGATATGTTCACCACAGACGCTCGGGCTTTTGATACCGCCACGCTGTAACTTTCATCGGAGGAAACCAGTTGGATGTTGGGATCAATGATGACACCGGCAACAGTCTTACCGGTCCGGGTCGTCTCGGTACTCGATTCCTGTCGGGTAAGAAGGTGAGAAGTGTCCACAACTGTTTGAAGGAGATACGTCGGCACGTCCATCATTTGTTTCCAGCCGATCCCCATGAGACCAAAAAGAACAATGATGACGTTCAATACGAGGAGAACAGACAGAAAACCCGTCAGATAACTTCCTAGAAACTCCTTAAACCGGTCCAAATTCTTCTCCCCTGATCTTCATTTTATCGTTACAATTCCAGGCCGCTGGAACTTCCCGTAACAGTTTGCTGAACCGATTGCGACTGGGTGCTCTGGGTGCCCGATTGAGTGCCCTGGGTGCCCAGATTGCTGATTGATGTGGTTTTGTCATCGGGATCGCCGCTTTGGGTCTGGTCGGCTCCCGGCACATACAGTGGCCGGTTCATGCCGATACCCTCCTGGGCCGTTACCATTCCCGCCGTCTGCTGGCTGGTCTGGGGCTGCCCCATGGGGGGGATGGTTGTCGGCATGCCCTCGAGTCCCTCTGATTCTTCGGCTTCTTCTGTGGAATCATCCGCCGTATTCATGACGGGGGAAACCGCAACGATATTGACGTAATACAAAGTGCCCTGTCGGCAAATATTGAGTAGAATGCTTTCTTTTGCGTCTTCAATGGCCTCAAAAAAATCAGCCAGGCTGTTTGTGCCGTACCCGTTGACTTGCCGAATAATATCGCCTTTCAGGATTCCGGCTCGATCCGCCGCGCTGCCCGCCGCGACCATGACCACCATGACGCCGATGGGGTTTTGGACGTCATAGGTTTTTAGGAGCGCCGGCGTTAATTCTGAAACGACAATGCCCCACCTCAGATTAACGGGGATGTCGCCGTCAATTTGAGTCGCCGAGTATGCGGGGTTTTGATCCAAAACGGATCCCAGCTTAACATGTATGACCTCCCGCTCCCGGTCCCGGAAAAGGGTGATGCGGATCCGGTCGCCCGGCTCTTCGTCCGCAAGTACCAGGCGAAGTTCCGCGCTGGTTTCTACATCCCGACTGTCGATTTCATAAATGACATCGCCTTGCAGGAGGCCTGCCTTTTCAGCAGGGGAGTCCGAGATGACCTTGCTGGCGAGAATCCCACCCGAGATATCAAGGCCAAGTTGTCGGGCCATGGCCGCGGTGATGTCCAATGGCTCAATGCCCAACCAGGCGCCGGCGCCGGTTTCCACGTTGGCGATGGTGTTGACGGTCTGCCCCGCCGTGGTCATGCCGGGGACAAGAGACTGGGAACGGTCCACATCCACCGCTACGGTTCCCGTATCCACACGGCCCTTTACTGAAACTTTGTCAAAGACCACGATGGCGATGATGATCACCACCATGCCCATCAGAAAAGCGACCCATACCTGAAAGTTCTGTGGACACAATTTCCCTTCCTTGTTCATCCTTTATCCCCTTCCAAACCAGTCAAATTTAGTATTCGTTTTCTTTTTGCTCCTTGCGGAAACCCGACCCAATTTTTCTTTTAACCTGTCGATGAGGCGTTGCTGTCGGATAAGCTTTCGTCGAACAAAGTAAAGGATACAAATTATGATTAAAATAAAAATAAAAGTAAGCATTTATCCTGCCGCCATCTGTCAGGTTACATTCAAAATTGGAAAGGGCATATGGAACAGCGCCCTATACACGATGAATTAGAATATTTACTTCAACCCTTTATAGGGCAAATAGGCATATGTGTCAACCACAAAAACAAAAGAATTGTTTTTTGTGGGTTAAAGCTGGGGGGGGGGTAAACTACTGAAATGATTATTGTTTTGCTTATTATGAGGGGTGATGCCTCACTCTCCGGCATCCTTTTGAGATATCTGAAAATGTTGAGTTCGGGGGGGCAATGCATAAAGAAGTTATAGAGGCCGGTTCAGTTTCATCGGGAAGTCGGATTAAGCGTTGGATCAAAGCAGCTTGACCAGGGTTGCCACAATGGCGATGGATGCGGCGATAAGGATTCCCATGCGGATGGTCAACCGCATTTCAATTTCTTTAATGTCGCGTTTCAAGGATACGTCCAATGCCTTCATATCGCGTTTCAAGGACGTTTCCAGTTCCTTCATATCGCGCCTGACCAACTCTATATCCTGTTTGGTGGCCAGGCGGCTTTCAATGAGCTGAGCCTGAGATTCCGCCAAGGCTTCCGCCTGCGCTTCCGTAAACCCGACGGACTTCAGCTTTTTGGCGTAAACGAGAGTATCAAAAGCAATGGCTGGACTCATGTGAAACCTCCTCACTCAATGCTAATGTATTTACGGGATTCCAGTCAACTTTTTTCTCAGTAATGTCGGCTTTTTCAAAACCCTGTTTTTCATCAAGTCGATTTCTTTTCAAATTCCGTTTGAAGCCGTACAATAACATCCCTCATGGCTTGAGATCCCAGCGTAACAAATATTGTTTTTCGGTAATCATCCCCCCTCATGATGCACATGCGGACGGTTTCACCGGCCATGGCGCCGGAAAGATCGCTCAAGAATTCTCTCAAGGTTGTTGTTTTCCGCGAGTTAAAGGACATGATCAGATCCCCGTCCTGCAGGCCGGCTTTATCCGCCGGAGAGTTGGGGATCACCCTCTCCACCAGAACGCCGCCGGACTTCCCCTCTTCTTCAAGTTTTTCGATCTGCTCACTGTCAAAGATGGCGTCGCTCACGGTCGCCCCAAGAAAAGGGTAGGTTTTGATCAGCACCGGAAGATCGGAAGGCCTTTCTTCAGGGATCGCATACGCCGTAACCCTGTAATCATCTTTTGCGACACACATGTACACTTCGCTGCCGATTTTGCTTCCCGCCAGGTCGTTTTGAAACTGTTGAGGCGTCCTTATTTTTCTGCCGTTAAAGGAAATGACGATGTCGCCCGGATCAATGTCCGCCTTCATGGCGGGAGAACCGGCCGCAACACTGTTTACATACGCCCCTTCAACCCTGTCAAGCTGCGCTTTTTCGGCCATCTCCGGGGTAACATCGCTAACCTCAAGCCCGAGCCACGCTTTGCCCCACTCCACCTTGAAAGTTTCGTAATTCAGGGGGAGTTGCTCGGTGGTTCTTGTTCCGTGTTCGTCCGGTGTTGCCGAATCTTGAAACAGAAGCAATACCGCAACGACATTGAAAGCCAGGGATATGATTGTTACAATGCTTAACCATTTTTTTTGCATGGGCCAGGTCCTTTTCCTTTTTCAAATTTCAAGTTTTTTACACTCAATGGGGCACTTGGATGAACATCGATTGCACATCATGCATTCATTGCCGTCGATGTTGGGTTTGTTCGATCCCTCATCATAATTGATGGCATCTATCTGGCATTCTTTTTGGGCCAATCTGCAGCCCCTGCAGCCCTCTTGCGGCAAACTCACCCCGAAGCATCTCAATTTCAAAAAGGCGCAAATAGAAACGATTACCGCGAAAAATGCGCCCAGCGGGCAGAAATACCGGCAAAAAAACCGCGATACCACGGACGAGAAAAGCAGCATTGCGATCAACCAGGTCCAGGAAATCAGATCACCGTCCAAGTGAAAAAACGTGGCAAATGGTTCTATGATACCGATTAAATAAACGGCAAGCAGTTTGTCTGAAATTACAAACGCGATCACCAGCAAAACGACAAGATTAATGTACTTGATGATTTTCAGAACCTTGTCGGTATTTCCACGGATGCGCCATTCAAGCGGCGTCAGGCGAAATAGAATTTCGGTAAAAGCCCCAAACGGACAGAGCCACCCGCAATAAGCTCTTCCGGCGATAACCGTCAAACCGATGGCGACAACAACCAGGCTGTACCAGTACAGGTTGGTCAGGAACACGGGGTTGTGAAAAGAGAGTAGCCTGATGATGTCAATGAGGGAAAACCCGCCGCCCTTGTAAACGCCCAGATAGGCAAAGGCCATCCCCAGGGCGCAATAACGCAAAAATTGATTTTTTTTCAAAAATGCAAAAAACGCCAGTCCAACGGTAATCCACAAAAGAATGAGGTCTATCTGCCAGATCAGGTGCTGCAGAAATTCATGTTTGACGATGCTGTCTTCATCAACCTGCTGGTACAGGACCTCTTCCGTAATCAGTTGCAAGCCGGATTTTATGGAATGGGTAATGGCGCTCGATGTTATGGTGGCGCCGGTTATGGCATCGACGTCGTAGTCGAGTACAAAACTGTCGCTGGAGTCTTTATGCTCGAACTGCGCCAGAAACCAACTGCCGTCGCTGAGAAGTCCTTGCGTATACCTCGGGCTCTCAAATTCGGTGAGTATTTTAACGCCGCTGATCCGCCCTGACGCGTCTACTCCAACCAGTGTTGTGATCTGGTCCCGGTAGCCCCAGCTCTCTTCAGGCACAACCTCCGTTGTCAAAAAGGCCACCCCCACGAATTGCCCGCCTTCGAGGCTGTATCCCAGATAGTGGCCAAAGGGGTTCGTCTGCCTTACAAATGTACCGGCGGCAGGCAAAACATCTTTGAGGTCTTTTTCCGTGAGCAGCTTGGCGGAACTGTGCGATGCGACACTCAAAAAGGCTATAATGCCCAATACGAGCAGGGTAATTCTTGATGATTTCATCAGATCGTATTCAAAGTTGAGGAATGCATGTGTAACGATGTCCTATATACGGTAAATAGGCATATGTGACTTTGCCCTTTATAGGGAAAAAGGGGATATGTGTCAACCATAAAAACAAATGGGATGGAGGATGAGGGATGAAGGATGGAGAGGAATTTGTGATTTGCGAACGCTTATACGACATCCTTGCAGAACGTCTCGAAATGCCGGGTAACGAATACCCGCGAAAAAACGCGATACCAGGGAAGAGAGAACCCCGGCATCGCTATCAACCATTGTTCGGGAAATCAGATCCCCGTTATTCCGTCTCGGTCATTGCCATGATCAAGGTTCCTTTGGCCGTCGTATTTAGCGGGTCTTCAGCAAGTCGCACTGCTGAGATCTCAACGGGCAGGGAGATGTCCTTGAGCATGGTCGCGAATTTTTCAACGCATCCGTTCGGCATGGCCGTTCCCCCGCTCAGAATAATCGGTATGG
>Ga0233431_1005849_pt1 | contig 11521 bp, 15 predicted proteins | sample SI_118_April2016_FD_179867 | JGI IMG/M metagenome (GOLD analysis project Ga0233431, IMG submission 179867) | Seawater microbial communities from Saanich Inlet, British Columbia, Canada - SI_118_April2016_200_MG | ecosystem: Environmental > Aquatic > Marine > Inlet | place: Canada: British...
TGTTTATTATCCTTCGGATATAAACAACTTCGCATAGTTGCGATGTTAAGTGAAATTTGCTTGAGATTTTTAAAAACAAAAGAATAATTTTATAAACTTTTATCATTAAGAATTATTATGAAAAAAATCCTTTTGATAAAAGCACATCCTAAAGAAAAAAGTTTTTGTAATGCTATTGCAGACGAATATCTTGAAGGTATAAACAAATCTAAAAATGAAGTCAAGGTTTTATCTTTAACTGATTTAGATTTAGAAAAATTCATAAAATATGATCATAAGGAAAATCCAAAGTTGCCCGCAGATTTATTAGAAGCACAAAAGTTAATTACTTGGGCAAATCATTTAGTTTTCGCTTACCCAATCTGGTGGGCAACACCACCTGCATTATTAAAAATATTTTTTGAAATGGTTTTTCATCCTGGATTTGCCTATAAATATCAAAAATCAGTAGGGATAGTACCAAAATGGGATAAGCTACTTTCAAATAAATCTGCTCGTGTGATTGTAACTATGGATTCACCACCTTGGTATTATAAATGGTTTATTGGTGATCCTGGATTTAAAATGATGAAAAGAGGAATTATGAATTTCTGTGGTATAAAACAAGTTTACAAAAACTATTTTGGGTCTGTAAAAATGTCTTCTGAAAAACAAAGAAAAGGATGGTTAGAAAAAATTTATAAAATTGGATTAAATGAATAAAAATCTCAAGCAAACTCAAGGGGACGCTGCGTTTAAAATTCTTTCAGAATTTTACCCTCACATAACAAGAATTATATTCAATCGTCGTGTAGATTTATTAAAAGGGGTAGCCGCCTTAGTCTCTTCGAGACAGATAGCCTTTTTCTTCGAAAAAGAATTTATAGGGGGGTTCCTAAGTCCTACGGACAAAATGTCTTTTGCTCTGCAAAAGCTATTTATAAAAGAAAGAGTTATAAAGTTCTTCTTTTCTTTATATTAATATGGGAAAAGAAGTTAAAATAATCCATACCGGAGATTTGCATTTAGGTTTAACTTTCAAATCTTTAGGTAAAAAATCTAAATTACATCGAAGAGATTGTCAAGATGTTTTCTCAAACATAATTCAATTAACAATTCAAGAAAAAGCAAATGCTCTGCTAATTGCAGGAGATTTATTTGACGATGCAAACCCTTCAAAGTCCATTGTAAGTTTTGTTATAGATGAATTGAAACTATTAAAAGAAGAAAATATTCCTGTTTTTATCATTACTGGTAATCATGACCCTTATGAAAAAGAAAGTTTATGGTTTAATTATACTTTCCCTTCAAATGTTACAATCTTTGATAGTAATAATTTAGAATCAAAGTCTATTGGAGATTTAGAGATTTATGGTTTAGCTTACACAAACAATTCTAAAGAACCACTAAAAGGATTTAAAGCAGAAAAAAACGACAAATTCAAAATAGGATTAATTCATGGTTCAACAACCAATATAAAAAAAGATGATGATCCTGAATATAGTTATCGCCCAATTACAAAAACCCAAATAGATAATTCAGGATTAGACTATGTTGCATTAGGGCACTTTCACGATTTATTGGAAGTAAAATCTAAGGTTAAATGTTTTTATTCTGGTTCTCCAGAAGGATTAAGTTTTAAAAATAAATCTGATTCTGGTGTTTTAATTGTTACCTTCAATAATGGAAAAGTTTCCGTAAAACCTCATAAAACTGCAATTAGAGAATTTCATAATATTGAGATTGATTGCACAAAATTAGAAAATGATTCTGAAATAAGAAAGACTCTTCAAAAAAATAAAGGAGAAAATAAAATCTTAAGATTGATTTTAAAAGGAAGTCCTTCTTTAGAATTTCAATTAGATAAAGAATTGTTTGAAAAAGAGTTCTCTTCTAATTATTTTTATCTTAAAATTGAAGACAAAATACATATTCCAGATAATTTACAAGAAGATGAAACTATTAGAGGGCAATTTATCAAATTAATTAAACAAGAAATAAAAAAAGAAAAAGATGACGATAGAAAGAAAAGGCTCGAAAATGCCTTAAGAATCGGAATCGGACATTTAGATAAAAGGTTATAATATGGCAGAATTAATAAAACTTGAAATTGAAGGATTTGGAAAATTTGATAAAAAGAAAACTATTAATTTCAAGAAAGGTGTAAATTTTATTAATGGTTTAAATGAAGCAGGAAAAAGTACAATTCTTGAAGCAATTTTGGCTTCATTATTCAAATATACTAATGCAAAAATAGAACCTTTCTTTTGCTGGACAAATAAAGATGTTTGTAAATTGGCTTTGACTTACAAAACAGACAAGGGAGAAACTTTTCAAATAATTTCAGATTATAAGAATACTAAGAAAAAACTTATAAAAATTACAAAATCTGGAAAGTCTGAGATTTCTACAGTGATTAATACAATTCATGAATATATTAAGAAACATTTTGGGTTTGATGAACAGAAAGTTTTTGAAAATACAACATTTATACGACAATCTCAGATGGCAATTTTGGGAGATAGTCCATCAAAAAATAAGTTAAAAGATATGGTTGAAGAAGTACTAGTTGGTTCTGCTGAAGCATCAGCCACTAAATCATTGAAGAAAATTAAAAAGATAGCAAAAGATAGCAAAAAAGAAGCTGAGGCTCTTAAAGAAACATTTGACGAATTAAAAGATGAGTTAGAAATCGCCGAAGAACAAAAAGATTCATTAGTTAAAGATTCTGGCAAATATGAAGAAATTTTAAAATTATTATCTGATAAACAAAAGAAATTTGAAGAACTTAAAAAAAGAAAAGAACGATTTGATAAAAAAGAAGAACATAAAAAAGAATATCAGGCTTTAGATAGGGATATTAAGAATATAGATAAGGCTTTGTTGAGTATTAATGATTTTCTTAAAAAAAGAGATAAATTATCAGATAAATTAGAAAATTATAAAGGATTTGATTCTATTTCTAAAGAAGATTTATCTGTAATAAAAGAAAATATCAAAAAATTAGGCGACATAGAAACAACAAGAAAAGCCTATTCTAAAACAGGTGGCAAAAAACAAATAGTCAAGGAAGTATTTGATATCAAATATACAATTCTCTTTATTTTAGGATTAATCTTATCTATAGTTTTAATTGGTATTCCTTTGGCTATTTATGCTTACAAAAGAATGAAAAAGGAAATAACTCTTAATGAAACCATTGATAATAAAGAAGATATAAAATCTCTAGATGAAGAAAAGGCAGAAGTAGAGAACGCATTAAATCAAATTACAAATAAAATTAGAAATTTCAATCAAGATAAGTTTATTGATTTATTTCAAGAATATACTGCCACAAAAAATAAAATTGAATCGTTTTCTGAATCCATAACTGGTTTTGTTAAAAATATCTTAGAAAGTGATGAACTTACTGAAAATGAAGAAGAGAATATAAGGAAGATAGAGAAAACAAAAACAGATTTCTTAAACAAGCTAACTATGGTCAAAAACAATCTCGAGAAATATAAATTAGTTAATCTTACCGAGAAAGAAATTAATGATTTAACAGAGCTAGAAGACGAAGTTAAAGAGTTAAACAATAAAAAAATTGAATTAAAAACAAGTGTAAGCACAACAAAACAATTGGTAAAGAGTCCAGAAGAAATTAAAGAAGAAGTTGATTCTATTGATAATCAAATTAAAGATTTATTGGAAAAATCGGAAGAATACGAACTAGCTTCATTTTTCTTAGAGAAATCTGAGACAGAAGTCCAGCATAAATTTACTCCTTCAATTGAAAAAAACTCGGAATCTATTCTAAAAAAAGTAACTAATGGTAAATACTCAGATTTGAAAATTGATGAGACTAATCTAGATATTTCTGTCAAAGCTCCAGAAATAAATGAATTTGTTCCAGTAGACATTCTTAGTCAAGGAGCAAAAGACCAAATTTATTTTACAATCAGAACGAGCATGACAGATTTACTAAGTGGGAATATAAATATGCCTTTGATTTTTGATGACCCATTCCATAATTTTGATGATATAAGATTAAGGAAAACAATTTCTGCTGTAAAAGAATTATCTAAGAACAAACAAATTATTTTAATTTCTCATAAAAAATATCAAAAAGACTTTAAGGATTTTGTAGATAACACTATTGAAGTTTAATCTAATTCTTTTTCAGAAAAAGAAACAAAAAGAACGGAACCCCCCATTTTCTTTTTTAGAAAAAAAGAAACAAAAAAGGCGGCGGCTACCCCTAAATTAGAATAAAAGATACACACGACGACTTTGATTTTTTGCCTTCGGCATCGTTGCACTAAAAATCAATCCCTATCGGGAGAATATAACAGCGATTATACGCAATTAAATTTTCACTAATCTAAATCTCATTCTTCTTTTAGAAAAAGAAGCAAAAGAGGGGGAGTCCAGGTGCTACGCACATATAGTCTTTTACTTCGTAAAAGAAATTTATAAATATAAAAAATCATATGTTTGTATCTACTGTAAATGATTTACCACTTATTTTAGTCAAACACAATTTTTTCACTGGATCTATCATCTCCTCGGGATTCTTTCCCTGTAGCCCATTATCAAATTCTCTTTCCTTTATTTTAATTGAATAACTTGGAGACAAACAATTCACTTTAATATTAAAATCTTCCAATTCCAAGGCTAATATTTTTGTAAAATGCTCAACCCCGGCTTTTGCACAACTATAGGCACCAAAACCCTTAAACACATTTTTTCCTAAATTAGAAGAAATATTAACAATATGCCCAAACTTTTGATCCCTCATAACTTTTCCAAAATGTTTAGAACACAAAAAAGTTGTATTCAAATTAACATCAAAAAGATATTTCCATTTATTATATGGAATATCAAGCAATTCCCTTTCATCAACATTCAAAACCCTATCTGTAACAAGGCCTGCATTATTAATTAACACATCAAACTTATTCCATTTTTCCAAAACAACTTTAACCAAATTAACAACATCTTTTTCAACACTCAAGTCCGTTTTTACAGCTATTGCCGTTCCACCCTGTGATTCAATTTCTTTTTTAACAGAATTTATCTCTTCTTTATTTCTAGCAGTTAAAACAATATTGGCGCCTTCTTTTGCCAATGCCAAAGCTAAAACTCTACCTATGCTTCTTCCAGAACCAGTAATAACGATTATTTTATTATTCAAATTCATTTTCTGGACCCCATTTCAAATATATTATAAATATCTTTAAAATAACATTCTCCATTTCCATGCAAAATCCTACAATCACTAAAAGAGTTAGTAAAAATGCTAATCATTTCATTCTGACTAAAAATGGTATGTTCAACTTTATTTCTAAAAGAAGTTAAATACTTTGCCTCCTCTTTTTTAAGAATACCTTTACTAAACTGCCTATCAAATTCATCAAAAACTTTCTTAGCATATAAAACATGCTTATCATTATCATATGCAATATCTAAAAAACTATAAAATCTAAGAATAACATAAAATTCTCTATCAGAAATTTTCTTATGTCTATAATTTTTTAAAACATTCGTAAAAGAATAATCTTCTTTCTGCTTATCTGGGAAAGTAATATGCCTCAATTGTATAATTCCTTCTTTGTTGAGAATCCTATTAAGCTCTTTAAATACATCTGAAAAAGATTCTAGCGGAAGATTATTAATAGATGCTGATCCCAAGATAAAATCTATCTCATCGTCTTCTATCATATTTAAGTTATCCCAATTCCCAACAAAAACTTTTTCCCCACTTCTATCCTTCTCCTGAAGATGCTTAGAGGCTGCATATAAAACATTCTTATTCATATCTACACAATAAATATAACATCCACAGTGCAAAGCTAAATCCCTAAGTTCGGGAGTTGCGCCCAAAACTAAAACCGTGGTTTCTTTTCCTATTTTTTTATTTTTATTAATTATCTTTCTCAAAGTTCTTTCGTGAATTTCAATTTCCGTAGGATCTGGACCAAAATGTGTAACCTTACCGTTTCTCATTCTCATATGATACAAATCCTTGGCACTTTCACTCCATTTGTCTTGTCTGTTTTTAAGAGTCATTTTGTGAATTCTTCCTCAACTGTCTTAATATTTGTATCGTAAAATTTCTTCATAAATTCCTCCATTTTTTCCTGTTCGAAAAACAATGAAGCCGTAGCATCTTTTAATAAAGTGGTATAATATCCTTTTTGATAGGCAGTTCGCATAGCAGAATCGACACAAATATCCATGAAAAATCCACACAACAAAATCTCTCTAATTTTATTTTTTTTCAAATATTTTTCAAATTCAGGATTTGTAAAAATATCATACCTATACTTATCAATTACTACTTCGCCTTTCTCTGGCTTCACATCAAAAAAATCTGCTCCCCAAGAATTCGGAACTAAATATTCTTCCTTTCTGTTATGCTTAAGGATCCTCTCTTGCATATTCTCCGGCAAATCATCAAACACTTGCAAACTCTTAGTGAATATAATATTATACCCTTTTTCTCTAGCCTTTTTAATAGCCAACTTCAATTTCGGCATTGCTGCCTTTATTGGTTCAATAGGTTCATGTATCTTATCAAATTTACCTGATTTAGCACAAAAATCATTTTGAACATCTACAATCAATAACAATTTATTGGATTTCACTTTTTAATTCCTCAAGATATATTTTATAAAATTCATTTGTTCCAACCTTTATTTTATTTGTATCAGAACTATCAAAAGACCGATACTTAGAAAGAACTTTATTTAAAATATCTCTAATTAAATTGTAGATCTCTATTTTATTAAAAGAATATTTAAACATCAATGCCAAATTAGATATGGTTCCCGAAGGATTTCCTGCATCTTTTCCTTTAATATCCGTAGCCGCACCATGCAACGTATTATAATAAGAAAATCCGTCTTCAGAAAAATTTCCCGATCCATCAAAATTTCTATTACCATTAACAAGCATAACATAAATATCTGCAAGCGTATCTCCAATTATGTCTGGCATAAAAAACACATCATATCTTTCGGGATGTTCAAAAGCATCAGCACCTGCGAAATCAGGATTTAAACTTGAAAATTCAACTTCAGGATAATCTTTTGAAACTTCCAAAAATGCTTTGTTCCAAATATCTATAACCTTACTTTGTTGCTTTGATTTAACAGTTAATGTTAATCTCCTTTTTCTTTTCATCGCATGTTCAAAAGAGATTGTTGCCAAAGCTTTTAATTCATTTAAATCATAAATTGTTGACCACTCTGCTTGTTGGTTTTTTTTAATCCATTTCTCACTAGAAACCGTAAATATACCCTTATTATGCCTAATCATTAACCAATCAGCTTTATTTCTTACTTTGTTTTTAAGCGGAGAAATAGAAACCAAAGAAGAATATGGTTTAATCTCAACTAATTTATAAGAAAATTTATACTTTGATCTTAAGTCGTAAGTATTATCACCTGAGATTGCTCCACTAATCACTGCACCTTTTGCTTTTTTTATTTCCTCAAATATTTTTCGGGCAGGTTTATTCATTTTTGAATAACTGTCATAAAGAAAAGGAATTTTTTTCAATTTTATTTCAGGATATTTTTTTTGCAATTCCTCGCAAATCGAATGTACTCCTGAAATCAACTCTTCTCCTGTACCCTCACCATTATGAAATCCAATTAACATATCTTTACCCATAATAATAATATATAGCACTCATATATAAACTTAATCTAATCATAAATAACTCTATAACACATTTTCCTTTTATAAAAAAGAAACAAAAAACCTGGACTCCCCCTCAGTCCTAACGAACATATAGGCTCCCTCCGGTCGAAATTAATTAAGTGAAAATTTAACTGAGCCTTCGGCTTTTTTTCTTGCAGAAAAAACGTATAACAAGGATTAAGTTCAATTGTATTTAGGTTCTAATTTTCTTTTAAAAAAAGAAACAAAAAAAGAGAAGGGCTAGTCCTTCGGACATTTTCACTCACTTCGTTCGATAATTTATAAGGGCATCTTACTATTGAAAATTAAAAGAACATTTATATATGAAAGTTAATCTTTATTTAAATATGGTTGATAATATCTTAACAAAGAAAGAAGCTATCCAATTTTTATCTATTAGTGAAAAAGAGTTTAACAATTATTTTCAAAGTGGTCAAGAATTCTCAGGATTTAAAGAAAGTAATAGATGGAAGTTTAATAAATCTGAACTTGAAAAGTGGAAATCATTAAGAAATTCAAGAATTGTTAATTTGAGTCTTGCAGAATATGAAAAATGTTTTGAATTTGCCCTAAAAATGTCTTATTCTGGAAAAGCAAGTCATGGAACTGGAATTAGAGGTGTGAGAAGCGAAGTTCAAATGGCAGATGATTTTATATTGGGAATATTAGCTGAACATGGAGTTAAAAAATTCTTAAAGAAAACATTTGATATTGATATTAAATTAGATATGGATGTTCATCCTGACCATATTACTCCTCAAGATTTTGTGGAGAACCATGATACAGTTTCATAACTAAAACAAAATATTACTCTCTTATATATTTGTCGCAAAAAAGAATATAACACCAATCATATTCAATCTATAGTTTTGAAAAAGCTTTATATATAAATAATAACTTAAAATAATCATGAAAAATATTAATTTAATTATAGATTGGTTATTGATCATAACATTTGTATTAATGGTATTATCAAAATTTATCAACATACCTTTCACAAATATTATTCAACCAATATTTTTTGCTCTCATAATTATACACATAATTCAGCATAGGAAAATTATTTTTTATTCACTTAAAAGATTAAAAAAGAGTTAGACTCTAATTCAGAATCTTCCTCTTGGCCTTCTGTTAGAAGATCTACTGTGAAATCCACGTCCACCAGGTTTAAACTTTCCCCTTCTAGGTGTCTTAGAAGATGCAACAGGCAATATCTTACCCATCTCTGGCAAATCAACTTTATCCACATTAAAAGAGCTATTATCTCTCAAAACCTTATTGAAATTATCAAAGTCCAAATTACAAAGTAAATTTACAACTTTTCCATTCAAACCAGCACGAGCAGTTCTTCCAATTCTATGCACATAATCTGTGGGATCTCTAGGAACTTCATAGTTATACACATGAGAAACATTATCGATATGTAAACCACGAGCAGCAACATCAGTACAAACCAAAACATGATATTTATTTTTATTAAATTGCTCCATAGTCTTAGATCTCTTATTTTGCGTAAATCCACCATGAATTGCCACAGCTTCAACTTCATTTGCAACCAAATTTTTGGCAACGAAGTCTACAGTACTCTTAGTATTACAGAAAACCATACACAATCCAGATTTATCATGCCTCAACAAATGAATTAACAAACTTAACTTCAAATTTTTTGAAACATCATAATAAACTTGCTTCAATTTTGAAGGATCAACATATCTTCCAGCAGAAACTTTAATGGGATCAACCATATATTTCTTAGACAACCTAATAATTATTGGAAGTATTGTAGCAGAAAAAAACATAGTTTGCCTTTTCTTTGGACAAGACTGGATTATTCTTTCAACATCATCCATAAATCCCATATCCAACATTCTATCTGCTTCATCTAAAACTAATATTTTAACTTTAGACATATTAATAGTTCTTCTTTGATAATGATCTAAAAATCTTCCAGGAGTTGCAACTACAACTTCAGAATTCATTAAATCTCTAATTTGTGGATCAATTGATACTCCACCATAAACTGAAATAACTTTCAAGGATTTATGTTCAGAAATACTAATCAATGATTGCTTAACTTGTTCTGCAAGCTCTCTAGTTGGTGTAAGAACCAATGCTTGCAAACCCTGTCCTTTCTCAACTTGCTCAACAATTCCACAGCCAAATGCCAAAGTTTTACCTGAGCCAGTTTCACTTTCACCAATTACGTCTTTACCTTTAATTACATGTGGTATTGTTTGAACCTGTATTTTTGTAGGAACTTTAATACCTAATTTTTCGATGATCTTAAGTAAATTTTCACTTAAACCAAATTCTTTAAATTTATTCATTCTATTTTTTCTCCTAATTACACCTACTCAGAAAAAGCGAAGTGATCTACACGAGCAAATGCTTTCTCAATCATAACTGTTATTAAAAACCTTCAAAATTTTACTGTTTATAAGACTTTCTTTGGGTAACTAATACCACTAGAGAGTAATAAATAATAGTAAACCTTATAAAAGGTCAAATTATAAAAAATACATTCAAAATGAAACAAACACAAATAGAATCAAATATAATTAGGTCATTTAACCTAGCAAAGCAAGATATTGAGTATAATTGCAATAGAATAAAAGAATTGGAACAAATACAAACTAAGATACTTAATCTAATAGAAGAGCTAAGGGATAAAACAATTCAAAATGAACAAAATATTCATAAATCAAAGAATGTAAAACCTACAATTATAACTAAAACCGTTCCAAAAAAGAAAAAATTTATAGCTTCAAAAAAAGGAGATAAATTTCACACAGAAAACTGTCCATATGCTAAAAATATAAAAAAAAGCTCAAAAATACAATTTAATTCTAAATTAAAAGCTTTAACAGAAGGTTTTCAAGCTTGTGCTTGTGCAAGCTAAATCTTATAAATAAAAGCAGACTTAATCTTTCTATGAAACACGAAGTAGTTGAAAAACTAGCAACGTTAATTACAGCAGCATTTGGTTTGGTTGCAGCATTAGCTTGGAATGATACAATAAAAGCAATTTTTCAAAACTATTATGGAGAAGCTTCTTCAGTACCTGCAATGTTAACATATGCAATAATTGTAACCATAGTTGCAGTAATAGCAACAATAAAGATAGCTAGATTAGAAGAAAAGATAAGCAAAAAAGAGGAAAAACAAACAACTTTACCTTCTTCTTAATTTTTTAAATCAAACCAAAAATTTTTTAACTATACTCGAACTTTCCCAATTTATGAGAAAAGACCTATTAATAGATTCTCCAATGTTTTGGACACCAGGTGGACAACTAGATTTTGAAAAGATAATAGAACTTTCTGACATTGAATTCGCAGAGTTTTACTTAAACCAAATGGAAAAATATAGGGACAAAGATGGTTGGTGGGGTGAAAAAGGAATGCCACACTGTTCCGAATGTCACCAAGAAATTCCAGGACCAACGTAATTAAGAAGATACTATGGGAATTCTATGCACGCTTCTTGTTTCAAACAATTCTATGGAAGAGAAGGAAATAAAGAAGAAAGAAGCGAAGTAATGAATAAATATTGGCAGAGAGTTGCAAACCTAATCACAACTTCTAAAAAAGTGTAATAGAAAAAAACTCATTAAAATTAATGTTCAGAATAATAATTTCTACTTTCTTCTATTTCTCTATCCATAAGTTCAAACTCATCAGGGCCATATCCTTTCGGTTCAAATTTATCAACAATTGAAGATCCAAAACTACTAGCCTTTTCACCAAGAATTTCTACACCCCTAAGAGTATAACATATACCCAAAAAATACAAACCCCTTACAGCATACAAAGTTTGTTGCATTTTATGGACACCCATATTTTAACATACCTCT
>Ga0233431_1005850_pt1 | contig 11520 bp, 16 predicted proteins | sample SI_118_April2016_FD_179867 | JGI IMG/M metagenome (GOLD analysis project Ga0233431, IMG submission 179867) | Seawater microbial communities from Saanich Inlet, British Columbia, Canada - SI_118_April2016_200_MG | ecosystem: Environmental > Aquatic > Marine > Inlet | place: Canada: British...
GAATGTACGGCCGGCGCCGGTGATTGCGAGTATTGTTGCTGGAAAACAGAGTGAGTTTGCGGATTTGACTGAGGAGATTGTGAAGTCGCGACCCGACATTCTTGAAGTAAATATATCTTGTCCGAATGTTGAGGATGAGTTTGGAATACCTTTTGCTTGTGATTTACTTCTGGCGGCTGATGTGACGAAGGTTGTTCGTCGAAAGTTGGATGAGTTGGGATCGAAGATTCCGATGATTGTGAAGTTATCTCCTAATGTTCCAAATATTGGACGAATTGCGAAAGCTTGTGCTGATGAAGGAGCGGATGGTTTCTGTGCGATCAATACTGTTGGGCCTGGGATGGTTATAGATTTGAAGACTCGTAAGCCGATCTTGGCGAATCGAGTTGGAGGAGTGAGTGGGCCTGCTATCAAACCTATTGCGGTGAAAGCTGTTAATGATATTCATAAAGCGACGGGGTTGCCGATAATTGGAACTGGAGGAGTGATGACTGGAGAGGATGCTATCGAGATGATGATGGCTGGAGCGACTTTGGTTGGGATGGGGACGATGGTTTATTATAGAGAGGTTGGTGGTTTTGGTGAGGTTGTGAAAGAAATGGGTGATTGGTGTGATGCGAATGGGGTTGAGGTTGTGGGGGATTTGATTGGAAGTATTAAATAGTTAAGTTCGGACTTAGGTAAAGGGGGTAGCCGAGTTCGGGAGATAACAGGAATAAAAATGGACGTAAAGAATTTCAATACAATACCGGAAACGATTCCGATCAAGAAGATCGTGAAGGAGACAGATACTATCTGGACTTTCCAGTTTGAATATAACTTGGAGAGTAAGCCTGGGCAGTTTTTGATGCTTTGGATTCCTGGCGTAGATGAGAAACCGTTTTCGATTGCGTATGACGATGGGAAGGAGTTTTGGCTGACGATTGCAAAGGTTGGATCTGCAACTGAGGAATTATTTAAATTAAAAGAAGGAGATTTGATTGGAATTCGAGGACCTTTTGGGACTCATTATAAGTGGGAAAAGGGTAAGCATTTGGTTTTGTTGGCGGGTGGATATGGGGCTGCTCCTTTGTATGGATTGGCGCGAGCTGCTGTAGAGGATGGGTGTAAGGTGGATTTTGTTGTTGGAGCCCGGAGCGAGGATCTTTTGCTTTACGAGGAAAGGGTTTCTGCTCTTGGTTCTAACGTGACTTATCATGCTGCAACTGATGATGGTTCAAAGGGACACGAAGGATATAATACTGAGATTCTTGAGGAGATTATTGCTTCAAAAGATGGTGAAGGTGTTTCGAAAATCTATGCATGTGGACCTGAAATGATGATGAAGAGAGCGGCTGAGATTGCGCGTGATAAAGGGATCAAAAGCGAATTGGCACTTGAGAGATATATGAAATGTGGATTTGGAGTTTGTGGACAGTGTTGTGTGGATGAAACCGGAGTTTGTGTTTGCAAGGAAGGTACTGTGTTTGATGGGGAAAGGGCTTTGGGGTTTAGTGAATTTGGGAAGTATCATAGGGATTCTATGGGGAAGAAAGTTGAGTGGTAAATTATTTTGGCTTTTCTAAAATTTAAAATAACTAATATGGACTCAAATGAAATTTCGCGAAAGATCGCGACAAACCTTTTGGATAAAAAAGCTGTAATGGTGAAAGTTGATCCGCCTTTTTCTTGGGTTAGTGGAATCAAGTCGCCTGTTTATTGTGATAATAGAAAAATGATTTCTTTTCCTGAAGAGAGGGAGTCTGTTGTTGATACTTTCAAGGAGTTGGTTGAGACGAAGGTTGCTCGTGGGGAGATGGATATGCCTGATGTGATTGGAGGGACTGCGACTGCTGCGATTCCTTGGGCAGCTTTCTTGGCGCAGAAAATGGATCTTCCGATGATTTATATTAGACCTGAAAAAAAGGAGCATGGTGCTGGGAAGCAAATTGAAGGATATCTTGAATCGGCGCAGAAAGTTTTGATAGTTGAGGACTTGATTTCTACGGGTGGATCGAGCGTGAAGGCGGCGGAAGCTGTGCGTGAGGCGAATGGGACTGTGACTGATATCTTTGCGATTGTGAGTTGGGAGCTTCAGAAGTCTGCTGATAGGTTCGCTGAAGCTGAGATTCGGCTTACTAATTTGACTGGGTTTACTGACTTGATTGGGTTGGCTCGTGAAAGAGGCGATATTTCAGAGGAAATGTACGAAACTGTTATGGATTTCAAAGAAGATACTGCTGGGTGGGGAGAGAAGCATGGGTTTGCGTAGAGCTTTGTTGACAATTATGAGTTTATCAGGTTAGAATAACCTCCATTTTTATTGTGTCAATATGCTAGATGGAGGTGAGAAAATCAGATGGGGGATGGTTGAGAACGAAGTTTGTTCGGATCTTTGTGAAGATACCAAAAAGGTTTTGGAGGAAATGAAGACTTGGGTTGCTGAGGGAATTCCGAGTGTTTGTGAGTTTTTTGCTAAGTATCCTCTTTTGAAAGAAGGTGGTGACCCTGATTTGGAGATTGAGTGTGGGGATATTAATGATTTGATTAGTGGTATCTCTACGGATGTTACTAGATTAAGTGAGTTTGCATGGACTTCTAAGTGTGACAAATTGGATTCTCTTGGGAAGAGTGTGCGGGATTTGCAAAGGCGGTTTAGTTTTTTGATTAAGTTGAATTTTGTGGTCAGTGTGGTGTCAGAGACTCATGGTGAAGAAGAGTGTTTCGAAGTTTTTGGTGCTTTTAGAGATAGGATGAAGCTAAAAGGGCATAAGCCGGATACTAATTTCTTTCTGAATTGGTTCAAGGTTTGTAAGGATTTTGATCATAGGAAGTATGTGCTTTGGATGATGGCCGAGGATGGGGTGAAGATAAATGAGGATGTTGTTTTGGCTTGGTTTGAGATGATTTGTAAGGATTCTAATACTGAAGGTGGAGTAAGGTCTGCTGAGAGTGAGACGAAGTCTGCTGAGATTTCTGCTTGGGTTGCTCAGGCAAGAAAAAAATTGAAGTTACCGATGTCTTTCTTTAAAGATCTTTTGGCTAATACTGATGGGTCTTTTGCTAGAATAACTGTTTTTGAGACGTTTATGCAGAATGGTGATTGGGATCGACGAGATGCTAGAGATTTTTTTGAGTACTGGAGAAGTTTACTTGATCCAGAGAGAGATTCGGGCGAAATCAAAGGGATTTGTAAGATTTATAAGCCTAGATTGGAAGCGTGTGGATATGATTGTTACAGGCTTAAGCGTGAGCCACCTCCCGTTAGGAGGAGAGATAGATCTAGTGGTCGGTCTTAAGTTTTGCTATACTCTCTTGCGAAAAGGGGGCGAGAGAACTTAAACAAACTTTCACATGCAAAAACATTTCACAGATAGAATGATAGAAGCTATTAAAAAGAAGGGGACGCCGATTTGTGTTGGGCTGGATCCTCGGCTTAAACAGATTCCTGAGTTTATTAGGGAGAAGGCTTTTAAGGCGGAGGAGAATTTGAAGAATCCCTTGAGGGCGGCTGCTGAGGCGATCATTGAATTTAATAAGGGGATTATCGATGGGGTGGCGGACTTGGTTCCTGTTGTTAAACCGCAGGTTGCTTTTTACGAGATTTTTGGATTTGAGGGGATGCGTGCGTATCAAGAGACTTTGGATTATGCTCATGAGAAAGGGTTGATTACGATTGCGGATGTGAAGAGAAATGATATCGGATCGACTGCCGAGGCGTATGCGAAAGCGTATCTTGGTGAGACGGCTGTTGAGGAGGAGTCTATGAGAGTTTTTGATGCGGATAGTGTGACTGTAAATGCGTATCTTGGTTTGGATGGAGTTGCTCCTTTTATTAAGGTTGCGACTGAGGATGGGAAAGGGTTGTTTATTTTAGTTAAGACTTCTAACAAATCATCTGCGGATTTGCAGGATTTGGCTGTGCTTGGTGATGTGGTAAAAGGTGGGAAGAAGGATGCGTTGCCTTTGTATGAAGTGATGGGGTATTACGTTGATAGTTGGGGTGCAGATAGTGTAGGAGACAGTGGATATAGCAACGTTGGAGCTGTTGTTGGTGCAACTTTCCCTGAACAGGCGAAGGCTTTGCGTGCAATTATGCCTGGTGTGTATTTTTTGGTTCCTGGATATGGAGCTCAAGGTGGGGGAGCTGCTGATGTTAAGCCTTGTTTCAACGACGATGGTCTTGGAGCTATAGTGAACTCGTCGCGTGGAATTACTTTTGCTTATGAAAAGGATGAGTCTCGGGGTCCGGAAGCTTATGCGGATGCGGCTCGTGAAGCTGTTATTGCGATGAAGGAGGATTTGGCGAAGGTGTTGTAGGAGGGGGCTCGTTTCTGCGGATTTTGTGGAGGAGATCGTTTAGTTCTTTTGCTGTTTCTTTTTTTTGGTGGAAGAGAAGGATGTGGTCTTTTTTGAGTTCGTGGTATTTTTTTGGGTCTCTTGGCCTTTCTCTTCGGGCAGGTTCATCGTGCCAATGTTTGTGTACTTCTAAATTTTGGTTTCTGAAGGCGTCACTTACGGCTCTACGGGTTCGTCCTTTTCCTCCTGGTGTGCGGCCGATCTTTACTATGTAACAGATCTCGAGGACTTTCTCTAGCGTTTCTTTGAATTTTTCTATGTCATATTCGATGTCTTTTGCGCTGAGACTTTCGAATGTTTTTCCTCCGCAGTTTTTTACTCTTTGGTTGTGGCAGTGGTTGTAGCTGTGGTAGCCGATTTCGTGTCCTTTGTTGAGAAGTTTTAACAAGAGTTTACGGGTTCCTTTTGGATCTTTTCTGTACTGGCTCTCGATCATTGAGCCTATCAGGAAGAAAGTTGCCTTTACGTTGTGTCTGTCGAGTACTTGTAATATCTTTTTGAGGTGGTGTGGGTATGGGCCGTCGTCGATTGTGATATGGAGGTGTTCTGGAAACCATTCAGGTTGATTCCCGAGCTGGGCCATTTTGAAAAGTTCAGACATTTCGTTGCGATCTAACTGACCTGCTTTTCGTATGTGTTTGCGAGGTTTTTTTGGGGCTTTGTCAGGGGATTTGTCGTGAGATTTGGATTTTTCTAATGGATTCATTTGATGTTGTTAGCTAGTTGTTCCCAGTCTTTGATTGTTAGGTGTTGGGGGCGTTTGTCTTGGAGGTCTAGTTTTGTGAGTTGTGGCTTGTAGTCTCTGAGTGTATTTGAAAGTTTTTTCCGTTTTTGGGAGAAGGCTTGTTTTGCTAGTTTGAGGATTTTTTCTGGATTTTTTGTGCGTGCGTTTTTTTGGAGAGTTTCCAGGTGGATTACTGCTGAATCGACTTTTGGTTTTGGATTGAAATGTTTTGCTGGGACAAGGAATGCCAAGGTTGGTTCTGCATATAATTGGATCTGGAGTGCGAGGATTGATTCTGGAGGGTCTGTGACAATTTTTTCTGCGACTTCTTTTTGGATAAGGAGAGTTGTTGAGACTGGGGGGTTTTCTGTGGTCAGAAAATGGGTGATGAGTGGAGAAGTTATGTAGTAGGGGATGTTTGCAACGATTTTGTATTTGCCGGTTTTTGGTGGTGTGAATTGGAGGGCGTCTTCATTGATGATCTCTACTCTTGCGAGGGCTGGGTTGTTTTTTAGTCCTGGAATTAAGTCTTGGTCTATTTCGATTGCTGTTGTGTGTGCGGCTTTTTTTGCGAGTTCTTCCGTGAGAATGCCAAGTCCCGGGCCGATTTCCAAGATACGATCCTTGTTTGTAACTTCTGCGGTTTCTACGATTTGTTCTACGATTGTTTGAGACTGAAGGAAGTTTTGGCCTAAATGTTTTTTGGCTTTGTGGGACATGTTTAGTGTTGGTGGATTTTTAGAAGTTTTAGGCGATCGGTTTTGCCGCTTATGATTGTGAAGGTGTTTGGTGGCAGGTTCATGTGTTTGGTGAGAAAGTGGATTAATTCTTGGTTTGCTTTTCCTTTCTCTGGAGGAGCGTTGAGTCTGATCTTGTAGGTGGTTACGTCTCGGCCGTCGATGTTTTCTTGTGATATATCAAACAGTTCGGTTTTTGGTGCGTTTGGGGTCACTTTTATTCTAATGTATCCTGATTTTGGCACGACTATTTTCATGGTTTCTCATATTTTGAATAGGATTTTTCTGGTTTCTTCAATTAGCAATATGAATGAAGATGAGACTAAAATTATAGCCCATTCTGTGCCTGTGATGCTTGTTGTTGATAGATAATTTTGGAAGAGTGGGATTTCAGTGATTCCGTAAAGTAGGCCTGCTGAAATGAGGATTGCTATTATCATGAATGGGTTTTTGAAGAAGCCAATGCTTAGGATGGATTTATTTTGACTCCTTGCGTTGTATGCGTTGAAGAGTTGGATGACTACTAATGTGGCAAAGGCCATTGTTGTCGACTTCATGTATGCGACTGTGTTTGTGTCTAACGTGTCTCCGAACGACCAGCCATATCTATATAAATTCCAAGTGAAGACTCCTGTAACGATTGCTGCTATGAAGACTCCGATGTATGCGAATCTTGATGCGAACCTGGCGTTTATGAGGTGTTTTTTTGGATTTCTTGGTGGGCTCGACATTATGTCTTTTTCGATTGGTTCGACTCCTAGCGCTAGGGCTGGCAGGATGTCTGTTCCTACGTTTACCGTGAGGATGAGGACGGCTGTCAGTGGTGTTGGCAGGGAGATTAGGATTGCTCCGAATATCAATATTAATTCACCAATGTTGCAGGAGAATATGTAGAAAATGAATTTCTTCATGTTTGAGTAGACGGTGCGGCCTTCTTCTATGGCTCTGACTATCGTGCTGAAGCTGTCGTCTGCCAGAATCATGTTGGCGGCTTCTTTTGATACGTCTGTGCCTGTGATGCCCATTGCTATTCCTATGTCGGCTCGTTTGAGTGCTGGGGCGTCGTTCACACCGTCGCCTGTCACTGCCACGATTTCTCCTAGCTCTTTGACTGTGTCTGCTATTTTGAGTTTGTGTTGAGGGCTTACGCGTGCAAAGATTATTTCTTTTTCTTTGTCAGATAAAAGTTTTATAAGTTTCTTTTTTGATATTTTGTTGAGATCGTTTCCTGTGATGATTTCATATTTCTCTGAGGTGATTAGACCTATCTTTCTAGCTATTGCTTCTGCGGTGAATCCGTTGTCGCCTGTGACTATATATGTCTTGATGCCGGCTTCTTTTGTGAGGGCTATTGCTTCTGCTACATCTTTTCTTGGGGGGTCGATCATTCCTACGAAACCTACAAATGTTAAGTTGTTTTCAGTTGCGGCTTCTGTGTATTTGTCCTTTTGTTTTTTTGGCATTTCTTTGTATGCGAATGCGATTACTCTGAGGGCTTTTTTCGACATCTCATCTGATTGTTTCAAAAGGGCAGCTTTTTTTGCTTTGGTTAGATCTATTTTTTTACCATTGATTAGAACGCCTGTGCATTTTTCTAGTATTGATAGAGGAGCGCCTTTTGTTAGCACAAAGATTTGGTGTGATTTCAGATTTTTTACTACTGCTGACATTCTTTTCCTTTCTGAGTCGAATGGGAGTTTTTCTAGGAAGGCATTTGTGTCTGCGAGTTCGCGGAAAGAGAAGCCTGCTTTTTTTATGAAGGTGAGGATTGATCCTTCGGTTGGGTCGCCGATGAGTTCGTATCTATTGTTTTGTGTTTTGTTTAGGCGAGCTTCGTTACAGAGGACTCCGATGGTTGCCATCCATTTGAGGGCTTCTTTTGTGTGTGCGGTTTTTTCTTCAAAGAATTCAACTTCTCCTACTGGTGCGTATCCTATTCCGCTTACTTCTGCGTATTGATTGTTCAGGAATATTTCTTTGATTGTCATCTCATTCTGAGTGAGAGTGCCTGTTTTGTCTGAGAGAATTACTGTTGTGGCTCCCAGGGTTTCTACTGATGAGAGTTGTTTTGTGATCGCGTTTTTCTTTGCCAAGCGTTGTACACCGAGGGCTAGCGCTATTGTTATTGTCGCTGGAAGCCCCTCTGGTACGGCTGCGACAGCAACTGATATTGTGAATATTAAGTTGTCGATGAATAGTTTTCCTTGGAAGAAGTGTCCTGCTACAAATATTATGCTTGAGACTGCTAGTGTGAGAATGGCTATGAATATTCCAATTCTTTTCAATTCTTTTTGAAGTGGGGATAGGTCTTGTTTTGTTTCTGCTGTTAGTTTTGTAATTTTACCAAATTCTGTTTTGTCTCCGGTTGCTATAACTATGGCTTTTCCTGCTCCATGGGTGATTATTGTTCCTGTGAATACTGTGTTGTTGTGCTCGATTTTTGGTAGGTATTTGCCTTTTAGTGTTATTACTTCTTTTTTTGTGGGAGTTGATTCTCCTGTGAGGACGGATTCATTACATTCTAATTGATAGGATTCTATAACTCGTGCGTCTGCTGTTATTTTCACTCCTTCTTCTAGGAGGAGTATGTCTCCTGGGACGAGATCTTCTGCTGGGATTTCAATTCTTTGGCCATCACGAAGTACTCTTGCGTGTGGGGCAACCATTGCTTGAAGGGCTTCTACTGCACGTTCGGCTCTATATTTTTGCACGAATCCTACTGTTGCGTTGAGGATGATTATGCTCAAGATTACTGTTGCGTCAGTTGTTTCGTTGAATGCAAAAGCGATTATGCAGGCTATGATTAATATGATTACCATTAGGTCGAGGAATTCCTTCAGGAATTCTATGAACCATAGTGGGCGTGTTTTGGTTTTGATTGTGTTTGGGCCTATTTTTGCGAGGATTTTTTGAGCTTCCTCGGTCTTGAGGCCTTCTGGTCTCGATGACAGTTCTTGGAATAATTTGTCTAGGGCTTTGCGGTGCATAGGGGAGGGGTTGGGGTTTTTGGGGGGGGTGGGTCTTGAGTGGGTCTTTGTCAACCCCGGTTAAGGATTTTTTACAGGTTTGATTTTTTGCTAACCGGGAAAGCATGCTGTCTTTTTTGTTTTGGTCAACCTCTTGATCAGGTTAAAGCAATGTTTCAATGCATATTATGCAATCAGTGGAGTTTTCGTTTGCGCCACTTGTTGATTTCTTCGTGGTGGCCGGAAAGGAGAATGTCTGGAACTTGGTGGCCCATGAAGGTTGATGGTCTCGTGTAGTGTGGATATTCTTTTTTGCGTTTGAGTGCTGGGGAGAAACTTTCTTCTTCGTGGGAGTCGTCGTGGCCGAGTACTCCTGGAATTAGGCGGGCGACGCAGTCGATCACTACCATTGCTGGGAGTTCGCCTCCTGTGAGGACGTATTTGCCTATTGAGAGTTCTTCGTCAATGAAGTGGTCGCGGATTCGTTGGTCGATTCCTTCGTATCGGCCGCAGAGGAGGATTATGCCTGGTTGAGGCTTTGTTGGTTTATTGGAGCGGCTTGGTTTGTGTTTGCTGGATTGTTTTATGAGGCGTTTGGCCAATTTTTCTGCTCTGCGTTGGGTAAACATTTTGCCGTCTGGAGATAAGAAAATTACTGGTCCTGAGTTGAATTTTCGGACGTGTTGGATGGCGTCGTGGAGGGGTTGAGGGGTCATGAGCATTCCAGGTCCTCCGCCGAATGGCTTGTCATCGACCTTGTGGTGTTTGTCGAGTGAGAATTTGCGGATGTCGTGAGTGTATATATCGATGGTGCGTTCCTGGCGGGCACGTTTGATAATGCTCTCGTTCAGGTAAGAGTCGAAGATTTCCGGGAAGATTGTGAGTATGTCGAAGCGCATGGTTGGATTATATCTTATAAGTTGTTTGTACGAAAGAGGCGGTGAAGCCCTGGCTTCTCAGAATGCCGAAAGGGTTGACTTCTTGGTGGTTTACTGTATGATTCTCGTCTGAAAGTTAATCAAAAAGTATTTAACCAAAAAATATGGAAACAACTATTGAGGGAAAAATAACGGATCACTGGATGTTCGAAGAGCCTGGGGGTTGGATTAAAGATTATGCTAATGAAGTTGATTTTGATGAATCGACCAAGGTTATGTTGGTTGATTATTTAAAGCAATTGAACGTTAATGATGATGAGAGTGATGAGGTTGTGGATAAAAAAGCTCATGAACATCAGGTAAGAGCACAGGCTTTATTTCAGAGTATGATTGATGGGGGTTTGTACGATGCGGCAGAGTTAGTATTTAATGTTCACAGAGTTCTTACTGGTTTCAGAGGATATGGGGCTAATGATGCGCCGAGTAGCGATGTTGAGGCTTGTTTTGGAGATGGGTTTGAAATTCCTGAGGAAGGGGTGATTGTAGTTGATCGTTTTGTGACAAGAAATTTACCAAAAATTGTTGAAATTTTAGAGGCGAGAGGGGTCGATTTGTCGCGACTTCGTGTGAGGTGTCCGTCTCTGCTTTTGGCTGCTCAACTCTATGATATGAATGAGGAGAAAAAGGCGGAATTCGTGGAAGTTGTTTCAAAATTGAATGCTGATCAGTTTTTGATTGAGGATGAGGGTAGTTGTCATGATATTTCTTTGAGTGAGGGAGAGGATATTGCTGTTCATTTTACTCCTAGAACTTTGCCTTTTAGATTATCTTGGGGTGCTGATCCAGAAGACATGAAGGATCCAGATAGTATTGCTGTTCACTTTACTCCTAGAACTTCGCCCTTCAAATTATCTGAGGGTGCTGATACAGAAGATATGAATGGTCCAGATAGTATTGGGTTAGCTGAAGAAGAAACTGCTGAAAGTTATCGTTTTTGGGTTCGTGAAGAGGTTAAGCGTCTTGTTCCTGGAGGGCGAGTGTTTGCGAATATTGTTAAGATTCCTGAATTTGGAGAGCTGAGAGCTACTATTGAAGATCCTGCTAAACCTGGAGGCAGAAGGCTTGCTAAACCAACTCAACAGGTTTCGAAAAATGTTTCTGATGCTATTCTGGCGTGTTTGCATGATGAGCTTGGAATGGAGGATTTGATAAGGGGTCCTCGTGACGATAGTCCGCCGGAGGACTATGATCATACTAAGCCTCTTGTGGAGGTGCATTCGAGAAAGCCTAAGGTTGTTGAAGGTGATTGGCACAATGATATTGCTGGAGATCCTGATGGGCCGAGGTTTTAGGTTTGTTTTGAAAAATAATCCATTGCAACAGTGTCTTTGTATGGGTATGGAGAGTTTTTTATTGGGAAGAATTCTCCGTATTCACCGGTTTCTAGCATGTGGGTGATTAGGCGTTTGCGTGTTTGGTGATATTCTTCTTTTGTGTATTGACGGTTAAATATGCAGTAGCGTTTTTGGTTGAGGCCGATGCAACCGAAGAGGTCTTTTGAGTTGAAGCAGTATTGGCAATATTGGCAATCTGATAGGGATCGTGCAAAATAGATTGCGATGCAATTGTGGTGGGCGGTTACGCCGTTTACTTCATAGCATAGTTCTGATCCTACTCCGCAATTTGTGCTTCTGTATGCGTCTTTGACCTGAAGTCCGCAGGTATCACAATACGCTGAGTCTTCCATGTGGCCGCAATCGAAGCATTCGGTGCAGTTTTTTGTATTGTTTAAGTAGTTGCCGGTTGAATTTTCATTGGTGTTGCCGTGCATATAGTTTTTTGGGACGGATTGGGCAAGGTTTGTGAGTTGGGTTTCC